>ORJL011410886.1_pt1 | contig 37714 bp, 35 predicted proteins | sample 1779941 | NCBI WGS metagenome assembly ORJL01 (sample SAMEA104232317, study PRJEB22302) | groundwater metagenome | biome: forest; feature: aquifer; material: groundwater | place: USA | collected 2011-08-07 | depth 5.8 m | reverse complement strand
TTCCGAAAGATTCGTTTTATTCTTCTTTCAGAAAAAGACAAAGAAATTTTATTTATTATCATGAAGACAGATTAGTTTTTGATAAAAGCCGACTACTTTTATATTACTAAATCTGCTCCATATCCTTTATATCACCTAAACTTCAAACTAACGCCAAAACAGATCTTCTATTAGATAATTTAAATAAAAAGTCCCGACTTTAAAGTCGGGACTTATTTTTACGAAACTATGAGATATTTTCTATGTCATTTTTGTGCATAGCCCGGAGCAGATCCTTGGCCACAAAAAAGATCTGAGAAACATATTTTTTGTTTTCTTCGTGATATTTAAAAAGATAACACGCCGAATCTAAACTATAATAAAAATGCTTTTTTGTTTCTTCGGAAGCATCAGCGGACGAACATAAAACTAAAACATTCTCACGTCCATGAATTAATTTTACCATCTGTATTTCTTTAAGATAGACAAAGAAACTTTTTACTGCGGAAATTTCTTTTCCTTTTGCGCCAACCTCATCCTTCCAGGCACCGCGAAAAATATGACTCGGATAAAAAGTAGCGTTAGCATCATAAAGCCGTTCTAAACAATTCATTACATCGACGGCATTAACAATAGACTTAACGCCAACTCTCTCCAGAATGAATAAAACGCAGATCATAAACTCAAAAAAGTTTATTTCCTTCAAAGGCTCGGTTCGCTCTTTTGATTTTGATATTTCCGATAAAAGAAGATCTTGTGCTTTTTTCCAATCTTCCTGTGTCGGCCAATTTCCCATCGCTACATGACTTATATTTTGCATTTACCCTCCCTTTGTCCGCCATAGCTTTAGCGAAGGCGGATTTTTTAACTTCAAATAACTGCTACGATATTATTAGAAAAATAAGCCAATGTCAATTAAAAAAGACGGGACCGTTCCCGTCTTTATTAAAATATCATTTATTTATCTATCTTTCTTGCTGATAAAGAACAGCGTAAAGGATTATTTGTTCTTTTGGCTCCCTTTTTATTCCCAAGCCTTTAAGCGACTTTCCATACCCTCCGTGGGCAATAAAATCATCCAAAGATATGGTTTTATAACCCCGCCCTGAATATTCAAGTTCCCATCTGGCCCAACTTAAAAACATACCATCAAAACCCAAACATTCACCCAAATAGCCATAGCTTACGGCGTCGCCAAAATCAGACCCTGCCTCAACATAATTGTCTTCAACCTGTTTATCTGAAAGGCTCTTTATCCAAAGATCGTAAAGCCAATCAATTATCTCTCTAAGCTTTTTCTTCATAACTTCTCCTTTTTTTGTCCCTGCCTACCGGCAGGCAGGCGCCATGGCTTTAGCGACGGTGGATTTTTTTAAAATATCTATATTAAAGAATACTCCTCATTTAATATGGGTGTCAAAAAACATAATTCAGCCACTTAATCACTTGGCTCAACCCGATACTTAATTATTTTCTTGGAATTGTAAAAGAGAATATTGATCCCTTATTTTCTTCTGATTCAAAACTAATTGTTCCTTTATGACCGTCAATGACATTTTTACAAATAAACAACCCCAAACCGGTACCGGAATTCTTTTTAATTGTAGAATTTTTAGCCCTGAAAAATTCTTTGAATATTGATGGTTGATCGGACATTGGGATACCAATACCATAATCAGTTATTTTAAATTTGAGTTGGTCTTCGTCGCCGGAAAATTCAATTTTAATCTTACCCTTATCGTTACTATAACAAATAGCATTATCAATAAGATGCTCAATGACCTTTTCCATTGCCGGTACTCCAATATCAGCTTTTGTATTTTCAGTCTGACTTTCAACGATTAAGTCTATAGACTTAGCGGTCAACTGAGACTTGTAATTATCAACTGTGCGCTTAACTATCTCATTTAAATCGGCTACTTCTGATTTGGTTTTTTGATAACTGAAACCCATATCTGAAACTGTCAATAAATCAGTGACCATGGCCAAAATATCCCGACGGCTCTGATCAATGGCCTTGATACCATCTTCGAACTCTGTTTTCGTTGCTTTTGGCTCTTTAATTGTTTCTAGTGACCAATTAATTACCGCTAGAGGAGTATTTAATTGATGGGAGGTCATTGTTATAAATTGATTTTTTAAATTAGAAAGTTCTTTCTCTTTTTTCAAACTTTCGGCCAAATATTTAGCTTTCAGCTTTATTTCTCTTAATTCTTCAAGGCCCTTAAGGCTAACAGCCATTTTATTTAAACTGTGACCAAGCTCTTCAATTTCATCGCCTGTTTTAATTTTAATTAAATAATCAAAATTACCGGAGCCAATTATACCAGCTCCCTCCTTTAGAATAGAAATAGGTTTAATCAAATTAAAGGCGACCATACTCGCAATTATCAAAATTAACAAAAAGGTAAATAATGAAAATATCACCAACTGAGTAATCATAAATCCGACAACTCCCTGTGCATCGCTAAAAGGCCACTCAACAATGATGCCCCAATTTAATTTTGGTATTAAACTACCGGAACCAATTACACGCTCATTCCAAAAACTTTCATAAACAGCATTGTCGCCCAAAGCAGTTCGCTCCGTTCTGGCCAAAATATCAAAAACAATCGGCTCGTAGATTAAATTCTTTTTAATATTTTCGTTTTGCGGATGGGCTATAATGGTTCCATTTACGTCAACTAGATACACGTAGCCCAAATTACCAAGTTCTGCGCTACTAATAAAATCTTGAATAGGAGCAAGGTTCACCCTTCCTGCTAAAACGGCAATTATTTGGTTTTTTTGGTTATAAACCGGAGAGGCAATGATAATTAAGGGGTCGCTTTCTGTGTAAATAATTGGGCTAAAATAATCACCCCCGATAATTGCCGTCATAAATTCAACAGAGTTGTTTTTATCTAAGAGCTCGTTTATTTCGGTTTTATTTCTTAAAGACTTTACTGTTTCTTTTCCATAAACATTTATAAAAGAAACCTCTTGAAGTGCCGAATTTTCTTCAAGCATCTTATCTGCTATATATTGCTGTTGAGAAATATCAATTTCGGCATAATCTTCATATCCTACACGAAGTTGAAATAACCCAACTATATTACCGATAAACTTTTGAATTTCAGTTGTTTTAAAATTAGCTAATTGTCTTTCCAGGGTATCAACGTCTATTCGGTGAGTTTGATTAACAACATAAAGACCGACTAATCCCATTAAAATCAGCGGGATTATTCCGGTTAGTAAAAAGAGGTATAAAAATTTTTTTTGTAAACGGCTTGAACTAAAAAATTTTTTAAGGAAGATTTTTATTTTTTGAAATTGCATATATTGTCGTAAATTGTTGCCCCTACACTTAATATTAACAAAAAATAGATATTTAAAAACCCCATCACTTAAGCGACGGGGTTTTTTGGTTAAGCAAGATTCCTATTGACTTTGCGCCTTCTTAAAACTTGCCAAAGCGCCAAAACGACCACAATTAAAACTGCTAAATAAATTGTATTTTTAATTATCTGATATTGTCTCAGTTTTAAAGTCTCTGTTCTTGAATTGCCGCTTTTATCCACTGCTTTAACTAAAACATCTTTATCAAGCTTTTGATTTTTTAAAAGATATGGGCTCTCGGCTCTAACCCATGACTCATCCCCCTCTTTTATTTCAACGTAATCAATTCCTGATTCATTATCTTCGGCTGCAAAAACTAAGAAATATTTTCCGTCAAAAACATCTTTACTACGAGAAATTTGAGCTTCGAGGGTTTCTGGTATGGTCACATCGCTACCTGAAACATTTGATGTCCCGCTAAATATTTCCGAGCTGATATTGATAACCGCACCTGTATAACTTAGTCCGTCCTCAGTACCCTTACCATCATTCAAATAAGCAGCGGAAGATGATTCAAAATTTATCGTCACATTACCGGTTTTTAGAGCCTCATAGTATAAAGTTAAAACTTTTCCATCCTGGCTAGAAAATCCACCAAGCATCACGCCCTGAAACTCTAAGTTTCCAGCTTCGTCAACCCTTGGTTTTTCAGCCCAATAATTAATAATTGAACCGCCGTCGCTCCAGTCCTTCAACTTCAAATTATTATTTTGAACGCTAATTTTGATATTAACAGCATTAAGATCTTTATCGTCAGCATTAAGTAAGACCTCTAGCGGAAACACTTCTCCGATCGCTGCATCTTTTTTATTTAAATCAAAACGCAAAGTAGCGGCCTCAACTTTTGTATCAGAAAAGATAATTAATCCAGTTAAAAAACTAAGTGCTAAAGTTATTGCTTTATATTTCTGTATCATTGTTGTTTTTATATTATTAGTTTTTTATTATCTTTTCCAACAATAAATTAAAATACTAAATTCTGTTAAATCAACTTTCCCGTCGCTATTCAGATCAAAGCGAGGCAGTAATTCTCCTTTTTTATACCAATAAGCTAGAATGGAAAAATCTACCAAGTTCACATTTTTATCTCCGTTGAAATCAACTTTATCGGCACAGGCCTTTGGGGTCGAGACTGTGGGCGCCTGACCCGTACCGCCCACACTACCGGATGGAGCTGGAACTTCAATTCTAGGAAGCGATGGAGCGATGATCGGAGCGGCAGATGCAACAAGAGCAAATCTTGTTAAGTGAGGCACTTCGGCGCTGACAATATTATTTTCTGTATCAATTGTAGATGACAATAATTCCCATTGTAAGGTCCCCTCGTTAAAAAAATATATCCGCAATTTGGATTCATCGGTGTCCTGTGGCAAATCACTTTCAAGATAGCTGACCTTCACGATAACCGGTTTATTGAAATTAGTTATTTTTTGAGCGGTAGCACTATCAATTGCCTCAATTTCATACTGAAGATTGTTCATTGCGCCTCCGATATCTGATGGGATCTCTTTATAGTCGGTGCTTTGAACATTTAAACCGCTAATAATTATGGAAAATCCCGAAGTGGCTTCAGCCGCGCCCCCGGGAACAGTCAAAGAAACTTTAGTGTTATTGGCATTAACCAATTCCGATGTTCCACCAACCAAAGATTCAATTTTGGTGATACCAACGGCGCTAGGTTTAAGAACTTGATCGGCTGGCAATGGAGCAATAAATATAGTAAACAAATCACTCACTACTACCGGCTGTTCGTCGGTCACTGCAAGTTTAAAATAATAAATACCGTCTCGGGTTGGGGTTCCCGAAATAATTCCATCCGAACTTAAAGTTAAACCCGGTGGCAAAGTTCCTGCAAGCATACTAAACGTCTTATTTCCCAAACCACCCGTTGCATTAAACGTTAAAGAATATGGCTGATTAATTTCACCGGCTGTTAAAAAATTAGATACCGACAATACTAGTGGTTGGGGAAAAACATTAATATTTATAGAAACTATTTTTGTAACAATTTGGGGCTCTTCAATTCTGGTATCTGGACTAAAAATACGATCTACTTGCATTTTAGCCTCATAATTTCCCGGCTCAGTATAATTACAAATATCCGTTACCGTATAGGTGGCTTGCAGGGTTGGAACAGAGGTATGTTCAAAAGTTCCATCATTAGTACAATCAATTTTATAGGTAATATCACCGGAAGCGACACCGGATACGCTCGCCTCAAAACCAACATTATTCAGCGGAGCGACACCGGAACTAGGATTAGCAACTAAAGATGCGGTCAAAGCAGTTCCGGGATCCAAAACTGATATCGTTAAAGATTTTTCAACTGTTAAGCCCTGTCTTTCGACTACAAATTTTGCAGTATAATCTCCCGGTGCCTGATATTCACAAATGTTATTAATGCTATAAAGCTCTTCGTTTGTATTAGCTGAAACATGTTCAAAAGTTCCATCATTCGTACAATCAACTTTATAAATAATATCACCAGTGGCATTTCCTGATATATTTGCAATAAAATTCACGCCAGATAAAGGCGCTACACCACTGCTGGGATTAGCCGATACGGAAATTACGAGGGTGCGCTGTATAACAACTATATTGGCTGTACTCTGAGCAGTTAAACCCTGTCTTTCTGCAACTACTATTGCCGTGTAGATGCCTGGATTTTCATAATTGCAAATTTCTGAGACAGTATAAGGAGTCTGTGTAGTGGGCAAAGAGGTGTGTTCGAAGGCGCCGTCACTAGTGCAATCAAATTTATAAATAATATCTCCAATTGCATTGCCCCCAACAGCAGCAATCAAACCCACTCCATTTAACGGTGCCGTACCAGCATCTAAAGTAGAAGTCAAAGAAGCGTTAAGAGTTTTAGGAATTACTGTAACTGTTGCTATGGCCTCAGCGCTTGTTTTCTTTCCCTTGGTAACCAATACCCTTGCTTTAAAAACACCCTCCTTAGAATAAGAACAAATATCTTTAGCGGTATAAGTTTTTTCTTTAGTTTTTGGCGAAGTAAATTCAAATACTCCATCGTCCTCACAATCAAATTTATAAATAAACCTACCCTTAACATCTCCAGAAATGGAAGCGATTAAATTAACATTATTTAGCGGGGCAAGCCCGGAATTAGGGGTGGCGGATAAAGTGGTAATAAAAACTGATTTTTTTACTTTAACATTTTTAATTTTTTCAACGGAATTACCCCCCCTAGTAATAACTACCTTGGCAAGATAATCTCCCGGATCTTCGTATTCACAAGTCTCAAAATCATAAGATTCTTTTTGGGTTTCAGAAGAAGTTTCTTCAAAAACGCCATCGCTATCGCAATCAATACTATAAACAAGACCACCCTTCGCATTACCACTTACCCTAGCAGTCCAATTTATCTCAAGAGAGTCCCCGTCGTCAACGGAATCATTTGTAGAGACCTCGGCAAAAAGCGTTGCTGTTTCTGCGCGACTAACTAAGCTCGTACCAAATAAACCAATAAAAGAAACCGCAAGTATGCAGAAAGCTAGATTATATAAACGAAATTTGATCATATTTTAATTATTTTTAATATACTTATATAATATCATAATTAATAAATCTATATAAACCACATTCCAGAAAATCTGCAATAAAAAAATACTCCGGGATACCGGTTCTATGTTATTATAAAATAGTGATGAAAAAATCATTTTTTATTATTTTTTCTATTATTTTCAGTTTTTTATTTTTAAAATCAGCCTTAGCTGCTCAATTTTTCTTTTCTCCTGACAAAGGAGACTTGGTCACCGAACAACAATTCGATGTTTCTATAAAAATAAAAACTGAGGGTGAAGAAACTTTAAACGGTAGCCAAAGCAAGATTAATTTTGATAAAAATCTTTTAGAGGTTATTTCTATTTCTAAAGAAGGCTCGGCTTTTAATCTATGGATTCAAGATCCGAGTTTCTCCAACGAAAATGGAAGTATTGATTTAATTGGCGGTATTACCGGCGGTATTTCCGGCGCTTCTCTTCAGATATTAAAAATTTCTTTTAAAGCTAAAGCGACCGGTGTGGCGGCTTTGAATTTTATTAAAGAGGAATCAGAAATTACAGCTCACGATGGCCTGGGTACCAATATTCTTACACAAGTTTCCGATGCTTCTTTTAAAATTTCTCAGGCTCCACCGGCTCCTATTGTTGAACCGGGTGTGCCTAAGCCGGTGCCTATTCCAACCCCAACACCGCCAGTCGAACAGGTTCCTCTACCAATTCAAATTGAAAGGCCGGTGATCATTGCCAAAAGATTACCGGATCTGCCAGAAGTTCAAATAGCGCTCTACCCAGATCAAGAATCCTGGTACAATAAAATTTCGTCTTTTTTGGTTCAATGGAAATTACCGGAAGATATAACTAATATTAGAACAACGATTAATAAAAATCCCGCCGAAACCCTTAAGTCTTTAAAGGGTGAGGGCCTTTTTGAAAGCAAAATATTCCCTCCACTTGAAGATGGTATAAATTACCTGCATATCCAATTTAGAAATACGGAGGGTTGGGGCAAAATAATGCACTACAAACTAAGCATTGATACAATGCCGCCCCTATCTTTTGAAGTTGATGTCAAAGAAGGAACCACGACAACAAATCCCCAACCTACATTAACTTTTATAAGCGGCGATCAACTTTCTGGAATTGACCATTATCAAATTAAAATCCCTAATTTTGAAACAATTACCACCAGTGAAACTTCCTACAAGCTACCCTTATTAAAACCGGGAAATTATAGAATCCTGGTTAGGGCCTATGATAAGGCGGGGAATATTTCCGAAAGTGTTGTCCAATTAAACATTCAACCAATTGCCTCGCCAATGATACTTTTCTTTAATAAAGAAATTTATATTGGAATTGATAGTCTGGCTGTAAAGGGAAGATCGCTACCAAATAATAAGATTTTAATTGATATTAAAAAGCTTACCGGAGAGACTTATTTTTCTTCAGTTAACCAAGCCAATGATCAGGGTTTTTGGGAGGCTGTTCTAACGCCATCTTTTAAAAATGAAACCTATTACCTTGAGGTAACAGGTCAAGATGAGAGGGGGGCTTTGAGCTTACCGGTAAAATCAAGCTTTATTACGGTTAAGGGTAAGCCAATATTTACAATTGGTTTCCTGGAAATAACTGCTCAAATATTTTATGGCGTCATCATTATTATTTTGATAATTGGATTTTTGTCCGGTTTTTTCTTTTTACGGAACAGAACAAAAGAAAAAGATAAGAAAATAGAGGAGAATATAATAGTCGCCGAAAAGGATTTGCTGGCATTATTTCAAGTAGTTTCACAGGATTTAGAAAAAGCGCGTAAAGCCTTCGAGGACGGTAAAATATCCAAACAAGAAGTTGTGGAGTCGGAATTATATTTAAAACGAATCGAAGAGAAGTTGAATAAATCAAAAAAGTATTTGGTTGAGGAAATTGAAGAAATTGACGATTTAAATTAGAATAACTAATATTAGGCATACACAAATGAAAATTTTAATTATTGAGGATGAAGAAGTTATAGCAAAAGTTCTAGAAAGAAAGCTTAGTTCAATTGGTTTTGATATTAAAATTGCCAATACTGGAGATAAGGGCTATCCGACAGCAAAAGAATTTAAACCCGATCTTATACTTCTCGATTTAATTCTTCCAGGAAAAACCGGTTTTCAAGTCTTAGAAGCCTTAAAAACCGATGCCGAATTACAATTAATACCGGTAGTTATATTATCTAACCTCGATCAGGAAGAAGACGTTAAAAAGGCCCTACAATTGGGCGCAAAAGACTATTTAGTAAAAGCCCATCACCCGCTAAAAGAAATAGTAGAAAAGATTAAAACTTATCTTTATCAAAAATAAAATCCGCCAATTGGCGGATTTTAAACACTGTTAAACATAATTTTTGATTGGTGGACTCGGGGAGAATCGCCCCGTTAGAAATGACAAAGTGGACTTGACGAGAATCGAACTCGTGTCTCCGCAATGCGAATGCGGCGTATTGCCACTATACTACAAGCCCATAAATTTCTAACGGGGTAAAAATGCTATGTTCTGCCAAGCCGATGCTCTGGTCGGCTCCCCGACCGCTTCGCGTCGGGGCTGAACCATGGATCCCTTCGCTCCATATATAATATAATAGAAAATAATACTATAAAACAAAAGCCCCGCAAGTTATCTAGGGCTTTAAAAAATTATTTCATATAAGAAGTAAATTCAAAATACAAAAGAGGTATCCAACCAATCTGTAAAATAATAAATCCCACGATCTCAACGCGCTCTAAAAGTTTTGTTCTGGACATGCCAAGATTTTCACTGGCAATGGAATATATATCTTCAAGCGAATCCAGTTTTTCTTTAATGGTATTGTGCCAGGCATCAAATTTAAATTTTTTAGAAAGAAGATCGTAAACTCTAGCAGAGTACCAATCACCGATAAGTTTGATATCTCTATCCAGAGCTTCAAATTGAGCAATAGATTGGGTACGAATACGAATAACCTCTTTAAATGCTTGGGTCATTTCTCTGGTTTTGAACCTTGCCCACCAACCCTTAGTTTCTTCTGGTTGAATAAGCTTATAAACCTTTTTAAGTCTTTGGTCTAAATCCTCATCCATAGCACGGTATCGAAGTAACTGAAAATTAGCCAGCTGTAAAAGGTCTATCGATTCTTCAAAATCACCGCTTGGATCGAATAAAACTGCTCCGTCCCAATCCAAAATTATTAAATCGTCTTTGGCATACTTAAATTGAAAAGAAAGGGTGTAATCAATTTCTTTTTCATCCAATTCTAATTTTTCAGATTTTAAAAGAGAAGCAATTTTGGCCGGATGTTTTTTTAAATACAATTCTGGATCACCTGTATATCCGGATACTTGATAGACCGTAAATTCCTCACTAGATTCCATTTTGGCTCCATTTTTTTTGCCGTATTCCAGACAAGCGTTCAAAAGCTTGTCTTTCAATTCCAATATTTCTTCAGAAAATATATCCTCAACATCAATACTGCCCTCGATCATTAAGGCGTCCGAGTAATAACTTTTAAGCATTAATTCCACTTCGTGATTAGCTACTTTTACTTTTTCCTTACCAATAACGATCTGGGGCGGCATGGACTTTGCAAGATAGTGCGGACTGCTTTTAAGCGGGGTCGGTGCCGGTAGTTCCCTGCCCTTTTTAACCTTATTTATTTCGGCAACAATAAACGATGTAATCTTGTGCATAATAAAATGTATTTAATAATTTAAAATTTAATAATTTAAAGATTTTCAATCTAAAAACTATTAAATTATTTCTACGACTTTATTTGAAGATGTAGACCCGCTCAATATTTTTATTCTCCAACCAGCTATGTTTAGACTTTCAGCTAAAGCTTTTATTACTGCTTCATTTGCCTTTCCTTCAATTGGCGCTTCTTTTACTTTTACAACAAAAACTTGTGGTGAGCCCGCCGAACCATTGCTTTCATCCAACCTTTCAACGCCTGGTTTTTTTGACCTAGTTTTAACTTTTATAAAAAACCTCATGCTTAAATTATATATTAAGACAAAATTAGAAATCTTTATAAGCGGCACAAACCCTATCCCTATCTTATTGCACCGCTTCTTAAAAAATTCTAAAACGTTATCAGATTACTTTCTGGCAAACTTCATCATCACGGCAGCTACATAAACAGCGGCTATGCCTACCAATAAATAAACTAATTGGGCTAAAAAGGCTCCAGTAGCACTAAAACCAAAAATAGCTTCAACTAAGTTCCATTGAAAAAAACCTACCAAACCCCAATTCAAACCGCCAATTACTATTAAGATCAAAGCGATCTTATCTAAAAGAGTTAATTCATTAACCATAAATAAATTAGTATAAAATATAACTGTTTCCTCTATAACGACCTATTAATAGAGGTACTTTTAAAGTCTACCATATTAACAAGGCCGTCAAAATCAGCAAGTTGGCGAACAAAAAATAATAATAAAAGTCTAGTTTTTATGAGTTTTTAAAAATTCTTTAAGTCCTTCTTCGGTAATAGCATCTTCTTTTTTAAAATCACCCACCCTAGTTCTTTCTAAATAAGAAAGGTATCCGCCAGTTCCTAATTTCCTGCCGATGTCTCTAGCCAATGAACGAATATATACACCTGGACCGGTCAAGACTTTAATTTTTAATTTCGGCCAAACATATTCCAGAAGCTCAATGTTCTTTATTTCTACTTCACGCGATTTCATTTCCACCACTTGTCCCTGTCGGGCATATTTATATGCTTCCTGGCCCCGAACTTTTATAGCGCTATAAATAGGCGGGGTTTGTTTAATATTTCCAATAAATTCTGTAAAAGAACTCTTAATATCTTCAATAGTTGGTTCTTTTAGATGTTCAATTTTCGTTCTCTCTCCTTCGGCGTCATCTGTTGCACTTTCAAATCCCAAAGTAATTTCTGCCACATATTCTTTTTCTTTTTTAACAACCTCGCTAATTGTCTTAGTCGCTTCCCTACCAACTGCAATAACCAAAACTCCTTGGGCTAAAGGATCGAGTGTGCCGGCATGGCCAACCCTAATACTTCGCCCAACAATAGACCTAACTTTTTGAACAGCGTCATTAGACGTAATTCCTTTTGGTTTATACAAACCGAAGATGTTTTTCATATTATTTAGTTAACAAGTTATGAGTTAATGGGTTAAAAATCCTTTTCTTGCCAACTCGTTAACCCGTTAACTCGTTAATTTTTTAATCCTTAAAAAAATAAGCATTCCGTCGCCAAAAGAGAAAAATCTAAATTCTTTCTTAATAGCTTTTTGATAAATGTCCAAAATATTTTTCCGCCCAGCAAAAGCCGAAACCAGCATCAGCAAGCTAGATTTTGGTACATGGAAATTAGTAATAAGCCCATCAACAAATTTAAATTTGTATCCTTCTTTTATAAATATATCTGTATTACCTTTTAATTTACTTATTTTCCCTGCGTTATTTGAAGCTGATTCGAGGGTTCTTACAACGGTTGTACCAACTGCAACAATTGGAATTTTTTCTTTCTTAGCTTTGTTTAGGGTGTCAGCGGATTCCTTACTAATTTCATAATATTCCGTATGAAGCCTAGATTTTTTGAATAACTCCTCAGTAAAAGGAGAGAATGTTCCCAAATTTACATGAAGCGTGGTAAAAACAACTTTCACTCCAGATTTTTTGAGATTTGATAAAAGCTTTTTTGTAAAATGAAGCGAAGCCGTTGGTGCCGCCACAGATCCTTTATGGTGCGCAAAAACGGTCTGATATTCTTTTCTTAATTGTTTTTCGGAAAGCGGAATATTTTTAATGTATGGCGGAATTGGCGTAATGCCGTATTTTTCCAAAACTTCAAAAGTTTTATCTACTGCAAAAGATGGTCTTAAAAAATAATGTCCTTCCGTCTTGCTATAAACATTAAAAAATACTTTGGAATTAATTTCTATTGTAGACCCAATATCTAAATTCCTGTCAGATAAAAACTCTAACAAACTACCGGTGCGACCGATATACAAAATTCTTGCCAACCCGCCTGTGGGTTTTTTAACTATAAGCCTCGCCGGCAAAACTTTTGTATCATTCAAAACCAAAATTGCTTTAGGCGGCAAATATTTTCCCAAATTAGCAAATTTATCAAAATATACCTCTTTGGTTTTCCGTTTGAATACTAAAAGCTTGGCGCTATCTCTAGGGTGAGCTGGCTTTTTAGCGATCAATTCTGCGGGTACAGAATAATCATAAAGTTTTAAAAAATTTTCAAAATTCATATTGTTTATAAATACATAACCAGCTTTTTAACCGCAGTATTCCGGACAATTGTTTTTTAGGAACATCTCGGAGGCGCTTTCGCGCCGAGAGCGAAGCAAATTTTATAGTAATAAAATTATGCTGTTTCCTAAAAAATAATTGTCTAGAATACTATTTTTTAAATCCAGTTGAACCAAATCCCCCGTCTCCTCTAGTTGTTTCACTTAATTCTTTAACTTCTTCAATTTCTGCCTCCTCAACCTTGGCGATAACAGCCTGAGCTATCTTCTCGCCTTTTTTAACTTGATAATTCTCCTTGGAAGAATTAAAAAGAATGACTTTCACTTCACCTCTATAGCCGCAATCAACAGTACCTGGAGTATTCAAAACAGTTACTCCAAAATTAGCGGCCAAACCGGATTTTGGCCTAACCTGTAATTCAAATCCAGTAGGAATTTCAAATTTTAAGCCCGTACCAATCAACTTTCTTTCTCCGGCCAATAAAGTGGCTTCTTCTACAGAATACAAATCCATCCCCGCATCACCTTTATGTATGTAATGAGGAACTATTGCATCATTATTTATTTTTTGTATTTTTATTTTCATTTTTGTAATTAATACTCATCATTAATTAATGACTACCCAATTTCACTGCCCGGTTTTATTTCCTTATCCGGATTAATTAAGGCGATCATGCCCTCATCGCTTGCCGCGAGTATCATTCCGTTACTTTCTAAAATTACCGATTCTACTTGTCCGTCTTCTTTTTTTAATTTAATGGTAAATTTCCTAGGTTCCAGATTCGCGACAATTGCTATTTGTTTACCCACCAAGCCTTCCGGTTCGTAAGACTTTCCAATCCCAGCTATTACCTGTCTATTTACCACTCCCCCAGATTCATCTTTATCCCCAGCATCCAAAATTAGTTTTAACAATTTATCTGATCCCTCCACGCGACTTGCATCCAAAACCTTGGCCACCTTTAATTTAATTTTTGAAAAATCGTCGTGGTTTATACTCATAAATTTATTTAAATTTAATAGCTTCCATGCACATAAATAGCGGGATTTCTTTTCTAATCTTATCTTCAGCTTTTGCCCTTGGTCCTGGCTGGCTCTTTTTATGAGAATTCCACTCTTCCAATTTATCTACGGCAAAACCATTTTTGCCTAAAAATTTAAAGTAATACTGAAGCGGTCTGTGAAAAGAAATTGTTTTTTCATCGGGTCTTCCGCCGGGAGCTTGTCCTGAGCCTGCCGAAGGATGCATTTGTATTTCAATTTTGGATTCGGAAAGATACTGGTCAATTCTTCTATACTGAATGGCTTGCCCTGAGCCTGTCGAAGGATCCCACTCCCAACTGCTTTGCTTTGGAATACGAAAAGCCGGATGATTTAAGACTAAAAATATTTTACCCTTGAGTTTTAATACTCTCTGGCATTCTTTAAAAACTCCGGCAACATTTTCAATATTTTGAATAGCCAAAACAATAACAATTTTATCTATACTATTTTCTTTTATAAAACTTATATTATCAGCTGGAGAAGTTATAAATTCTACCTTAGCATCCGGCAATTCTTTTTTGGTAAGTTCATTAGCCAGGTGAATAAGCTCGCGTGCAACATCAACGCCTATCACTTTGGCACCAGCCTTCAAAAACTCACGTGTAAAAAAACCCTGGCCGCAAGCCAAATCCAAAATCGCCTCGCCTTTTTTAATTTCCATTAAACGGATAAGATTTGGAAGGATTAGGTCTTTTTGATAAGTCCCCTCTTCTTTTTCCAATAGATCCGAATACCATCCAGCTACTTTTCCCCAAGATGTTTTTTGTTTTTTATTATCCATAAATAATAAGAGTGAATTTGTGTCGGTCTGCTGGGAATCGAACCCAGACCTCACGCACCTTCACCCCGTTAGAGATTTTCTTGTCGGAGTGCTGGGAATCGAACCCAGGCTTCACGCACCCGAAGCGTGTATACTACCACTATACGACACTCCGATTTATCTCTAACGGGGCAAGCCGTGTATACTACCACTATACGACAGACCGTATTAAATTTTGGTGTGGTGGCGCGGTGTATATTTACCACGCACAATTTCGCAAAGTGAAACTCGTCGGGGCCACCACTACCTGCCTGCGCAGGCGGGTACGACACTCCGATAATTTTTATACTATAATTATAGTAATGGAAAAAGAACAAAGAATCAAAAAAATAATAATCAATAGGAAAGACGATTTTTTAACTGCTCTAGAAAAAAACTGGCGCGACTTTTTATTAAAACCTCTCACTAATTTATTTTTTAAAATAAATATTTCAGCCAACCAAATAACCTATGTTGGTTTTGTTTTAATTTTCTTGGCTATTTATATGTATTTGGCTAAATACGAATTAAAATGGCAGCTTTTAATTCTAACCCTGGCCGCAATCTCCGATGCCATAGACGGGCCAACCGCCAGAAATAATAATAATGTCACCGTAGAAGGAACTTGGTTGGACCATATTAGAGATGGGTTTTTAGTTGCTTGGGCATCTTATCTAATTTATTCACTAAAATTATTAAATTTAGAAATTATTGTTATTGTTTGGTCATTAGAACTTCTTATTCTGTGGATAAATCTTAAAGATTTTCTGATCCGCTATCTTAAAATTATAGATAGCGAAACCGATCGTCTAGTGGAAGATTTTTCTTTAGATAATCTACAAGCTTCTGTCATCGGAAGATTACAATTTTTTTGCTGGACAGTTGGATATGGCCTTTTACTTCTCGCTATTTTAATAAATGTACCCATCCTATTGATCATTGGACAAACTGCAATTGTTTTGGAAATTATCTTTGCAGCTTTAAATATTTTAGAAAGTTATCGAAAAAGCTCTAAGTAAGAACCCTCTATCGGTATACATTATAATCCTAAACAAAATATTTTTTCTTTATTTCTTCTTCAATTTCTGTCTGTGCCTCATTGGCAGATTTTTTAGCAAATCTAGACATCTCAGCAAGTTGTTTATCCTCTAATAAACTGAGAGACTTCGCTCTTTCTAATAAAACCTCTTTTGTATTTAAAGAGGGATCATCTAAAACTTCCTCGAGAAGGATAGCTAAGATAAACCCAATTCTTGGGCCCGGGATCATATTTAAATCCTTCATTAGATCACTACCATCAAGTTGAAGCATCTTTGCGCTAATTGGATCCTTGCTAACCTTTTCAATTCTAAATTTAAGATGTCTAAGACGATATGGCTGAGCCTTTGGCACGCCAGAACCAATTCTATCCGCCTCTCTAAGAGAAAATAGGTCATCCATATTTTCCGCCCCAACTCTTCTTAATAATCTTCTTGCGCCTGCATCGGTTACTGTCTCGGGATCATAAACAAACATATGCTCGCGTATAAGACCAATAACTTTCTCGGTAATTTCTTTAGAAAAATGAAGCCTATCCATGATCCTGGCTGCCATTTTTGCGCCGATGACCTGATGACCGTAAAAAGTAGCGTCGGGCCCCTCGCCTCTTTTACTTAACGGCTTACCCACATCATGAAGAAGCGCGGCTAATCTTATTTCTAATGGAAATTTTTTATCTGCCGCATATTCTAGGGATCTTAAGTTGTGTTCAAAAACTGTAAAAATATGGTGGTGATTTTGTGAAACCCCTACCCCATCCATAAGTTCCGGAACGATATATTTTAAAAGTCCTAGCTCTCTAAATTTATCAACACCCCTTGCGGCGCCGTCAGCCATCAAGGTTTTAGAAAATTCGTCTCTAATTCTTTCCTTGGAAATAAATTCTAATAAGCCGGCGTGTTTTTTGATGGCATCTTCGGTTTCAATTTCAATTTCAAAACCAAGTTGAGCCATAAAACGAACCGCCCTCATCATTCTTAGAGCATCTTCCTGAAAACGATTTTCCGGATCCCCGACCGCTTTAATAATTTTCTTGCCCAAATCACCTATACCCCCAAATGGATCAATGAGTTCAAATGGCTTATCTAAATCAATTCTTAAAGCCATGGCATTTACAGTAAAATCTCTGCGAGCCAGATCTTCCTCAAGAGTCTTTGCAAATACCACTTCATCGGGATGTCTTTTATCTGTATATTTTCCTTCTAAACGATAAGTTGTTATTTCAATAATTTTTAATCTTGGATCAAGGGAGTCTGTTTTTACTCCGACTGTTCCGAAATCATTTTCATATACGCTTTCCCGAAATAATTTCTGAATTTCTTCCGGTTTTGCATTGGTAGTAATATCCCAATCTTTTGGTTCTCTTTCCATTAATACATCGCGCACACAACCACCCACTAAAGACGCCTCAAAACCAGCTTTAAGTAAAGCCTCGGAAACTTTTTTAATTTCCGCTTTTTCTGTAATAGAGATCATAATATAGAAATAATCCTTATAAATAATAATAGCTGAAGCGACACACTAAGTCCAAAATTATCTTTATTACTAAAATGATTTACTAAACTCTTTGCTTAAATAATTGTTCATTGGTATAAATAAAAGACGCCAATAATTTTACATTTTGATTTTTTAATTTTAAACTTGAAACATGCCCCTGTAGTGAAACGGATATCACGACTGGCTTCGAACCAGTTATTCCAGGTTCAAATCCTGGCGGGGGCACATCAATTCAACAAAAATACCTCACAAAATGCAAGGTATTTTTGTTTTCTAATTCTTAAAAACATCCACTATGTTCCCCATCAATTTTTGCACAAAGCTATTTGACTGCGGTGGTTAGATTGGTGGCTGTGGTTTGGTTGGTGGTTGCGGTTGTATTGGTGGTGCGGGCCTAGTGCAATCTTGCGGACATAACAAAGGGTTAACTTGTTCCGTAATTCCACAAATTCCATCTCCGCACGTACCCACGATAGTAGGCTGAGGCGGTCGAGTTGGCTCAGCGGGCTTGGTTGGCTCGGTAGGTTTGGCTGGTTGACCTGGTTGAGTTGGTTGATTAGGCTGGGTTGGTTTTGATGGCTTGGATGCTTTTTGACATTCCATAACACAAAAATCTTTCGTTGTCGTACAAGTAGAGGATCTCGCAACAACGCCAGCATGACAAGTATTTTCTACTTGCTCGCATCGTGAAGCACACGCCCTCATTACCTCGGCAGTTGAGCGATTACCCTCGGCATCAACAGTCTCGCATGACACTTGTCTACAATACGACCCTTGTGAAGCGCAGTCTCTATCTATTTCACCTTGCTCTCCCAAACAAATTTTTCCCACATATTCACAATCTTCAATACACTTCACCGGATTGGGATTGACGCCTTGATTTTGTTTCCCCCCTTTACCAGAGCCCTGATTAAAACCTTCGCCCTGATTCGGACCGCCAGCACCGCCTGGTTGTCGGGGTTGATTAGGTTGCCCTGACTGATTCGGCTGGCTTGGTTTTGTAGGCTTTGTTGGTTGGGTTGGTTGCTGCCCTGGTTGACCTGGCTGCGTTGGTTGAATTGGTTGATTAGGCTGAGTTGGCTTTGATTGGCATTGCGTAATACACCCATCCTTTGTTGTTGTACAAGCAGATTGTTTCGCTTCAACCGCATTGTGACAAGAAATTTCTATTGGATTGCACTGCGTAGCAAAACAATTACGTTGTTCACTCATTCGTGTTTCGTCGTCTGATATATTTTCATACTGCTTTTCACAGCTTCGCCTGCAACTCTCCCCACTTGTTGTACAAGCTTTTGACTCCGCATCAAATGACGCAAGACAATTATTTCCGGTAAGTGCGCAATCTTGTGAACATTTAGTTGGGCTTAAACCTTGACCTTGCCCACCACTTCCACCGCCCTGACCAGCGCCATTTCCAGGACCCTCACCTGCTCCGGGGCCTCCCTTACCTTGACCAGCCCCTTCTCCAGGACCCGTTCCTTCACCGGGACCTTGACCAAAACCACCTCCTTCGGGCTTCTTCCCACCGGTTTGCCTTATCATGCTAGCCCTTTCTTTTGTAATCATTCCCGTCGCCTCTCCGAATTTAATGCATTCTTCAAGGTGACTCGGCTCAGAACAATACACTTGGCATTCCTGTTCACCCTTGCAATTAGGCGGATTAATTCCTTGTTTTATAGCATCCAAAGTTTTTTGCCCCCTTTCTTGTTCCTGAGGCGTCATTATTCCGGCCGCCCTGCCAAATGCCAGACACTCTTCTATATGACTAGAATCACCACAATATTTATCACATTCTTCCTTACCATTACACGCCGGTGGTTTTATACCTTGTTTAATCGCTGTCAAAACTTTTTTAGATTTTTCCTGTTTTTCTTGATCCATGATTCCGGCTTCTGTAGCAAAAGTTATGCATTCCTCCATATGTTCTGCGCTTGAACAATAAGCATCGCAAGCCTTTTTACCATTGCAAGCAGGCGCTTTAATACCCCTAACAATAGCTGCTTGTACCTGTTTAGCCTCCTTTAATTGTTCGGCTGGCATTAAATTATTTTTTTCAGCAAATGAAATACATTCATCCAAACGCGCTTTATCCCCACAATAATTATCACATTCAGTCTTTCCCTTACATCCACCCGGACCGATCATTCCAGCTTTTTTAAAATTTTTAGCCGCATCAATTTGATCTTTCGGCATCATATTTTTCTTTTCAGCAAAACTCAAACAAGCATCGAGATTCTCCGACACATCGCAATAAGTCTTACACGCTGCTTTATCTGCACAATTGCCGAGTTCGGCAATTGGATAAGAAATTTCTGAGACGCTCTGAGTATTTGTCTGAGCAGCGGCCGAACTCGCTAAGCCGCCGGAAATTATTACCGCTGAAACCAACATTGAAACACCTAAAAATTTTTTATGATTCATATATTTTTTATTCGTATATTCGTACAAATTAGTTATTAGTAGATTATATTTTATTCAAATGGGTTAACCTTTATATTAGAAAAGGGGTTGGTTTTATCATACGGATTGGCTCCCTGAGCACTTTCCATTGGATTAACTGCGCCTGTGTCTATCGCTGGTAAAACACCTTCGGAAACATTCTCGATAACACCTGTGGGCGATTTTTGCATTTGTGTTTTCCAATAATATCCTCCTCCGACTAAAACCGAAACTAATAATACTAAGCTTATAATTATGTATTTTTTTGTCATATTTTAATTATACTCTTTAAAAATAAAAATAGCCCGCGCTCGTTTATGAATTATTCATCTGGTGCCCCCACTAGGAATCGGACCTAGGTTTACTGCTTAAGAGGCAGCTACTTTACCATTAAGTTATGGGGGCGATACCAATAAATTATAAATTAACAGACTTTGCGGATTTTTCAAGTGGTTGCCACTTAATTTTTAACGCTTCCACGTTAACCTTACTAAAATTCTTCATTAATCCAGTCAACCAACCTAAAATAGTATATCTTATATTAACGCTTTTAGGCACCTCTAGCCTTAAAGTTCCAAAATATAATTTATTATTTTTGTAGCCGCCGCTTATCGGTTTAATATAAGTTTTGCCAAAATTCTTTAATGGTATCCCCGTTAATTCTGACCAAAACTTCTTAATTTCAAACTCTGATTGTTTCCGATGGATATTTAATCTAGCTTTTAAATTTATAGACTTTATTCCAAACATTTTATTTAGCCAATGAATAAAAAATAGTATCAAGTAGGGATCGGAATTGGTGATTTCCAACATTTTTCTTTTGCTGCCCTCACCCCAATACAAAGCCACCCCAAACATTCTCAGCGCCTCTTCAGACAAAGGAAATTTAATCTGATCCTCAGCTTGTTCAATAATTTTTTTAACTTCCACCGCACGTCGCTCTTTTTGACTTTTCGCCCCCAAAGATAGACCTCTTATTTGTTTGGTATAAAGCCGTTTTTTATATTCTGATTTTAAGGGTATTGATTTTAACCACGAACTCAATGAACTTTTAGAAACACCTAAAACTTTTTTTATTTCTCCATAACTTAAACCGCCACTCCTCAAATTAACCGCTTTTTTCTTTAATGATTCATAATCAGTTTTTCTATTCATACAACCAATTATAACACATGGAAGGCGCTAACTCTATTTAAAATACCCGATCTTCCTTAACCAATAATCATTTTCCCATTCCCAGAGTTTTTTAGCTCCCAAAAAAGCAGCGAAATCTGATTTCCAAAAAGGAAATTCCTGAATTTCTGCAACTCCGGTCAAAGCCGACCATTCATGGTCATCATTAATACACATCGGCTTAATCCCTTTTTTAATTTTATCCCTACCGCCCTTTGGCCTAAGAGACGCGCCACAACGCAAGCATTTTTTAGTTTGATCAATGCGCAAGATCCATCTTGTTTCTAATGAAGGGTATTCATCAATTAAAGCCTCCATATAAGCGGAAGTCTGAAGATTATAATCTCGATAAATGGATTGCGATGTTTTTATATCCAACACGCCAAATTTACCATCAATCAAGGCCATGGCGTCGATGGTACCGGCATATTTATAAATGGGATGAAAAATCCTTTTTTCTACCAAATCCTTTTCAACATGAATATTGGTTTTTTCAAAAAATTCTACAAAAGCATCTACGGCCGGTTTTATACTCTCTGGAATTTCCACGCTATCGCCAACCATTATCTTTTCAACGGTTTCGTGTATTAGAGTCCCCTCTCTAGCTGAATTTTCGGTCATTTCTTTAGCGGCCTCATGACTGGGCATATCTCCATAAAATTTATAAAGCGCAGGCTTAGCTTTAATTTCCAATATTTTTGTTACGCGCGGATACCAACGGCCATTAATTTCATAACCGCCGGATTCTTTAAAACTTTTTTCATCTTTATAATAGGTCATTGGAATAGAAGTTAGAAGTTATAGGTTAGAAAGAGCGCTTAAAATAAAGGGTCTAAAGAACATACCTATTATGAAAACTATGATAAATAAAATTGTGAAAATTAAAATTTGTTTAAGCATTTTGTTGGTTGCGGGTCAGGGACTCGAACCCCGATTTTCGCTTCCAGAGAGCGACGTGCTACCTTTACACCAACCCGCAATATTTATTTATAATCTCTAAAACGCAGAACTTTCATTGCCCTGTATACTTCCTCCTTTTTTGAAACCTGAATTTGATTCATGCTTCTATGCGGATAAAAACCGAGAACCTTCATCAGATCATAGACATTATTGAGCATCGACCTATTTCTATTAGAAAAAAAGAGTTTATGGGTATATGTTGGTTTATGAACGCAGAAACTGCCCTCCGCTTCATAAAGACCACGAAGATATCTTACTACATATTCTTCATTTTTTAAAATCCATTTAGGAATACCAATTTTTAAATATTTCCTCGCCCCGGACGGAACCCCGATCCTCTTACTTATAAATTTTTCATAAAAACCAATCTTGGTTGAATTTGTGAACCGACTCTTGATTATATATGGCTTCTTCTTAAATATTTTCTCCATAAGCCCCGCATATCTTTGAATAAAGCCGGGATTATTTGAGTTTGAAATTAAACGCAATTCTTCGGTTCGAGGATAGATGCAAATATGCCCATCACCAAGCACGACGCCGATAAGTTCTGCTAAATCCCCGCTTTTTTCCAGTGGCGGATATGTGGATTTAATTTTCCCGCTTGCCTTCATTTTTTCTCTCCATATGGCAAAATTATCAAGCTTCCGTAACTTCATTGTTTCAGAAATCCTGCGTACTGATAAATTAGTATATTTGGTAAATCCTTTATTCCAATTACTGGGCATATATAAATTATACCACGCTTAGAGAATTTATCCTACCATTAGACGACATAACAACGAAATAAACTCTAATCACTATCATCTTACGACATCGGATGTCGTAAGAATATTATTAAAGCGTTTTATATTAGGGATTGACTCTTACTTCTACAAGAGTAACCTAGAGATATAGGAAGGTGGGTTCTTTAAAATCTTTAGATATGGAGGCGTTATGAGGCATAATAAAAACAGGGATCGCCAAGAAAATATTCCGGAAATCTTTAAGGATCTGTGGGGTTTTAATTTCATCGAAGAATTAAGTTTTTCCAAGGTTAAAAATGAAATGTGGCCCAAGATCCGAATAGTCGTCGCTTGCGAAAACGAAAATAAGGTAAAAATGATAAGGGCGCTACTTCAGAAGTATGAGTTCCCTTTCAGTAACCTTAAAATCGTTTCAAATGGCGAAAAAAAGGAATCAGAAATCTGCAAAGAAGATCTGAGACCAAGTCCTAAAAACGAAAGTATAGGGAATAAACCCAAGATCATATTCAAGGTAAGTGGTCGCGGCAAACTTCCTCCTTTCAAGGCCAGCTAGCGCCAACCAAAACACCCCCTCACTCTACCAGAGTGAGGGGGGTTATTTTTTTACCAACAAATAATCCATACTAAGTCCGCCGCCCCCTATCTGCCCAGATATATTCTCGCCCTCGAGATGCGCTCCCCGTTCGCGCAACTTAGCAAAGCGATTGTTGCGCTTTCTGCGCATTTCTGTCCGCAAGACTAAGATCTGGCGGATAGGCAGCGGACGCAAATTTACCTTCCTCCATTTAAATAATCTCTAATACTCAAAATCGCCTTTATGCCATCGCCAGCCGAAATATTATTTTGTCTATACGGAAGATTAGTTAAATCACCTGCTGCCCAAATACCAATTTGGGAAGTCTTTTGATTGCCATGATCAACAACGACTTCATTGTATTTATTCTTTTCCACCAAATCACCTAAAAATTCCGAGTTCGGCACCGAGCCAATTTCCACAAAAACTCCGTCCAGTTTCAACTCCTTAGCTATATTATCTTTTTTATCCAAATACTTCACACCCTCAACAAAATCCTTTCCTAAAATTTCATTAATTTCAGAATTTAATAAGACCTCAACTTTTTTATCTTTACTAATCTCTTCAAAAAGTATCGGATCACCTTTTATGTTTTCGTCCCTAACCAAGAGATAGATCTTATCTGCATAAACAGACAAATCTTTTACGGCGCCTAGAGCTGCATTACCGCCGCCAACTATAGCCACTGTCTTTTTAGCGAACATCGGAGCGTCGCAAGTAGAGCAATAAGCTACGCCCCTGCCCTCAAAATTACTCTCACCCAAAACCCCCAACCTTCGTCTCCTACCACCAGTAACCGCTAGAATAGTCTTTGTTTCAAAGGATTTTCCATTTTTTAAAATAACTTTCCAGCCTACGGTTTGTCCGCCTTCGGTGGAAAAACCTTCACTTATTTTTTCTACTTTCTCTACTAGTGACCCTTCCTCTACTTCAATTCCATCCTGAGCCATTAGATGTTCTTCCATTTTTTTAGCTAATTCAAAGCCCGAAATGGATTTTATACCAATCCAATTTTGTATTTCAGAAGCCACAACAGACTGACCACCAAAACTTTCCGTAACTAATAAGAATTTAATTTTTTTTCTTGCAGCATAAATTCCGGCGGAAACACCGGCTGGCCCACCGCCTATTATGATTAAATCATACATAATTTTTAATTATTTAGTTAACGAATTATTAAGTCTTCTTTACAAATTCTTTGATCTGCCAACTCGTTAATCCGTTAACTCGTAATTATTTAATCTATTTCAAACCCAAAGCTTGCTCTATAGCCACCCTATCAAAACCAACAATTATTTCATGACCAATCTCAATGACTGGAACACCCAATTGATGTGATTTTTTAACCATTTCCTCTCTTCCCTTCATATCCATGGCCACATTTATCTCTTCGTATTTAATATTATTCTTGGCAAAAAATTCTTTTGCCTTAACGCAATAGAAACAAGTTGGCGTGGAATAGATTTTTACGTTTTTATCCATAATAGTTTTAATTATTTAGTTAACTAATTATAAGTTAACGAGTTTGAATTCTAATTCGTTAATACGCAATGCGTTAACTCGTTAATTCTCCAATATTGCATCTATTGCTGTCTTGAATGCGCTAAATGGCTGGGCACCAGAAATCAAGGTTCCATTTACAAAGAAAGCTGGGGTTCCATTTACGCCCGAGCTTGTACCAATACTGGTATCGGACTGAATTTTGGCATCATATTTTTTAGCATCCAAGCAACTATTTATTTTAGAAATATCAGCACCGACACCAGTAGCCAAACCCTTGACCTTAGCTACGTCAGCGACAACAGATTGGTTGTCAGAAATAGCCCTGTGAAGCTCCCAGAACTTACCCTGTTCATTAGCACAGTACAAAATCTTCATAGCTTCTTCGCCAGTACCATGGCCAGGAAAATATCTATAGATCAATCTTACTTTTCCGGAATTAACATAATTTTCTATAATCCCAGGAATTGGAGCTGTCCATGTAGGAGAGTTGGACTTTAAATAATCAATAACTTCTTTATTGCCGCCATCTGCGGCTGCACAAAACGGACAAGACGGATCAGAGTACACAAAGATAGTAACCGGAGCCTTGGCTTCACCCAGAGAAATATCATTTTTTTGAACTACAAAATTATCAGCAGAGACAACAGGGACGGAATCAGTTCCCGCCACAGCGCCAATATTAGCTTCGCCAGTAACTCCTAGTCCTTTACTATACATAACCGAACCGGCGATCAAAAGAGCCGCGATTAAAATACTTCCCGATAAAACATAATTAGCTTTATTGTTGTTATTATTAGTATCCATGTTTTTATTGTTATTAATTGTATATAATAATATTACTTCTAAGAACTAAAATCAACTCAAACAATAAATCATAATTAACCTAATTGATCTAATTACTCTAATTGACCTAAATAAATTCCAAATTCCAAGTTCTAATATCGTGCTTTGGAGCTTAAGTCATTATTTAGAAATTAGAAATTAAAAATTAGAAATTGTGTAATCACCATGGAATCCTATTCAAAAATAAAACAAATATTAGTTTTCTTTGGCGATATAGCCATATTTTATATTTCTCTAGTTTTAACTCTTTGGCTAAGATACGGAACTGAATTTTATAGTAAATTATTTGATTCTCATATTGGGCCTTTTTCTATAATATTGGCTATTTGGCTAGTAGTTTTTTATATAGCCGGTTTGTACGACTTCAAAAATCTCAAAAATGACTTAGAGTTTGATAAAAAATTCTGGTACTCTCTCATTTTCAATGCCGGGATATCGGTTGCTTTCTTCTATTTAAATACAGATGTAAACGTTGCTCCAAAAACGAATCTTTTTATATTTCTTATAATTTTTGGCGGAGTTGGCTATTTCTATAGACAAATCATCAATTCGTTACTTGGAAAAACTGGGGCTGCCACACGAATATTATTAATTGGTAATAATGAAACTGCCCATGAGACAGCGGACTACCTTAAAGCTAATACTCAATTAGGATATGAAATAAAGTTCTGGATGAAAGATGGTCTTAAGGACAAGGAATTTGATCACCTTTTCCAAATAATCATTGCTAACCAAATAAATACTATAGTTATTCCGGCACATATTAAAAAGGATTTTGTATCTGCCAGTTTAATTTATAAGGCTCTTTTGGCGGGGGTAGATATAATGGATTTGGCCTCTCTATACGAGTTAGTTTTCAAAAAGGTTCCCTTAGCCGAGCTGGAGGAGGTTTGGTTTCTAGAAAATATCACAAAAAAACACAGGATCTACGAATACGTTACGGGTCCAATGGAATATATTCTCGCTCTAATTATGTTAATTGTATTGCTTCCGCTTCTTCTAATAATTACCCTAGCCGTAAAGTTAACTTCCGAGGGCGCAGCTATTTTCAAACAAAAAAGAGTTGGAAAAAATGGGAGTAAATTTACCATCTATAAATTCCGAACTATGAAAATAGACGCAGAAAAAAATGGGCCTCAATGGGCAAATTACTTTAAAGACGATAGAGCCACTAAGATTGGTAAATTCTTAAGGCGTTCCCACTTAGATGAACTGCCTCAATTGATTAATATCATTAAGGGCGAGCTTTCCTTTATAGGCCCAAGACCGGAAAGACCGGAATTTGTAGAAAGTCTTAAAAAAGAAATTCCATACTATGAACTTCGCCATCTTACTAAGCCGGGAGTTACAGGCTGGGCTCAAATAAATTTCCGCTATGGCGCTACCGTACAAGAAGCCTACGAAAAAACCCAATTCGATATCTATTACATCAAAAATAATTCTCCTTTCTTGGATTTAAGTATTTTGCTTAGAACTATTAAATTTCTTTTTACGAACAACTAAATATAATACCAATCTACGAATGGATACTAATCAACAAATGACAACGAATAAGAAAAATCTAATATTCGTAGCTATTCGTTATTATTTGTAACATTTGTAGATTAGTATATTCAAACTTATGTTTGCTAAACTAAAATCTTTCCTATTCGAAAATCAAAACCTGAAACAAACTGTAGCCAAAAATACCTTTTGGCTATTTTTTGGCCAAGTTTCTGGAAGACTTTTAAGGACTGGCTTGGTAATATACGCCGCCAGAGTTTTGGGGCCATCCAGCTGGGGCGCTTTTTCGTATGTTATGACCCTAGTAGCTTTCATGACCATCTTTTCCGACATGGGCATGGGCGCCATAGTCACCCGCGAGTCTTCGAAAAATCCGGAGTTTTCCAAAAAATATTTTTCAACTGCCTTTTGTATAAAGATATTTCTTTTAATTGCCGGAATGCTACTTTTAATTTTTGGAGCGCCATATATCACGAATATCCCGGAAGCTAAAGCCCTGATGCCACTCATCGCCATAATTCTATTCTTTGATAGCTTGAGGAACTTTGGCTTTGTGATAAGCCGAGCTAAAGAAAAAATGCAATTAGAGGCCCTCAATGAAATAATTACCAATTTTGTAATAACTGTCTTAGGTTTGGCATTCTTATACTTTATACCAACCAGCGAAAGCCTTACCCTTGCCTATATTAACGGCGTGGCTATCGGCTTTATAGCTGTTTTATTAATGTTAAAGGACCATTTTTATTCATCACTAATCAGCTTTGATAAAACGTTGGTTAAACCAATATTAAAAGACTCCTTGCCGTTTGCCCTAGCCAGCTTCTTGGGGGCAATTATGATCAATACCGACCTAATAATGATTGGGTGGATGCGTTCGGCTGATGAGGTTGGATTTTATTCCGCCGCGCAAAAACCGATTCAGGTTTTCTATACAATTGCCTCACTTTTTGCCGTAAGTATTTTCCCGGCTCTTACCAAAACCCTCAAAGACAGCCTTGAAAAAGGCGGGAGAATATTAGAAAAAGCCGTTTCAATGTCTTTGTTGATAGCTATCCCCCTATCATTAGGGGGAATAATATTGGCGGATCAAATCATAAACCTCCTTTTTGGATCGCAGTATCTAGCAGCCACCTTATCGTTTCAAATTTTGATGCTTACCATCTTAATAATTTTCCCGTCGGTAATAGTAAGTAATTCCATATTGGCCCATGAACAACAAAAAAACTTCATTGCTTTTTCTATGATCGGCGCAATTGGAAATATTATTTTTAATTTACTCTTAATACCATATTTTGGAATTGCCGGTGCTTCAGCCTCAACCGTACTCACCCAACTTGTTTCAAATTATTTTATCTGGAACAAAATGCAGTCCGTAAATTCTTTTTCAGTTTTTCCAAATATCAAAAAAATAATTATTGCGGGAATTTTGATGGCTATTTTTACTTACATATTAAAAATCAGCGGGCTTCCGCTTGTCGCTAACATCATAATTTCCGCCGGAATTTATTTCTTGGTCTTAAAACTTCAAAAAGAGAAACTATTAGAAATTTTTTAGTTTTTAATCCATTATTGCGAGTACATTCGCTTCGCTCAGTATAAACTCCGCATGGCAATCCCCCCTCTCTTTGACTTCTGATGTCCCAAATATTATCTTCGTCTTTGGACATCGGAAGTCCTAAAATTCCCTAATATTAGGATGTCCGACTTCCTAGATTATTATTATATTCGTAAATTCGTTCCACCCCGTATTATCGGGAAGTCGGACTTCCCGAATCACCGCCGCCACGATAAAATCAGGTGAGCCTCGCCCTGCATTGCGGGGCGGGACACCGTTTCTATTCTTCCTAAATTATTTCCTAAATATTTATTGACATCTGCACTGGGTCGCTGTTTCAGCGCACTCTGCATTAGTTGTTTGAAAGCCACAAGTAGCACCACTACCAGGTATATAAACAGAACAATCAGTTGCATAATAATACTCACCATTTGTTGCTCCGGCATCCAGCCCAACACTTAGACAGGTTTTACCTATATTACTACAATGTCCATTACAGGTACCCGGACTTACATTGTCCATATTGTTTCCAACAATGACTATACAACCCGCCAACGAAACATAAGCCGGCTTATTTAATCTAAAAAGAGACCACTCGTTTGAAGTATTTGTGGGAATAAAAACATCAGAACTGCCGCTATTAGTCACTATCTGGCAAGTTCCTTGTTCGTTTACCGTTATGGGAGTGCCGACAACTGCCCGATAGGATGTTGCCGCAGAAACTGCCAAATAAATAGCTGCTAAACCGGTTAAAATTACAACAACTGAGAATAGAGAACTTATTTTTTTTATTCTGCTAAGATTCATTTGTTTTTATGAAATCCGTCATTGCGAGGAGTCTGCGACGCGGCAATCCATTTTTTTTTCTGGATTCCGCATCAAGTGCGGAATGACAACTAGATTGCTTCGTCGTTCATTTCATTCACTCCTCGCAATGACAAGTAAGAAGGTTTGTAACGACAGATTCTCCTTATTTTAATTTTAAAATTTCTATTTCCTTTTGCTGTTCCTTGATCGCTTCCACCAAAAAAACCGTGAGCTTGGCATAATCCACGGATTTTAGGCCGCTTTCGCCATTTGTATAAACCACTTCGGGAAAAACTTTTTCCACATCTTGAGCGATAAAACCGTTATCTTTTTTATCATTGGACTTCCAATCAAATGAAATTCCCTGAAGAGCCAAGACTTTTTCCAATTGGCCTTCTAATGGCTTTATATTTTTCTTTAAATTACGGTCAGAAGAATACAGAAACGCGGTTGCTTTTACATTTCCGCTTACTTCTAGCGCTTCAGTCGGCGCCGTTGTTCCGATGCCAACTTTGCCGCCAGTAGTTGCTAAGGTTGTTGTGCCAGTTGACTGCAAAGCTCGACCAGTCGCATTAGCATTACTGAAGTATCCAGCTGGATTTGAAGCGTCGCTATTTTCTGCCTTTATACCGCCACCCGAAGTTGTAATTTTATAATTCGCATCCGGGGATGTTAAACCAATACCGACATTACCAGCACTTGTAATCCTCATTTTCTCTGAAGTTCCAATACCAAAAAGTAAATTTTGAGTAGCACCAGACTTTAAAACAGTATCGTATAAGGCTGCGGTAGTGACAATTTGTCCGGCACCAGCGGCTTCACCAAGCGCTGTATCTATAGAGCCATTAGCTCCAATATACAATACACCGGCCTGACTTGCACCACCAACCAGCGCAAGAGTTGCAGTAGCAGATGGGTTTGAAATATGAAGGTTATATGTCGGATTTGCTGTTCCAATACCGACATTGCCAGCAAAAGAGGTATTTCCAACCGTCGTGGCAGATTGAGGCATGAGTCTCATAATTTCATTTCCAGTCAAATCATCAAATCTCGTATAGCCTCCTCCGTGAGATATTGTTATTCCATCATTAAACGCAGTTTTGCTACTATTAGCCAAAATAATTCCGGCTGCTTGTGCGCCTGTATTCGTAGTGGATATTCTTAATCGTGTTACCCCCGAACCACCGTCTACCTCGAGCTTGTTTACAGGATTCGTTGTTCCAATACCGACGTTGCCACCACTAGCTATTCTCATTTTTTCTCCAGCTGTAGAAAATGCCATATAACCAGAAGTACTTCCTGCGAATAGATTTAAATTAGCGCCACCACTAAGATAATCAGCTGTAACCGAACTAGCCGCAACCTGACTGGTCGCATATAAAGTCGATCCTTGAATAGTGCCATTTACTGTTAACAAATTAGCTGGGGCCGTTGTTCCAATACCAACATTGCCACTCAGTCCATTAATAGTAAGTGCATTTGTAAAAGTTAAAGTTGTTAAATCTCCGCCATTAGCTACTCCACCAGCTCCTGTCACCGTAGATCTATCAATAGCAAAGTTGGAATAACCCGTTGTTCCTACACCAGAATACGTAGCGCGCAATCGAACAGCTCCATTGCTTTGTCCAATATCATTTCCCATATAAATAGCAGATCCATAATCAGGGGTTGATGGGAGCGAAGAAAAAATCATCTTCCCAGTTGTTCCTTCCTTTGTCGTGAGACTACCAGATAATGCACCACCAGCTAATGGTAATTTTGTAGTATCCGTAGCAGTTATCCCTGTAATACCAGCGCCGCCGCCGACAAATTGCGTCGCAGTGACAGTGCCGGTACTATATACATTACCTTCAAAATATCCAGCATAATTTGTTCCACCGCCACTTGCCTTAGCATAAATTCCATAATTAGTGCTATTAGGAGCTAAACCGGTATTAGAAAACTTCGCTATAATTCTTTGACAACCACCACAACCAGTAGCATTAGCTTCAGAAACCTGTAAAACTGGATCTTGGTGATCAAGTATACCAGTGATTCTAACTCCTCCGCCCTCACCAAGACCAGTTCGTCCAATACCGCCGGTATTAATATTCGTCCATCCGCTAACATCTAATTTATAAGCCGCATTAGGATTTGTAAGTCCAATACCAACAGCACCGCTTCCTGATAATGACATGACCGTCGCTTGAGTTGAAACACCGTTATTAACTCTAAACTGCATAAGTCCATTATTAGCGCCAGCCGTCACTTCATTAAAAATTGAGTTGCGGTATACAGTGGTATCGGCACCCGAGCTAACATACGCCATTCTTAATCCTTCTGTTGGAGTCGCCGGATTATCTGGTGATGCCGACCGAGTTGTAATAATTCCTTGAACATCAAGAGATGTGGTTGGCGCCGTTGTTCCAATACCTAAATTGCCACTAGCATCAATAACTACGTTTCCATTAGTTCCGCTTGCTCCTGTATAAAAGCGATAACCGGTATTTGAACCACCGCGATTAACAAATTCATACCAACCACTGATCGGTGTTGTAAAATTTACTTGACTCTGTACTCCAATAGATCCAGCAACATCAAGCTTGTATCCTGGATTTGTTATTCCTATACCGACGTTGCCGCCAAGAGGATTTAAAGCGATCGGATATGTTGCTATTCCAAAGTTGCTTACATACCCGGCTTGTAACCACGTCGAATATGGTGATCCAGGCAGAACACCCACCAACATACCATTTCCACCAGAAGAACCTTGTACTGTTAATATACCACTTACAGCTGCGGGATTATTAGTGGCTCCAAGAGCGTGTAAGGAACTGCTTGGATTTGTTGTTCCAACACCAACATTTCCGGTTGAACTTATAAATACAGTCGAGGTAGCCTGAGCTGTTCCGGCATCATTTCCAACAATAAAATTTCCTTTAGCAAGAGAGGAACTTAATCCGGCAACAGTTTGAATAGATCCATTACTATATTTAATACCACCAGCCCCCACCTGAATAGCGGGACCCGTACTTCCATTATTGAAATATCCGGCAGGCTCGGTGGCACTGCTATTTTCTGCTTTTATACCGCCGGCAGTTGTTGTAATTTTATAATTTGCGTCTGGTGAAGCTAAACCAACACCGATAGTTCCATTTGGTTCTATTCTCATTTTTTCTGTAGTATTAGCATCGGCATTTGGTCCGCTATTAGTATAGAAGACAAGCGCTCCACCATTAGCGGCCGAAGAATCATACACGCCGGCAATACGAGCCACGCGCCAGTTTGGATAACCCGCTATCCAATTTGAAATAAAATCTATCGATGGTCCCTCTTGATCACCGTCTGTATATGCCTGCAATCTCAATGTAGGATCCGCAACACTGACTGGATTTGCAGAGCTATAGATATCTAATTTTGAAGTAGGACCAGTTGTACCAATACCGACATTTCCAGTAGCTTCCAATGTAAGACCTTGTGTTGCCCCATAATTAATATCCAAAAAGGCCTGCGATGCAGTATCTCGTGCAATAAACTTCCACGGCCCGCCTGTATGAGCATATGGCTGTAATGCAAATCTCGTGACTGAGCCCGCAGTTGTTGGCGCAGCTAAACCATATCCAACTTGAAGTTCTGCCGACCCGGCATTATTAGAATAAGTTCCTGATCCACGTACAAAAGTATTTCCATTTACATCTAATTTTACAGCTGGCGCTGTTGTACCAATACCAACCCTCCCCTTATCAACTATCAAAGCATTATTTGTATCTAAATTATTACTCACATATAAAGCTGGCTGCGTTGTAGTTGAAGCAGCAATTTTTATACCACCATCATTAGTTGCGCCCGAACCAACAGAGAGTTCGAAGCCCGGGTCTGTTAAGCTTGTACCAATAATAACATTGCCACCAGCGCCATTGTTATAATAAATATTATTTCCTGAAGTTGTCCATTGGCTACCGGAAAAAGCTACATTGTTTTGATAAAGAGTTCCGGTATAATTTATATTTCCCGCTACGTCTAATTTATAAGCTGTATTAGGATTTGTAAGACCAATACCGACGCTGCCGCTATCATTAATAGTCACCAATTCCGTACCACCGCTCGAGGAATTTCTATTAGTCGCGAAAATAAATCTTGCCCCAGTTTGATTATTATCGGAGTCAATATTGAGAAACATTTCATCGGCAGTATTTACTACTGCGTTGATTGCACCGGCAGTGCCAAGATTGAGGACTTCAGCTCCATTAGTCGTACCTCTTATTTTTGCTGCACCGACAACATCGAGCAGTGACCCCGGCACCGTCGTCCCGATACCGACATTGCCACCATGATTAAAATAAGTTGCCTGACCGCTGTTTGTTGAAATTAAAACCTTATCAGTCCCGGTACTATCGGCAAGATAAAATTGAGAATTGCCAGCAGCGGTGTTGTAAACTCCGCCCGTATATGTTCCAGACGAATTTAACCAACGTTGTGAATAAACAGAAACCCCGGAAGCTTGGATATCTAATTTTGACCCAGGAGTTGTTGTTCCAATGCCAATGTTGCCGGCTTGATTAATACGCATACGCTCGAGCAATCCCGAACCTGCGGTTGGTGACGTATAAAACATAAGGTCTCCATCTATCCAACTATCCGTAGCTCCTGTACCAGTTACTGTACGCGCACCAATAGCAGCTATTGAAGAATTGTATGGTGTAGCGCCAGCTTCACGTTTGGAAAACACCAATAATGGAGCATAAGCACCGGCAGTTGTATCGGTATTATGAAGAGCTAAACCAATATTTGCGCCAGGAGAAGGGCCTGCGCTTGTGGTAGTTATAATTGTTTCTGGAGTAATATTCGTATTTACAAAACCACTACTACTCAAATAAACCGAATTTGTGCCTCCGGGATTGGCTGTCCAATTAGAACCAACTTGTAATTTTCCATTTGGCGCCGTTGTTCCGATGCCGACGTTGCCAATACCCGTTACAATCGCCGGACCGTTTCCTATATTATTAAAATATCCGGTCGGCTGAGAAGCGCTTGTATTTTCAGCTTTTATACCACCACCGGAAGTAATAATTTTATAATTTGCATCCGTACCAACCAAACCCACACTTACGGTACCGGCAGTGTAATAAATATTTGGATTAGAGGTTACCCACTGACTACCTGAAAAAGCTGTTCCATTTTGCCTGAAAGTGCCGGTGTAATTAATATCACCATAAACATCTAATGTATAAGCTGGGTTAGTTAGTCCAATACCAACGTAGCCGATTGGATCTATTACAAACTTAGAACTAGCTAGTGTATTATCGGTTGCAATACCAAATTTTGAACCGCTTGTATTACTAACCAAACCAATTGACCAATTACTAACAGCGCCGGTATTAAATTTAAGAACGGCGCTTTTGTTTAAATCAGACGCACGCTCAATTACCAACTTAACATCAGTAGCAGTGGTACTGGCTATATGCAACAAGCCGGTCGGATTCGTAGTTCCTAAACCAAGATTTCCACTCGTCACACCGCCCAAAGATCCACTACAATTTGGCGGATTACAAGTTGGAGCTGTCCACCCCCACACCAAATAAGTTGCGGAAAAAAACAAAAGTGAACTTAGGGCAATGAATAGAAAATATTTTATAAAATACACCTTCATGTTGTTAGGTTATAAATAAAAACAATTCATTATGGTGTGGGGGTCCAGGCATAAGCAACTTGGTAAACAAAAAATACAGCAAACAACAAGATTGTCGTGCCTAAAATTCTAAATAAAGTAGTTTTTTTTGCCATGTAATATTCTTTATTTATTAATAAATCCTACGACCGCGTCGGTCGTAATATTTAAAAATTATTACAATTATTTTAACCAACCCATTTTATACGCTGGTATTATTTTAATTATACTCCATATTAAAAAAATTAGTCTATCGGATTGTTCATAAGCCCAATCTTACGACCGCGTCAGTCGTAAGATTTAAATTCTTCTAATTGCTCTTCTTTAATATTTTTAAGCCAGTTGTAAATAGCATTTTTATATCCCTCGCTTCCTCCAAAATAATCCAATAAAAGTTCTCTGTTTGTTACTGATGGAAAATTTTTTATTCCAACATAATCCATGTGGCTACTCCATCTATATTTTTCTAAAAAAATTAACGCTTTTTTATGATCTACTAATTTTCTTTCACGCCATTCAGGACTATTTAGATCAAGTGGATTTAAATGAATGTAGTATGGCAAATGAACGAAATGACTTTCATCGCTAATTAAAATTTTCTTTGTTCTTCCCTGAAACAAAGTGCCCTTTCTTTTATTTTTATAATTAAAATATTTAACATAACCCATATTTAATTTATTCAAAAATTTAGAAATTCCACCATCAACTTTTGCACTTAACATTAAATGATAATGGTTAGGCATCATAGCAAAAGCGTGTATGTCAACTAATAATTTTCTAGGCTTTTTTTCTATATCTACAACCTTACGACCGCGTAGGTCGTTAGATCTAGAAAAAATATGAAAAGTTGTATTTACCACATCTTGATCATTTAACTCGTATAAATCATGGATAAAACGAAAACGATCTTGTTCGTCCATAAAAATATCCCTTCCATCCACACCTCTATTTAAAACGTGATATAAATTTGCCATAATAAATAACATAAACTATTATAATACAATCTTACGACTGACGCGGTCGTAATATGTGAATAACCTATTAAATTAACCAAATGCAACACGACAAACTGGTCATAGACATAGAAACAAAAAACACCTTCGCGGATGTAGGCGGTCAAGACAAACTCTTGGACCTAGACATGTCTTTTGTGGGCGTTTATTCGTATAACCTAGATAAATACTTTGGTTTTTTTGAGCATGAGTTTGATAAGCTGGAACCATTATTAAAAAGTACGGATCTGATAATCGGCTTTAGCTCTAATCGTTTTGATATTCCTATTTTAAATAAATATTATAATTTCAACGTGAAGGCCATTGAAAGTCTAGATATTTTAGACGAGATAGAAGAAAGGCTTGGGCATAGAATAAAACTAGATCACCTGGCTATGACTAATTTAAAAGTTGGCAAAACCGCACAAGGACTGGAAGCGATAAAATTTTATAATGAAAAAAGATGGGATGATCTGAAAAATTATTGCCTTAACGATGTAAAAATAACAAAGGAACTTTATGACCTCGGAAAAAAACAGGGCCACTTAATGGTCCCCACCGATCACGGCCGCTCAATTGCCAAAGTAGAATTTGATTGGAATGAAAAAATTCCTTTAGGAAATTTTTTGTTTTAAAATTTAAAATTAAAATCCCCCACGCATTTAAGCGCGGGGGATATTTTTTTAGACGCTCAGCTTTTTTAAGGCTTCGTCGTCTTTTAAGTAACTATAGAATCCCTGGCCCATAATTGCCGGAGAAAGTATTTCTACGATCCTCAGCTTGGGGTTTTTCTTGAATAGCTTCTTAAGCCTTCCAAGGAATTTTTCCCGGTAATCCGAACTCCTTATCTTGCAGGGATTGCCGAAGACCAGCTGTATTTCTACTACAGCGGCCGGGGTATTGTCCCTCTTATAGAGAGACTCCGTAGCCATCAGTACGTCTATATCTGACGGGTACGAATACCGCATGCGCCCAACCGAAGAATTTTCCGGAAGCGCGTACAGCGTGTCGTACATTACCTGGGCAAAGGGCAGTCCGGGTTTTTGGCTCCAAACTTTCTCCATCGCCTTGATCAATACGACAGAGTCCTTATGACTGCGATTACACTGGCTAAGGCCAAGTTTATATTTTTTACTCATATCTCCTCCCTTCAAGATTTTATCTGCAAAGCCAAACAAACAACCCAGCGGCTAAGATTATCGAAAGCCATGAAGAAGTTTTACAAATAACGTGAGTCATCCGACACTTTTTGCAAGGCTCTCCAAAACCTATGCCGTGAGAACACCTCTGTATATCCAAGGGCATAATTGTACCTCTATTAGCTCTAACGAAAATTCTCTTTTGAAATGCAACTTCGGTACAATAAGGTTGTATGAAGAAAATAAAACAATTTCGGCATCTCAATCAATACGATAGAGATCGCATAGAAGCCTTGATAAATGCGGGTCATAAGCAAAAAGAAGTGGCT
>ORJL010265863.1_pt1 | contig 37733 bp, 33 predicted proteins | sample 1779941 | NCBI WGS metagenome assembly ORJL01 (sample SAMEA104232317, study PRJEB22302) | groundwater metagenome | biome: forest; feature: aquifer; material: groundwater | place: USA | collected 2011-08-07 | depth 5.8 m | reverse complement strand
TAAATAATTGATAGCGTTTTCTAGGTCGAATTTTTCGTAGTAGCCAAAGGTGCAGAATTCCCCTTCGCTTTCACCATGACGGCGGGAGTCAATTAAAAATACGTTGTAATGATTGTCATGCAAGAATTTTGCAAAACGAATGCCATCCATTTTGCAATCGGCAACCCCATGCAAGTAAATGACTGTGCCACGAGCAGGTTTAGCCGATTTTATTAACCAACTATTAAGTTTAATATTATCTATGCCCATGACGTTGATTTCTTCGTATTGTAAATCAATTTCCGAAGGGGAGACAGGGAGGTGAAGTTTTCGATAAAACTCGGCGGTTCTCTTTCGCGGGCGGAGGAGTAACGTTGGTCCTACCATTGTAAGAATTGCTGTGACGCTTAATAAGAAAACGACCAGCATGGTTAATATTGCCAGAAATACGGTCATGGGTATATTTGATAAATATACAGAGAGGGAATGAGTGAAACAACTGTTTTGAATCAGAATTGATTCTTTCTATATTTTCCCTACTATGCTTAGAATAATACGGTTTTCATGCGCGGAAATAAACTTTTAAAATTTTTCGACTACTATATCGGGATTCCGCTTGTCTTTTTGTTTTCCCTCTTCTTACGTGGAAACCGAACTGCAGTCTTAAAGTCTCTTCAGCCGAAACGAATCCTTGTTGTAAAACTTGTTGCTTTAGGAGATGCAGTCCTCCTTATTCCTTCTCTTCGCGCACTAAGAAAAAAATACCCTCAGGCAGAGATACTATTTCTCGGTACATCATTAACACAAAATATTGTAAAGCAATTCCCTGAGTATATAAACGAAATTATTGCACTTAATGTGATGAGATTAGCAAAACAGCCATCTTATTTTATCCAAATCATCAAGCAGCTTAGGAATTATCATTTTGACTTGGTTATAGATTTTGAGCAGTGGACGAGGCTTACACCGCTTCTCATTGCATTTGCAAATATTCCTATCCGAATTGGTTTCAAAACCCCGAAACAATATCATCATTATCTTTATACTCATTTGGTTGAAAGAAATTCAAGCCGGCATGAAGTAGATACGTTACTCTCGGCTGTTGAACTATGTACAGGTAAAAAAGAGTCGAACGAATTAGAATTGCGAGTGAGCCAAGAAACGATTGAAAAAGCTCGTTCATGGTTGTCTGGTAAAGGATGGAATCCGGCAGAGGCTATTGTTGTGCTTCATCCGGGATGCGGAACACATGGGTTCCCGCGTGAATGGTCACCTGCCAATTATAGAACACTTATTGAGAAGGTGAGTAAAGAGCGAACGTGTTTCTTTATACTTTCAGGGATGAAATCCGAAGAGAAGACGATGGATGCCATTGGAACACTCAATGATGTAACGATTGAAAAATATTTCATCAAGTCGACTGATGAATTTTTAGCATTGCTTTCATTGACAAATCTTGTTATATCGGGAAATACCGGGGCAATGCATCTTGCCGCGGCGTTGAAAATACCTCAAATTGCATTACATGGGCCAACAAATTCAAAGATTTGGGGACCGATTAATCCCAATACTGTTGTTATCAATTCCTCTTGCCCTGATTGTCCATGTCTTGATTTGGGTTTTGAATATCATAGAGTAGATGGATTTTGTATGGAGCAGATAGCTGTGGATGAGGTTGTAAGAGGGAGTATGAAAATACTGAAGGAAGTTGTTTGATTTATAACCATTTCAGCGATGGGTAAAAAACCCATCGCTGAATAAATGTGGCTGATGAACATTATTATTTATCAGTTACATCCTATCGCCCTTAGTCCAGTCTAGCATCCAATACGGATATAATCTGGGTGGAGCGCTTAATGTATCTAATTTTTCAACTTCCTCGTTAGATAACGACCAATCTGTTGTTTTCAGGTTCTCCGCTAATTGTTCCGGTGTCCTTGCACCAATAATAACCGAACATACTCCCGGTTTTCTTAATAGGTAATTCAGTGAAGCTTGCGGGATACTGGCATTGTGATGTTTTGCAATACCATCTAATTCATCGATGATCGTGTAAGCGTGTTCATCATTGAATGGAATAAACCGCGGTTGTGATTCAGCGATACGTGTATGAGTGGGCCACGGATTTCCACGGCGGTATTTACCCGATAAAAATCCTCCTGCTAAGGGGCTCCATGGAAGTATTCCCAACCCTTGATCTAGCGATAAAGGAACAAGTTCAAGTTCTAACTCGCGTCCAACAAGAGAGTAGTACGCTTGCAGTGTAACGAATTTTTCTAATCGTAGTTCTTTGGATACAGCAAGGGCTTTCATTAATTGCCATCCGGCATAATTTGAACATCCTATATATCGTACTTTTCCCTGTCTTACTAAATCATCCAAAGCTCGTAGCGTTTCTTCTAGTGGAGTTTTGGGATCGAAACTGTGTACTTGATACAAATCAATGTAGTCGGTTCCAAGACGGCGGAGACTGTTGTTGCATCCTTCAATAATATGATGCCGTGAGAGTCCTACATCATTTACATTGTTCGACATTCGTACGCGAACCTTTGTTGCAAGAATGATATCTTTTCTTCTGTTACCTAATGATTTGCCAAGCATTTCTTCTGCAACACCTTCCGAGTATATGTCTGCCGTATCGAAAAAATTAATTCCGGCATCGAAACACATATTGACAAGCCTGTCTGCTTCCTGCTGTCCGAGTTCACCGATAGCTTTGAAGCCGCCTTTCCCGCCGAATGTCATATTTCCAAAACAGAGTTCAGATACTTTAATTCCGGTGCTTCCTAAAAATCGATATTTCATATTTCATTCCTTTTAATTAGTCATTATCTATTTCTGAAATCTACTAGGGCAGAGCCTCATAAGTGTATTAAATGTGTAGGTGCATGTTGTGTTTGCGTTTTATGATCTGGAACGCAGGCGTAAAGCCTGCGCCTACAGTTTTTGGGTACTAAATGAGACGGATCCCAATAGACATAGTATAATACCGTCAGTTTTGACCGACGGAAGAGATATTACAATAAAAATTACAAAATTATCAATAAAAGTAGAGAACTTGCTTCATAAATCCAACAATCTCTTTTGAGAAATGGGAAAAACTCCGTACAATTAAGTCTACGAATAACATACCAATGAAATTATTAACATCGAAGCGATTCGGAATCTGGCTTGCACTCATTGTGGAAGTCGTTATCCTGACAATTCTTACCTCATCATTCGGAGGTGATTCGGGATTTGAATCTATGTTCCTTAACTGGACAAACCTTTCGCAGGTAATTCGCGCTCTTTCATTTACGGCAATTATGGTTGTCGGGCAATCAGTTGTGATCATCACAGGGGGAATTGATCTTGGTGTCGGTTCTATGCTCGGACTAACGGGTGTTGTTGTAGCATGGTTGCTTACTCAACAGGTAAGCATCCCGGTTGCAATCCTTGTCGCACTTTTAACAGGTCTCCTCGGCGGATACGCGAACGGACTCCTCATCACTAAAATGAAACTTCCTCCATTTATAGTTACGCTTGGAATGATGAGTATTGCTCGCGGTTTGGCATTTGCAATTACGGGGGGGGAAACGATAAGAAGTCTTCCGAAAGAATTTCTTGAAATAGGACAGGGAGAAATATTCGGTATTCCGCTTCCGGTGCTTGTGATGGTCTTATTTGCCATTGCGATTGGGATTCTCCTTAAATCTACTAAGTGGGGAAGATATACGTATGCAATCGGAGGGAACGAAGAAGCCGCTCACTTCAGCGGGATTAATGTCAACTTGGTGAAGATTTTAGTATATTCGCTCTGCGGACTTTCTGCAGGAATTGCCGGAGTGTTGTTCACATCCCGTTTCGGAGTCGGTCAATCTACTGCGGGTCTTGGTTATGAACTTGATGTTGTTGCCGCCGCGGTTATTGGCGGTATCAGTCTCTCCGGTGGTCGCGGAACCATTATGGGTGCGATAGTCGGCGCTGTATTAATGGGCATTTTACGAAACGGTCTTGTGCTCTTAAATGTTTCAGCATATTGGCAGCAAGTTGCCATCGGTTTGGTAATTGTTGTCGCTGTTGTGATGGATAGAAAAACGAAACGGTGATTCTGTAAACCGTTGAAACGGTTTACCGTCATTCATAATTCATGTACCCACAGATAAATCTGTGGGCTGGTAACAATTATTGAAAATAAATAGCCCACAATTTTAATTGTGGGTAGATTACAACAAAAAAACGTCAAATAACCGCTTCAGCGGTTTCAATAAATAAATACATTTGAAAATAATAACCCACAATAAAATTCGGATAACAATGAAAACTACTCTTATACTCTCGCTCTCAATTTTTCTTCTTCTTTCCGGTTGTGCAAAAAAACAGGAAGAAAAGGCGAAACAATGGACATTCGCATTTGTTCCCAAATTATTAGATAACCCTGTATTTCAGGTCGCATGGCAGGGTGCGCAGGCAGGAGCCGCAGAACTTAGTGGCGGTAAGGTTGTTGTGGAACGGTTTGCACCTGTAAAATCCGATGCAGTGGAACAGGCACAGCTTATTGAAAGCTTAATTGAACGTAAGGTAGATGGTATCGCTATTTCTGTGAACGATGCTGATGCATTAACGGAAACGATTGATAAAGCGATTGCAGCGGGAATTCCCGTTGTTACTTTTGATTCGGATGCGCCGAAGAGTAAACGTATTTCTTATTACGGTTCACCGAACTATAAGAGCGGGAAACAGATGGGTGAGTATCTTGTGAAAAACATGGGTCCCAAAGGTAAAATTGCCTTATTAATGGGTACACCCGGAGCTCCCAATCTTGAGGAGCGTAAGAACGGCATCATGGATTACCTCAAAGATTATCCGGAAGTTCAGGTTGTTGCAACGGAGTTTTGTTATGATGATGTGAACAAGGGCGTCAGTGTGATGGAAGCAGTTCAACAAGCGCATCCCGATCTTAAGGGATGGATTCTACCCGGCTCGTGGGCAATATTTACTCCCGCTCCCGGACCGTTTGCTTCAAAGAAACCGGGTGATCTTACCGTTATCGCTTTTGATGCACTTCCCGAAGAACTTGAATATGTACGTCAAGGGTATGTACAAGTATTACTCGGACAAAAATTATATGGATGGGGATATGAATCTATCCGTTCACTCATGGCTCTCAAAGAGGGGAAACCCGTCGAACCCATGATTGACTCTGGGTTAGATATCGTAACAAAAGAAAATGTTGAAGCATACGCTGAGAAGTGGAAGACGGGGAAATTCTAAATCAAGTCAAAAAGTAAAATAAAAAAAGTAAAAATAATTTTAGATTATTCTCGAATCTATTTTTCCCTTTCATCCAATCGGATGAAGCAATGAAGATGGTTAGAAACACAAAACAATTTATGAAAAATATTATTATGAAATCTTTTTTTTATATAATCCTCACACTTTCTTTACTCTTAACCTCCTGTTCCAAAAAATCGGAACAGAAAGAGGAATTCCCTGCAACGAAGCAGACCAAAACAATTGGTGTCTCGCTTCTTACGAGAGCGCATATCTTCTATAAAGATTTAGAAGAAGGATTAATCGCCGAGGCAAAGAAGAACGGCTACGAACTTATTATCACGTCGGCTGAGTTTGATCTGGGAAAACAGATGTCGCAGATTGAAGATTTTATTACCCGAAAAGTCGATGCCATTGTATTGTGTCCCGTAGATTCACGCGGTATCGGCGAAGGAGTGAAGAAAGCAAATATTGCCAAAATCCCCGTCTTTACGGCAGATATTGCATCGGATGGGGGTGATGTTGTCAGTCATATTGCATCGGATAATATTGCGGGCGGAAGATTAGCAGGTGAATACTTGGCAAAATTCTTAAATGGAAAAGGGAGTATTGCAATCATTGATCAACCGACAGTCACATCGGTGCTTGACCGAGTAAAAGGATTTAAAGAAGCATTGAGCAAATTCCCCGATATAAAGATTGTTTCCGATGTAAACGGAGATGGAGTCCGTGATCGAGCAATGCAAGTTGCGGCTGATATATTGCAAGCACATCCGAAACTTGAGGGTATTTTCGGAATCAATGACGATTCCGCTCTTGGCGCACTTGATGCGGCAATGCAATTTAATCGGAAAAATATTGCCATCATTGGTTATGATGCAACTGATCCGGCACGCGATGCTATTTTGAAAGGAACACCGCTTAAAGCAGATGTTATACAATATCCGAAACTTATCGGCTCAACAACTGTTGCAAAGATTGCCGAATATTTTGCGGGAACCACGATACCCAAAATTGTTCCTGTTGAAGTGGGCATCGCGGATAAAGAAGAGCTATAAAAGAAATAACATAATAAATATAGGGCGAGGCAAGCCTCGCCCCTACAATAGAAACGAATCCAAAAATCTCAATGTCCCTTCTTACCATGCGGTCAATCCGGAAAGAATATCCGGGTGTTCTTGCGCTTGATGATGTTAACTTTGAACTTCAAGCGGGAGAGGTGCATTGTTTACTTGGCGAGAATGGTGCCGGCAAATCAACATTAATGAAAGTCCTCTCCGGTGCAATTCCGAAAGAGAAGGGAGAAATATTTGTTGATGGAAAACTGGTAGAAATATCATCTCCGGCTGATTCCCAGAAACTTGGCATCGGTATGATCTATCAGGATTTCAAACTTGTACCTGAGCTTTCTGTTGCTGAAAACATTCTTCTAGGCAATGAACCCGTGCGAGGAAAATCGCCATTCATAGATTTTCCTTCAATGAATAAACGAGCGGAGACTATTCTTTCTCAACTTGGAGAAGATTTTTCAGCTACTGCTTCCGTTAATACTCTTAGTGTAGCACAACGACAGGTTGTGGAAATCGCTAAAGCGTTATCCAAGAATGTTCGTATTCTCGCAATGGATGAACCTTCCGCCTCGCTCACCCAGCGTGAGATGAAGAATCTTTTTGCAATTATCAAGCGATTGAAAGCAGAGGGCGTTGGTATTATTTATATCTCCCATCGCCTTGAAGAAATATTTGAAATTGGTGATACGATTACCGTATTACGCGACGGTAAGTATATTAAAACATGCCCCATCGGTGAGGCGACACGACGTACCCTTATTAACTGGATGGTAGGGAGGGAGATTGAACAAGAATATCCCAAAATTGAACTTGAGCTTGGAGAGGAAATTCTGCGAGTCGAAAATGTTTCTGGGGGTATTGTAAAAAATGCAAGTTTTTCGCTCAATAAAGGGGAAATATTGGGTTTTGGCGGACTCGTAGGTGCAGGCCGAACTGATTTAGCGCGGATTGTTTTTGGAGCAGACAAGAAAGAAAGCGGGTACATTTTTCTTCAAGGGAAAGAGGTCTCTCCCCGTTCTCCCCGTGAAGCTATCGATCTGGGTATCGGTCTTCTCACGGAAGATAGAAATCATTTCGGATTATTCATGCAAATGGATATTAAAGAAAATATTTCTATTTCGAATCTCGTAGAGTTGCTCAAGGGTCCATTCATCGATAAGAAAAAAGAAAACAGTGTAGCAACAGAGTATTCAAACAGCTTACGAATAAAAACACCAAGTATAGAACAGCAAGTAGAAAATCTCAGCGGAGGAAACAGGCAGAAAGTTGTGCTTGCACGCTGGTTATTTACAAAATCAAAGGTTCTTATTTTCGATGAGCCAACGGTTGGTATTGATGTTGGCGTGAAATTCGAAATTTATAATTTGATGAACCAGCTTGCGAAAGATGGTTTTGGCGTTATTGTCATCTCATCGGATTTACCGGAATTACTCGGTATCTCAGATCGTGTTGCTGTGATGTGGCAAGGGAAAATTACCGGTGTGTTGAAGCGGGCTGATTTTACTCAAGAACGGGTTATGATGCTGGCAACGGGTCAGCAAGTGGAGGGACTTCATGTCTGAAGTAACTCCCGCTCTGTCATCAACCAAAACACTCAAGCGGCTTTTTGATAAATATGCAATCGGTGTCGCACTTCTAGCAGAACTTATTCTTTTCTCTCAGTTATCAGAATTTTTCTTTACATCGGAAAACATACTCAATGTAACCCTTCAAACTTCAATTACTGCAATAATAGCAGTAGGCATGACCTTTGTTATTCTTACGGGAGGAATTGATTTATCCGTTGGTGCACTTGTTGCATTTACAGGAATTGTGACAACGGCGGCAATGAGTTCATCTCTCCCCATGCCTGTTGCATTATTAATTGGATTGTGTGCCGGTGCGCTTGTGGGTGCGCTTGCGGGTGTCTTTATTACAAAGCTAAACATTACTCCCTTCATCGTTACTCTTGCGATGATGACTGTGTGCCGCGGGCTCGCTTTTATGTACACCGAAGGAAGACCGATATGGGAAGTGCCACCTGAGTTTAGCGTGTTAGGGAATGGTCGCCTGATGGCAATTCCAATTCCAACGATAATAATGATTGCGGTTTATGTGTTGGCATTTTTAGTTCTTCATCGAACGAGATTCGGCAGGTATGTGTACGCTGTTGGCGGCAATAAAGAGGCGGCTCGACTTGCAGGTATAAGTACAAACAAAGTGTTAATGCAAGTATATATCATTTCAGGAGTTCTTGCCTCATTAAGCGGAATTCTCCTTGCCTCGCGTATGAATTCAGGTCAACCAAATTCAGGTCAAATGTACGAACTTGACGTGATTGCCGCTGTTGTCGTAGGCGGTACAAGTCTCACAGGCGGCAGAGGGACGATTATCGGCACGTTCATGGGAGCGATGCTTATAGGGGTTTTACGCAATGGACTTAATCTACTTAATGTCTCTTCGTATGTACAAATGGTAATGGTTGGCGTTGTTATTCTTCTTGCTGTAATGTTTGACCAATTAAGAAAAAAGTGAAAAAAAAAGGACCACAACAACAAGTTGAAGTAACAGGTCAGTTGCGAGCCGGGGGGAGGGAAGATGTCCTCTTTTCAAAGTCACTGACTATAACTGCTATACTATTTATTGCGGGGTATGCTTATTCCACGTTATTCCCATCCGCATTTAACTGGGGATTACACCCGCTTGCATTTATGCCCGATGCTGTTAAAATAATTGTTCTAATTTCAATGGTAGCGTTATTGTTCCCCAAAGTTCAGTCATGGGTGCTGAGTATTACCGAAAGTATTGTATCAAGCATCCCGAAACTTTCAAGAACGCAAAATATTTTTTTGGGACTTGTTGGGGCAACAATTGCAGGATTGTTTTTCTGGTTCGGAAGAGAGCAGTATTATTTCCTTGGGGATGGCTACTTACTTACACGAAAAATTCAGTTGATGAAGGGCCTTGAAAATATCCCTGAATTTTATCCCAATGAACCTTTGGCAGGATTGATATTTTACTATGTTCGGCAATTTCTCGTCTCATTTGGTTACGCTGAGCATGGTGAGTATCCCTTTCAAGTAGTCAGTGTAATTTCAGGGATAGGGTTTATCATTTGTACAGGATTGCTGGCAAATGCTCTCGGCAAAACACGAATACAAAAAACATTAATCTTTTTATTCATGTTTGCATCAGGTGTCTCTCAACTCTTTTTCGGATATGTAGAGATGTATGCGTTGAGTGCATTTCTTCTTTCACTATTTCTTTTACTCTCCGTGCAGTTTTTGAAAGAAAAAATATCTATTGTATTTCCTGCTTTTGTGTTTGCTCTTCTCATTGTTGCTCATCTTGCAATGATTAGCTTACTTCCTGCGGTCATGTTATTGGTGATGTATTCAAAGCGGCGAAAAATTTTAAACTTGCTGCTTGCCGGAATTACCATTGGCGGTATCGTTTTTCTTGTTTTTATTCTCTCCAAATTTGATTGGATGACGTTCTATTCTGCATTTCTTTCAGGAAAGAGCCATGTCCTATCGATGAGCGACCCACCGCCTGCAGGACAGACATATTCTCTTTTTTCTTTAATTCATGCCTCAGAGCTTTCTCAACTGTATCTTTTACTGTGCCCTTTTGCTTTGGTACTTCTTTTCTCCTCGTTCATTATTTTCAGAAAAACTGTAGAATGGGGAGATACCATCCTTCAATTCCTGATACTTGTCACCTTGTGCGGAGCAGGGGTGAGTTTACTTATAAATCCGGAACTTGGATTAAGCAGGGATTGGGATGCATTCTCTCCGCTATTTCTTGGACTGATATTTACATCGGGGCTGGTGTCAATCTGTCACATCCCAATGAATACGAAAGTCCGGAAAAGTATTATAATGGTATTAGGGATTACTATTCTACAGATGTTGACGTGGATAAGTTTAAATGCCAGTGACTCAGAATCAATCAATCGTTTCCAATCTCTTGCTCATGAAAAGGTATGGAGTAAAAATGCGACACTCAGCGCCTATGAAGAGTTTGCAATATTTTACAGAGCCCGTGCTGATGGTCCTAATTCAGTAACATGGTATAAAAATTATTTAGCTGTTGATTCAACAAATCCCCGAATATGGGGAAGCATGGGATATGTCTATCAACTCATGGGTGACGAGAAAAATAAAATTGAAGCATATTCAGGGGCAAGTCGTCATGGTTCTATCGATTTTAATTTGCTTACTGATTTAGGTGTGATGCAATTAAAATATCGTAAATACAAAGAAGCAATTTCAGCGTTGGAACAGGCTCTGCGACTTGACTCTACACTTGCTGAACCGACATTCTATCTTGGGATTGCATATTATTCAGATCAGAAGAGTGAAAAAGCATTAACGTACCTTAAAAAGGCAATATCGCTTTCTCCAACTTATTTGAATTCGTATCTTGCGGCAATTAAAATTTACCTGTTAAATAATGATCTTATGAGTGCAAGAAGAGTATTTGAACGGTATCTTCGCTATGCACCGCCACATTCACTACAAACTGATTCATTGAGGAAAAGGCTCGGATATTAGCTGTAATTCCTATTGTGTTTCATAGGTAATATCAAGAGCTGGCAAGTTTGTTTCTCATAGTGTAATCTATTATTTTATCCTACAATAATAATTATAATAAAAAATTATGTTTAATGAAGATATACTAAGAGTTTTATTGATTGAAGACGATCAGCATGATGCCTACATGGTGAACGGTTATCTCTCCGGAAACTTTCGCGTCGATTGGGTGCAAACCTTAGGCGATGGCTTAACAATGCTTTCTAAAAAGCAATTTGACGCTGTCCTGACCGATCCATCGCTGCCCGATAGTATCGGTAACGAAACTATTCAGGCTGTATTGAATGCGGCTCCGCATCTTCCTATTATTGTTGTCAGTGGTAAACACAGCGAGCGATTTGCAGTCAAAACAGTAAGTCAGGGTATACAAGATTTCTTTTTTAAGGATATGCTTCAACCGGAAACTCTTCGCCGTGCGATCCGTTATGGCGTTGAACGAAAACGATTAGAGATTGAGCGTGAACGGTTGCTCCATGAACTTCGCGAAGCTCTTGACCGGGTAAAAACGTTAAGCGGACTGCTTCCTATGTGTGCATGGTGCAAAAAAATTCGCGATGATGGCGGCTATTGGCATCAAGTTGAAGAATATCTTGTCGTCCATACAGATGCTCAGTTGACTCACGGAATCTGTAAGGATTGCGAAGAAAAAGTCAGAAAGCAAGCCGAGCTTTCATCCTAAGATCGCGGTTACATTACAACTCTTCTGCCAACAATGAAACAGAATACCCAATCATCGACCATATATATTAAGAATATGGTATGCCCGCGTTGTATCAAAGTGGTCAAGGATGAATTTTATAAACTTGGCATCGATGTGAGAAGTGTTGAACTTGGAGAGGTTGTTGTAGGCGGTACACTCCAGAAAAAACAAATAGATCAAATCCGTTTTGTATTGGAACAACATGGATTTGAACTTATTGAAGATCAAAAAGTAAAACTCATTGAACGGATTAAACTCGCTGTTCTTAAACTTGTCCGTCATGATGAGGAGCAATCTTCTTTGCAACAAAAACATTCGGTGTTTATTGCAAACGAAGTGGGTAAAGAGTATCATTCGTTAAGTTCACTTTTCTCATCTGTTGAAAATATTACTATTGAACAGTATGTAATTTTACAAAAGATTGAGCGTGTAAAAGAACTCCTCAAATATGGTGAACAAACACTGAGTGAAATAGCATACCGAATGGGGTATAGCAGTGTACAGCATCTTTCCGCTCAATTCAAATCTGTTACAGGAATGACCCCAAGTCAATTTAAAAAATTGAACCTTCCCTTAAGAAAACCCTTAGATAACCTCCGTTAGAACTCCTCCTTCAAAGAAATAAATGAGGTTGTCTCAGAAGTTCTAAAAAGTGTAGGCTTCCCTGTCTGCAGCTGAATGCCTGCGTTTTTGATCCGGAAACGCACCCATAAAGGGTGCGGCTACAGTATTATTTGACTTCTGAACCCCATAAACACATGTTTACCTCGGTTTTTTACCTGTTTTCTTTTCTTATAACACTTTTTCAAAATTCTATAACACATCCGGCTGATCGTGGTTGTATATTGGAAGTGTCATTGAATTATATCCAACATTAAATAAAAGGAAATACTATGAAACACGAAGAACTTATCATTGAAGGTATGTCTTGCAATCACTGTGTTATGGCAGTGAAAAAAGAATTATCGAAAGTAGCCGGGCTAACAGTTGAGCAAGTAGAAGTTGGTAAGGCACGAGTTCAATACGATGAAGCAGTAGTAACGCAAGCTGTTTTGGCTCAAGCTATCGATGAAGCGGGATTCAAACTAAAACACTAAACATGTACTGATCTAACAATCAACTCTTATGTTCTGTTCAACAACTCTATGGTATCTATGAATGAAACGCTTACTCTCCCCGTTGAGGGGATGACATGTGCAAGTTGTGTCGCACGTGTAGAAAAAACACTGAAAAAAATAGAGGGCGTTGAGATGGCAAACGTCAACTTAGCAACTGAAAATGTTACCGTTTCTATCGACCCTTCTCAGGTTACTGTTGAACAGCTTGCTTCTGCGATAGAGGATGCGGGATATAAACTTATCGTACCGAAACCGAACATTGTAACAGGGGCTGTTGTGCAATCGGAAGCTGAATCAAATACTATTCAAGCCGACAATCGAAGCGAAGAATTCTACCGGAAACTGAAAAAAGAATTTCTTTTCAGCGCTATTCTTTCAATTCCCATTATGCTCATCAGTATGGTGAATATGACAGAATGGTTTATGAATGCCGTTCCATTTTCAATGAATGATATCAATATGATATTATTTATTGCTACCACAATGGTTTTAGGAGTTTCAGGAAAACGATTCTTTCTTTCAGCATGGAATCTCGCCAAACATTTTTCTGCTGATATGAACACTCTTGTTTCTGTGGGAACCGGTACAGCGTACATCTATAGTGCAATATCGGTGTTGTTTCCGCATTGGCTCTCACATTCAGGAAATGAAAATCATGTGTACTTCGATACTACCGTAACTATTATAACATTGATATTGCTTGGAAAATTACTTGAGGCAAAAGCAAAAAACAGAACTCGTGATGCAATAAAGAAATTGATCGGATTACAGCCTAAAACGGCAAGGGTACATCGTTTTGGCAAGGAAGTGGAAATTCCTGTTTCGCAAGTGATGCATGGTGACATCATCATTGTACGCCCCGGTGAGAAAATCCCCGTGGATGGTATTGTTATGAAAGGTTTTTCCTCGATTGATGAATCTATGATAACAGGGGAGAGTATTCCGGTAGAAAAAACGGTTGGGAATACTGTTCTTGGAGCTACGATTAATAACAACGGAAGCATAGAATTTAAGGCTACAGCAATAGGCTCCGAAACCGTTTTAGCCCATATTATCAAACTTGTGGAACAAGCGCAGGGTTCAAAAGCCCCAATACAAACTCTTGTTGATAAGATTGCAAGCGTATTTGTTCCTGTTGTTATAAGTATTGCTTTGTTAACATTCCTTTTGTGGTATTTTGTTGGTGGACTTCCATTTACAGGCGCTATGGTGAATTTTATCGCAGTGTTAATTATTGCCTGCCCATGTGCTTTAGGGCTTGCAACACCAACAGCGATTATGGTAGGTACAGGATTGAGTGCATCGAAAGGTATCCTGATAAAAAACGCAGAAAGTCTGGAGCGGATTCATCAAATCCAAACGATTGTTATGGATAAAACCGGAACAATTACAGAGGGTAAACCAAAAGTAACACACATAACAGTATTTAACAAGATCAAAGAAGCATCTCTTCTTGAAAAAGTAAGCTCATTGGAACATAAATCGGAGCATCCTCTTGCTCAGGCAATTGTAACGTTTGCCCGTGAAAAAACTATTTCACAAAAAGATGTTGAATCGTTTCAATCATATACCGGACTCGGAGCAAGCGGTGTTGTGGAAGGTGATGCAGTTGTTGCCGGTAATATTTCGTTGATGAAGGATTACGCAGTTGATGTTTCGGAGGCAGAGGCAGTAGCTCAACAATATTCAGCGCAGGGAGAAACACCTGTGTTTGTTGCCATCAATGGTAATATCTCAGGCGTCATTAGTATAGCAGATAGTATTAAACCGACTTCACAAGAGGCTATTAACAGGCTTCAACAGATGGGTATTGATGTTGTCATCATAAGCGGAGATAACATACGTACAACATCGGCAATGGCAAACAAAGCAGGTGTTAAAAACTTTATTGCAGATGTTCGTCCTGATGGAAAGGCATCGCACATAAAAAAAATGCAAGAGGACGGAAAACAAGTTGCCATGGTTGGAGATGGAATCAATGATGCACCTGCTCTGGCTCAGGCAAATGTCGGTATCGCAATGGGCACCGGCACGGATATAGCCATTGAGACTGCCGATATTACAATCATGAATGGAGATTTGATATCAATCGTTACTGCCATAACATTATCACGGCTGACCATTCAAACGATTAAACAAAATCTTTTCTGGGCTTTTATTTATAATGTGATAGGTATTCCGGTAGCAGCGTTAGGGTTGTTGAATCCGATGTACGCCGCCGCCGCCATGGCATTTAGTTCTGTGAGCGTTATAACCAATTCATTAAGGATTCGCCGAAAGAAAATATAATGCGATCCTCACTTTTGTCTTGAGTATTCCTTTTACTACATTAAGTATGTTTCAAATGAAAGATTGTTCGGAATCATGCTAAATGTTCTTCATGTGCCCAGAAAATGGCTTTTTTTACTTGCCGGTATCACCTGGACCTTCGTTGGTATCATGTTATGCTCAAGGGCTATTCTATGGGCTGAACAGATGACGGTAACCTATGTAATCGTTCTTGAAATGATTGGCATAACGCTGGCATCGTTGGGGTATTTCTTCGGATTTGCAAGAATCGTCAAACGAAATATTACTCGAATACATTCCTTACCAACAAAAGCAAATGTTTTTGCTTTTACCCCTCTCCGCGGATATATCATGATCGGCATCATGATCTCAATGGGTATTTTACTTCGTTCTTTACCCTTTCCAAAATACTATCTTTCGATACCATATACTGCCATGGGTGGAGCGTTACTCATGGGGAGTGTCCAATTCTATTGGCAATATAGTTTGGCATTGAGTACCTCACAACGTAATCAATAATTATTCTGTTGGTTTCCCGAAAATGAGTTCCTTGTATCGTTGGTAGAGATATGAGACCAATAATAATATAAGACCAAGACCGATGAACGAGAATATCCTGTAGAGAGTTTGGAGGAATGATAAATCGTAAATAAAAATCTTGAGTATCGTAAACCCGAATAGAATAATTGATACTAATCGCAGTCCTCTGTATTGTTTCCAAATTCCTATCCCCATAAGCGCGATCGAATACAACAGCCACACTATCGAAAGTGACATCTGCATCATATTTGAAATTTCTGTTCGCTCAGATGATGTTGAGGAATAGAATGTTTTCCGGTTAAACACATCAATGACTTCAGTGGTTAACATAAAGAATATGAGAACGACTACAGCAATTTGAAATATCGGCAAGAAATGTTTTAACCAACCATATTCATTTGTATTATCCTTTAACAACCGAATATGTATGATAACGCCACATAACACAAGTAATGTTACTGCCAACCGAACATTAAATACCAATATAAATTGTTCAATAGGCACATAGTTGATACCACCGATAATGGTGATTAATAATGAAATGCTCATCCCTACCAATGATAGTTGAGTTACAGGCTCAATCTTTTTCTTCAAACCGGTAAAGAACATTCCTACGGCATATACCATCATGACACTTGCTATTGCAAGGGATTCCCGGAAATTTTGAACAGAATTAGAAATTATTGATTGGTTAAAGTAAAGTCTTCCAAAGAAATTATGTGTCTCAATGTAACATAAAATAAGGAGTATTATCGCCCAGACATAGTGTAGTATGCGTTTTCTCAAATGGGTAAGAAAAATATTCATGAACATACACTCATGTTCATATTTCTTAATCAAAAATATGTGAGTAAATATTCCTCCGATAATAAACACCAATACATCCATTCTTATATTCCAGATAGGTATAAAGTCCGAAATTGGTTCAAAATTAGTCCCACCAATAATTGCAAGAACTATTGAAGTAGTGGTTCCAACTAACGCTGTTTTTACAACCGGTTCCAATTTGTTTTTTAGCCCGAAATAAAGAATTCCTATACCGTACACCATTGTAATTGAAGCGATTGAAAGTATTTTCCAAAAATGTATCACAGAGGAGAATAACAGGTTGTTCAAATAGAGCATTCTACCGAAGAAATCATTTACTTCAATGATGCATAATAATAAAAGGATAGATGCCCATACATAATGAAATATGGATTTTACAGTATATGTTGTTTGTTCATCATCATCACGAAATACTATCGCTCCTCCGAATGAAGAAATGATAAAGATAACATAGATAAACATACGGCGATTGAGCACAGGCAAAAAATTCTCATAATTATCTATCTTTAATGAATCACTTGGTATGAGTAATTGGACTAACGCCAAGCCGTATATCATAAGTGCAATTTTCCAAATATACCGCATATTCCATTTTCTTGCACAAAGGAGAAGCGCCAACGCTTCAACCGACCAAAGCCCGGCAATGGTTAATCCTTTATATTGCACTGCTGTTGCAATAACAAGCAGAATAATTGATGTAACAATATTATGTGCAACTGAGGCATATTGTTCTCCGTTCTTTTTCCTCAGAATCAACGATGATCCGAAATATACTACACCGATGAGCAGGGTTACAGCCCCGGTATACTCGTGATGACTTTGTTCCATGACAACATAGAGATTTACATAAAAAAGCAGGGCGACTAAAGCGCTGAGGAAACTTTGTAATTCGAGATATTTGATTGTATTCTTATATTGTCTCCAAAAATGTGTACCAAAATACATTAGCCAAAACACAGTTAGGAAAAAGACTGTTGGGATAAAATTGCTCTCCGTATTTGCAGTCGCAACATCTTGATAATTGCTGGCATACCACGCAAAATAGTAGAAGTAGGTTCCAAGCAAACTTAACGGTTCGAGCATGATCCAGTCTTCTTTAATTAAAACAACGGCAAGGATTCCTACATCTAACAACGCAACATAGGTAAATAATCCTATTTCGTTCGGATGACCGGTACTAAGCATAATTGGCGTTAAAAATCCTCCGATTAATCCTAATAGTGAAACAGCGCGAGAATCATACTTCAATGCCTGAAGAAATGTTACTGCCGTAACAACTGACATTAAACCGAAAGCTACTACTTGAGGAATGAGATGATAATAATTGAAGGATGCATAAATGGATAAATATAAGGTGGCAATTCCCGCCCCGACTAATCCTTGAGCGAATATTTTATAATCTTTTTTGAATGATCGAAACGCTCCGAACAATAAACCAAGTCCGGCGCCAAAACCCATAAGTACCCGAACTGTTTCCGATATCCAATTATTATCAAAAGCGTACTTGAGAAAAAATCCAATACCGACAATAAGAGCGAGTGCACCCACTCGATTCAGTAGTTTACCGCCGACTAAAGCTTCCCATTCTTCTTTCGTCTTTGTAGGTTCTTGATATCGTACACGGGTTGGAGGTGGTGTCGGAACGACAGTAGGTTGCTCTATGGGAGGTATTACAGGAGCAAAGATTTCAATAGGTTTAATAACAGGTATTTCTACCTTAGCAGGCTCAGGTGTTGGTGATTGAGAAGGTAATGGAACCGGTGTAATGGGAGTAACCGATTGTTCCTGTGTAACAGATTCCCTTATGACTGCTTCTTGTTGGGCAGACATTAATTTGTAGAGCTTACTCCGGAGATCGTTCAATTCTAATGTAAGGAATTCTATTCTCCCTGTTAAATCGGATATCTTTAAAAACGACACAAGACCAAGAACAAGAGCGATGATTAATAGAAATATCTCCATCTGCAATCTTCCTAACAATTATTAATATTGCTGAAATTGTACGGATATTATCAGGGAAAACCAAAAAAAATATTTATTTGCAGCTTTTCTTCATACATCTTGAAAATTCTCTACATCTTCGTATCTTATTGAATTAATGAAACAAGTAAGAATCAACATAAATCTATAAAAATAATCATGCGCGACGTATCATATAAAGCTAACACTCTCAGAACAGCAAAGGCACAAGCTACCCTTGTCGTGAGCGAATCAACAATTGAAGCCATTAAAACGGGTAATGTTCCCAAAGCTGACCCACTTGTGGTTGCAAAAGTGGCAGGTATTCAGGCAGCAAAAAATACGAGTGTACTTATTCCGTATTGCCATCAGGTTCCTCTGGATTATGTAGGTATTGATATACAATTACATTCCAATGCAATGGTGATAACAGCGGATGTGAAAGCGATATGGAAAACAGGGGTTGAAATGGAAGCCCTTGCAGGAGCCTCTGCTGTTGCGCTTACTTTATATGATATGCTTAAGATTATAGATGAGAAAATGGAGATTACCTCTATTACACTCCTTGAAAAGACGGGAGGAAAATCTTCCATAAAGCAAGACGGTAAAGGATTGAAAGCCGCTATTCTTGTGTTAAGCGATTCAGTGAGCAAAGGAACGAAGCAAGACCGATCAGGTAAAGTACTTGATGAGAAATTAAAAGCATTAAAACTGGAAGTATCGGCTTTCACAATATTGTCTGACGATCAGCAATCAATTGAATCGGAACTCATAAAATTGGTTGATATTGAAAAGGTTGATCTTATTCTTACAACCGGCGGTACGGGTGTTTCTCCTCGCGATGTTACACCGGAAGCAACACTCGCTATTATTGATCGCCGGCTTGACGGAATAGAAGAGACACTTCGCCGTTACGGTCAAGATCGACTTCCCACAGCAATGTTCTCTCGTTGTATTGTTGGGGTTCGTAACCAATCAATTATTATAAACTTCCCCGGTTCAGTTGGCGGTGTTACTGATGGCATGAATGCAATTTTCCCCTCTGTGCTTCATGTGTTTAAGATGGTGAGGGGTGGGGGGCATGAGTAGTATCCGCGGAGGGGAAGATGTGAACAGGTTGGGAGAGCGAGATCTGATAGTGTTGGTAAGATCATCCTTTTAATATATTCAAATAATTTTCCTATCTTATAAGCTATGGTTTTTTAGGGAAAACCATAGCTTAAATTAGCATTCATCAATCAAAATTCAGAAATAAAGAACAATGGGTTTCAACTGTGGTATTGTTGGGCTTCCCAATGTAGGGAAATCCACGCTTTTTAATGCAATTACAGCCTCCGGTGCGGCGGCAGAGAATTATCCTTTTTGTACAATTGATCCGAATTTGGGTATTGTTTCCGTTCCCGATAAACGTCTTGACCGTATCACACAAATTTGTAAACCCAAGAAAATTGTCCCGACAACAATTGAGTTTGTTGATATTGCCGGACTTGTGAAAGGCGCAAGTCAAGGTGAGGGGCTTGGAAACAAATTCCTATCTCATATTCGTGATGTGAACGCTATCTGCCATGTTGTACGTTGTTTTGAGGATGAAAACGTTATTCACGTCGATGGCAATGTAAATCCCGTGCGTGATATCGAAATTATTGAGACAGAGCTTATCCTCAAAGATTTAGAAACCATAGAACGCAAAATATCCGAAGCTGAAAAACGCTCGAAGGGTGGAGATAAGAAAAATATAGTTGAAATGGAATTTTTCAAAAGGGTGAAAGAACATCTACTTGGCGGCAGGCTTGCCATTTACGAACGCCCGGAAACTCCCGATGAAGTGGTCTGGCTTCGCGATGCGCATCTCCTCACCGGTAAACCTGTACTTTATATCGCCAATGTAGATGAGAAGCATCTCACTGCGGAAGATGGATATGTACAACAAGTACGGGCACATGCCGAAAAAGAAGGCGCGAAAGTTGTTGTCGCCTGTACGAAAATCGAATCCGAAATTGCTTTAATGCCATACGAAGAACGTGAAGCATTTTTGCACGACCTTGGTGTTAAAGAATCCGGCTTGGATCAAGTGATTCATGAAGGATTTGCATTACTCAATCTTATTACATTTTTCACTGCAGGTGAAAAAGAAGCACGTGCATGGACAATCAGGAAAGGCTCGCTTGCACCGCAAGCCGCCGGGGAAATTCATTCCGATTTCGAGCGCGGTTTCATCCGTGCCGAAGTAACTAAATATCGCGACTTAGACGCGCTCGGCTCTGAACAACTCGTAAAAGAAAGAGGTTTATTAAAAGTCGAGGGGAAAGAATATGAAGTTGAAGACGGGGATATTATGCTGTTCAGGTTTAATGTCTAAAGTTGGAGAAAAGGAACTGTCTCAAAAGTCGTTAATCCGTCAGCCTGAGCGGAGACGAAGGCGGAATACAGGTCAATTTCACACTTTCCCGCTTTGGCGGGACTCAGTGTGACGAGTTTCTTCCTTTTGAAACAGCCCTTTTTAGTTCTTAGGTAGAATTATTTAGATAACCATTTTAGTTTCACTACAATCAACTATTTATTCTTCATTCCTATTTTGAACCATATTGTTTATGGATTCATACCTCTCGTTTTTGATGTGTGGAGAACCCGCCAAGGCATGATGAATTCGTTTTCCGACAAATTTCCACATCACACTGATAAAAACAATCAGGAATAATGCCCCATAGGTAGAGGAAATTGCAAGAAAATTGAAACAGCCGTGCATAGCCACTGCAAGGATATATCCCTGCGTAACAAACCCTAATCGTGCCTTCGGGTCCATAAATTTTGCCCAGCCAAGTGCATATCCCCACATACTGGAAAAGAGAACATGTCCGGGGACACTGAGAAATGCACGAGTAACAAACAAAGAAAAGAATCCTATCGGCTGATGATCTGGTACAGGAGTAACCATATCGCCCAATGGTAACCCGAAATTCCCAATCAAATATAACGAGTTTTCGATTGACGCAAAGCCAAGAGCCGCCGCTGCCGCATAGGTAATCCCATCCATCGGCTCATCAAATTCAATGTGGTTGTACATCGTCATCCGTACAACAGAAAATTTGACAAATTCTTCAACAAGAGGCGCTATCAACACTAACGAAATTGTTGTGAACTCGCCAAAGGGCATTTCCAATACTGCTGCGACAACGGCGGCGAGCAATCCGAGGAGGAATGTTTTTACGATATAATGTTTAGGTTCCGGCTCCCATTTATCCTTTTTATAAAAGAACCAGAGCCAGAATAATCCCGGTGCGAAGCCAAGTAATATGATTGCTGTAATAATCAATGCAGATGCTAAAAATTTTAACCCCACATTGTAGGAAGTTCCTTCTCAAATTCCAAAACATTAATCTAAAAAGAGAGAAGATTAAAACAAGTTGATTTGCCCGTGATGTTCGCGTGTGAAATATTCTACCGATAATGACGGGAGCGTTTTATTCAACCCCAATTTTTTACAATGAAGTTTGAAGAGTTGTTTTATTGTATTTGCTATTTCACCCTCGCCTTTCATTCTGCTTCCGAATCGAGGATCACTCAGTTCTCCATTTCGTGTATCACGGATGCGGTTAAGAACTTTTCCCGCTCGTTCAGGGATACTTCGCTCAAGCCATTCAAGGAATAACGGCTTTACCGGTCCCGGTAAGCGAACCATCATATACCCGGCAGATGAAGCTCCGCGAGATACAGCTTCATGGAGAATATCCGGAATTTCTTCGTCGTTTAATCCGGGAATAATTGGTGCAACATTCACGCCAACAGGGATACCGTTTTCTGCTAAGAGCTGAATTGCTTCGAGTCGTTTGGACGGAAGGGAAGTGCGCGGCTCCATTTTTTGGATAAGTTTGTCATCAAGACTTGTGATAGAGATGATCGTTCCCACAAGATGTAACTCTGCAAGTTCTTTAAGAATATCAATATCCCTTGTGATGAGTGCATTCTTTGTAATTACTCCCACCGGATTCCGATACTTTAAAAATACTTTTAAGAGATTTCGTGTAATGTGCAGTTTTCGTTCAAGAGGTTGGTAGCAATCGGTATTTCCTGAAAGAGAAATCATTTGGGGTTGCCAGCTTTTCTTTTGAAATGTTTCCTCTAATAGCTCCGGAGCATCTTCCTTAACCATGATTTTTGTTTCAAAATCTAATCCGGCAGAGAAGCCTAAATATTCATGCGATGGTCTGGCATAGCAATAAATACATCCATGTTCACACCCTCGATAGTGATTGATACTATACGTGAAAGGAATATCCGGGCTATCATTTTTGGCGAGGATAGTTTTCGATGAATCCTTAAAGTATTGAGTCGGTAGTTTTTTCTCCTCCTCATTTTCATCCTCAACTTCCAATGGCTCAAAATGAAGCTTTTCGAAGCGATTTGGCGTGTTAAATGATGACCCTCGACCCTTAAATCCTGCTAACATTGAAGAACATGTGATGATATTATACTGTAATTATTTACAGTATAATATACTGCACTATGTTGTATAAACCAAAACTATTACTGAACCAACAATAATTTCTTCACCTCTGAGAAATTTCCTGTTTGCAATCTATAATAATACACACCACTTGGAAACACGGAAGCATTCCATGCTTTTGAGTATGATCCGGGCGATAATTTTTCATCAACGATTATTGCAATCTCTTTACCAAGGATATCATATATTTTCAATGTTACCCACTCATTATTTTTAATTTGAAATGCAATAGTTGTTGTAGGGTTGAATGGATTGGGATAGTTTTGAGAAAGTATAAAAAGATTGGATGAATTGTTGCTAAGTATACCGGCAGAAAGAACGCTTTCTGTACTTCTATAGAGAGTATCGCCCGCAAGAGTATATAAATGTTCGTCGTTACCAAAAAATAATTTCTTTATAGATAATGAAGCTAAACCCAAATTATATGGGCTCCACAATTCACCCTTATTTGTCGAACGATAGATTCCCGTTGATGTACCGGCATAGACGTTACAGAAATCGTCAGATACGAGTATGTTTACGTTTAGATTTGTTAACCCGGTGTTCTTATTTATCCATGTTCCCCAATTTCCTCGCTGAGTTGATTGGAAAATGCCTGAGTCTTGTTTCGCCATGTAGACGATTTCTTGGGGATCGATTGCATATGCTGTAATATTCGTAGATGAGCCTAAAAGAATAGTTGTGTCCCATGAATTGCCATTATTCGTTGAGTGTTTCCAATAACAAAAGTTAAGATTGAAATGATAACATCCACTATTAAGTATCATTCCGTTTGGATGTGTAGCATACGGTCCACGAATAAGATCTTGCCATGATTCACCATCGTCTATTGTTCTTGAAAGATCTGGAGTTGTATAGGTGCCGGAATTTTGAATTTCTGCGAAGACATCTCCATGGATCCCTGTCCCAAGACCTGTAATAAGAAAATAGGTGTCCAGATGTTTAGGGATAGTATCCCATGTTGTACTATTTTCCTTTCTTCGATAAATCTTTTTAGAGGATGAGGTATACAGATATCCTCGTTTATCTGACGCAATACCGGTGATAGTATTGGCTGGCAAAAGACTATCTAATGAATGCCAAGTTATACCCATATCCTTGCTACCGTATGTTTTGAGTTTATTGTTTTCATATGCACCAAAAATGATCTCTCCACTCTTTGTAACTGTTAAAGACTGGTACAATGAATACTTGGGAATGTTGATTGCCACCCAATCTTGTGTATGAACGAGTTGAAATGTACTAAGGAAAAAAAATAAAATGATCGGTAAATATTTGTATTTGTTCATTGTCGCACCTTAAAAGTTTAACAATTAAAGCTTAATAATTTACTGGGACAGTATTACTCCTTAATGGAAGTTAACAATACTAAGTTGAAAAGGCTATATCATATAATAATTTTGTATTAATGAGTTTGGTTTCTTACGTCTTCACAATCTCCTCACCACACGCACCATTCACAACTCCGAAAATTGGGCATTTTTCATGGTTTTAATCAATTCTTGAGAACGCTCCAAACCCATTACAAACATTCCTGTTGAAAAAGCATCTGCTTCAATTGCTGTTGGCGCTCCGCTAATTGTAATACCAACTCCTTCGTTTGTTATTTCACCGTTATTATTGGGAGATATGGTGCTACTGCCCGCGTATGCGTCGTAAACAACATTATACGTGACACCCCGAAGTACCCTTTTTACTTTGCCATTATTAGATTGTAATGTAAGCGTTGAGTCTGAAAGCATGCCTGATGCAATGAGGCTTGTACTACTAAAAGAAAGGAAAAGAACTAACAAACTGAAGTGATGTATAACGGATATAGACATTCTTATCCGTTTTCCTAAACGCAATATTGCTAAATATGAATTCACAAATTACTCCTCTTAATTTATGAAAAGATAACCTTTTTATTTGAAGATTACAATCACGATACTGAAACTATGACCGAAAGTGATGGATTCTCTCCCCATTACCATTATTAATAATTCCAATACATTCTACATTTCCCAATGTTTTAATTAATTTTTGAGAACGCTCCAAACCCATTACAAACATACCTGTTGAAAAAGCATCTGCTTCAATTGCTGTTGGCGCGATAGTTGTTCCACTTAAAATTGTAGATGAAGGCTTGCCTAATTTCGGATTAAGGATATGTCCGATTCGTTTTCCTTCCTTCTCAATAAAATTTTCATAATTTCCGGAAGTAGAGAGAGCCTGATTTTTAATATTCACTGATGTAATAATATGTTCAGGATGTAGTGGATCAACAATCCCGATCTCCCAATACTCTGCACCCGGAGGTGTTCCTATCGCGTAAATATCTCCGCTGTGATTAATCAATGCTGACTCAATTCCATGCTTTTTTAAAATCGAAACGCATTGGTCTATTGCATATCCGACTGCAATTCCTCCAAAATCTAATCTTGTCAAAGGATGTTCAACTCTTACAATTCGATCCCGATTGTTGAAAACGACCTTATCCATTCCTACAGCATCAAGAGTTTGAGTCATGATTTTATCGCTAGGAAAGGGATGAAGAGAGCCATCATCTCGAAATCCATACAACTTCATCAATGGCTCAACTGTAATATCAAACGCTCCGTTTGTCAATTCTGAAAATTGTTTTGCGTGGTTAAGAATCTCTATGATACGAACATCGACTGCAATTCCGTTGTTGTGAGAATTACCACTTGCATGCGACCATTGATTATTAATCGATGACAATTGACTGTTGGGATTATAAACACTCATCAAGGTATCAATAAGTTTCATTTCTTTGATTGCTTCATCTATTGCCGTAATGCATAATCGTTCGTCAACATGATATGCTGTGAATGTGACAATACTGCCCATCGTAAATGCAGAACGCTTTATCTCTTTAAGTCTTGAAAAGTCTTTTGCTATGCTTGAGAACGGTAAAAACATACTCCCAAAAACTAATCCGCCCGAAATCTTAAGGAAATTCCTTCGCTTTAATCCTTTTGAAGAAATTATTTCGTTATGCATTCTTCTCATTTCCTCCAAACCATAGTTCTTTCAGGATAAGAAACACCATAGTAAAATAACAACCTACCATTGATACACCGGAAACGATGACAAGCCAACTGAATTGTTCTGAAACGAACCTCATTAACCAAATTCCACCAAACGTGGTAAGCAATGCAGCAAGGGGTTCTACCATCATTACTTTCTTTACAACATCAGGTACAGTTGATGAAAAGTAAAACAACCCGCCAACTGCAAAAAAAACAATGGAGAGGGATAGAATGTGGTTATGCAGGAAGATATACATCTCATCCTCACTCTTTGGATACTTTAACTCCGCAGAGTCATACCCTTCCGGCGTACCCCGATATTCTTCGATTAATCCTTCCGGCGTTCCTTTGGTAGTATGATCAACAAAAAACAATCCTATGGAATAGCCGACTGTTAAAACAAATAAAAACATGGTAAGAAACATTTTTAAAGTATGGTCGGCATCTCGTAAACGCCATGGTAAAGGTTCTGTCATGTTACTGTATCCTTTTATGTACGAGTTCAAATGTAGTAAGTATACGTTTTACACCAAGGGTGATGGCGCGAACAGAAATAGTAGCCCCGCTGATATTTTTAATGTCTTTTCCGGGGTATAATTGATCGGAAGCAGTTTTATTTTTGAACTGCTTCCGAAATGATTCATACATTATCTCGCCGCCGTATGCCTCGCGGTAGGAAAGAACATCAACATCAGCAATCTCTCCGTTTGACTTTACACCTGTAAGATAGGTGATGTACTGAACTTTACCTTTTACATCATCAATAAATCCGTATCCTGCAATTTTTTTGTCAGGCGATGAGCAAACAAAAACGAGTAACGTATCTTTGTTCCATGATGTTTTTGCTTTTTCAAAAATTTGTTTCTTCTCATCAGCTGAAAGAATGATGGTCGTAGATGTCACACTCACCGTTTCTCCAAACATCCTTTTTAATGATTGCAGCGTTTTTTCATTTACTTGAGCATAAAGATTACAGTACAATCCAAAGAATGTTACCAGAAGCAGAAAAACGAATTTAATTATGCTCATCTTAAAGAAGAAAATAATGAAGTGTGTAAAAGAATAATTTCAATAATAACAATAATCACAAGTGAATGATATTCTACCCCGGCTCCACTCTGCGTCCTCGCAGAGTGCTCAGTCATATTTTATTTCGTAGTTAAGCGAGGACGTAGAACCGAGCGTAAAGGGTTTTTAGAGCCACCCTAAACAATCGTCACAAGTGAATGATATTTGACTTAAAAACTATATCCAAGACCCATCATGAAATAATTTGTTTCACCTGCCTCAGCTTTATTTCTGGCAAGCGTATAATCAAGTTTCGCAACAACATTATAAAGCGGTTTATATGTTAACCCGAAAATAACATAGTTCTGATTATACTGATCGTTTCTGATGAGTGGTTCAGCAACTGAAGAATGAAGGTCAAACGATTCATATCGTACAAAAGGAGATAATTGCGATGTAGCTGCATCATCAAAATGTGGCATAAGATTGTATGCGACTTCTACATATCCCCCTAATAAATTCTTCCCGATATCGGAGCTATACAACGTGTTCATTGCACCCGCATCAGGAATCTGGATTGTTGTTCCTAATGCGCGAAACGAGAAATTGTCAATAGAATACTGTGCATCAACAGCTACTAATGAAAGGGGCGCACCGAAAGGACCTGTTGCTAACGCTGTATCTCCTGCTGACGTACCGCCATAGTAAAATGCCGCTCCTAATTTTAAACCCATGTCGACATATTCAACTTTTCCGGTGAGAGCTAAACTGTTTGCATTGGCATCTCTGCCGGAAAAACGCCCGCTCCTGATACCCTTAGAACCGCCGAATCCCTTTGCTTCAAGCCCATTAACAAGTGATGCTTTATAGGATAACCCATCCACGGAAGGAATCTTTCCAAGCACACCGATTCCGATTTCGCGCCATGTAGTAGGGATGAGGCGATTTTCAAGGTACGGACGTGTGACACCGTTAAACGTTGTTGGCTCATGCGTTTCATTGATGATACCGATGGAGGGAAGAAATAACCCCGCTCGAAATGTCGTTACATCCGAAAATTTGAAATCAAGATATGCTTGTTCTAACGCAACCTCACCGCCTGATTCTCCACCTTCAACTTTTGCATCCTCTACTTCCAATTCGGATTTAAATTCGATTTTTTCACTAAAGGAATGACCGAAAAATAAAACAAACCGGGGCAGGTTTACTCGTGCATCTTTTGTCTCTGTATTATACAGATAATGAAGTTCGCCATATCCGCCTACGGTGCTGGTTTCTTGGGTTTGTGAATTGGCATGAAAACTAAAGGAAAGAATCATAAAAAGAAGGAAAAGACAGGATGAAAGAGCACCCTTCTTTGTATGAAAAGAGCAAGAAAAATAAGTAGTTGTAAAAGAACGCATAATGTATCTCCTTAATTGTTGAATAGTTAATTATAAAGGAGTAAAGAACGATGCTTGAATTCAACCCAAACCTTACGTATATTAGGGGAGAGTTGGTGGACGACATCGTTCATCACTCGGTTTTTGAGCGCCTCATATTCACTTTTGCCGGAGAAATGAGGCGCTTTTTATTTGTAGCTAAATTTTTTTAGGGTGGTTCCAAAAACTACCCTGGCTCCACTCTGCGTCCTCGCAGAGTGCTCAATCCTATTTGATTTCGTGGTTCTGCGAGGACGCAGAACCGAGCGTAAAGGGTTTTAAAACCATCCTTAATTACTAAATCGGTTATTTATACATCAAACGTAACCGCTTTTTTAGTTGTCGAAGACGAAGAACATCCGCAATCCCCTCCGCACGAACTATTCTTTGCCCGTTTCCGCTTTGCAATTTGACTGCGTATAAGCAAAACAGCAGTCAATGCAACAATCGCTAACGAAACTATTTCCTGCCAATTCATATTTTACCAATTCAATTAAAAGTTCAGTCTCAATAATGTCAATAATCACAAGTGAATCAGCCGAATAATAATCCAACCCTATACACTACAAATGTCGCTATATACGCTAACGCAGTCATAAACCCGAATTGAACTATAGCCCATTTCCATCCACCTGCTTCACGCCGTACAACAGCAACTGTTGCCATACATTGCATCGCTAAAACATAATACACCATCACACACAGGGCGGTAAGTGTTGTAAACGTATGTTCGCCGGTCATGGGATTTATGTCATTCTGCATGTTTGATTGAAGTGATGAAGTACTCTCAAGATCATCGGAATTTTTTACGTTATATAACGTTCCCATTGTCCCGACAAAAACTTCGCGTTGCAGTAACGATGAAAGTATTCCAACACCAATTTTCCAATCGAAACCAAGCGGCGTTATTAGTGGCTCAATAACATGCCCTGCTTGACCCACAAAGCTTAGCTCTAATTGTTCACTTGCAGACAAGTTTTCATGCTTGGGATATGTTGCAAGAAACCATAAAATAACCGACACTCCAAGTATTATTGTCCCTGCGCGTTGCAAAAAATGCAATACTCGTTCCCATGTTTGTATTAAAATGTTTTTAATGGATGGAATTTTATAGGGAGGCAATTCCATGATAAATGCAGGGGGAGCGCTTTTTAATAGCGTTTTCTTGAAGAGCCATGCCATTCCAAGCGCCGCAATCAATCCAAGCAAATACATCGAGATTAAGACAACGCCGGGTAATGAAAAAATACCAAGCAGGTTTTTCTTCGGAATGAATGCGGCAATCATAAGTGTATATACAGGCAACCGTGCACTACAACTCATTAAGGGTGCAACTAAAATTGTAACCAAACGGTCATTCTTGTTTTCAATTGTTCGCGTTGCCATAATTCCGGGAATAGCGCATGCAAATGAAGTCATTAATGGAATAAACGATTTACCATGTAAACCCACCTTACCCATGAGTCTATCCATAATAAACGCGGCTCTTGCCATATATCCTGTATCCTCCAATAAACCGATAAAAAAGAAGAGGAAGATAATCTGAGGTAGAAAAGTGACTACTGCTCCAACTCCGCCTAATGCGCCGTTAATAATTAAATCCTGTAAATCTCCCGGGGGAATAATATGTGTAATTTGCGTTCCTAACCAATCAACGCCGCTACCAATCCATTCCATAGGAGTATTTGCCCAACTGAAAATGGATTGAAACATCAACATCATAGCGCCAATGAAAATGATAAATCCCCATATCCTATGGGTTAGTATTTTATCGATTGTATCACTGAATTTTTTCGTGTTTTGCTCATCACGATGAACAGATTCATCACAAATGCGTTTTATCCATTCGTATCGTGATTCAACAAAGACAAGCTGAGTATCGTACCCCAATCCCCCTAATTTTTTGTGATCGCCCTTAACATGTGCAATAATATCGGGATCATATCTGTCCTCATGCTCATAAAGTGATTCGGGGGAGGTCAGCAGTGTAATAGCTTCATGAAACGCCAACGCCTCATGGAAATGATATTTTTGTTGAAGAAGTCCCTTTAATTCATCGCATTCTTCCTGTATAACAGGGGGTAAATGCCACTGCCGTGATTTTGTCGAAATTTCAATCTTTTGAAGAATCATTCTTTTCAACAAATCAATCCCGATTCCTTTACTCGCGACTGTTGGAACAACGGGAACACCAAGACAACGTGAGAGCGCTTTAGGGTCAATTGTTGTTCCCTGCCGCTCTGCAACATCCATCATGTTGAGGGCAATAATAACAGGGAAATGGTAGTCAATAATTTGTGTAATGAGATACAGATTGCGTTCAATATTGCTTGCATCAACTACGCAGATTATTACTTCGGGGAGGGTAACACCTTCTACTTTTTGAAGGAGTACATCGGTAGCAACACGTTCATCAGGAGAACTCGCTGTTAAACTATACGTGCCGGGGAGATCAAGAAGAGTAACTTCACCGCCATCAGGGAAAACAAGAATACCTTCTTTTTTTTCGACCGTGACGCCGGGGTAGTTTGCAACTTTCTGTCGTAACCCTGTGAGCGCGTTAAACAATGTTGTTTTTCCCGCATTAGGGTTACCGATAATTGCGATATTATGAAGAGTAATGTCCGCTCGAGGAGACATACCTGAAAGAATCCAATCCTATGGTTCTATTAACCGAAAGGGACTACGAGGATATCTTTTGCGATGTGTTCATTTAACCCAAAACGAGTATTACACACTTCACAAATAAGATGGCTATCCGAGTTGCTCATGCAACGGATGATGGCATTCTCATAAAATCCGAGCTCGCGTAATCGGTGACAAATTTCCGGTGTTGATTGGATGTCGAAAATTCGAAAATATTTTCCTACGGTCGCGTCTGTTAGTGTTGTTGTACTCATGAAAGAACCTGTTATTTTTTCTGGCATTTGGAACATGTTCCAAAAATCTGTAATGATGAGTTTGCAAACTTAAAGTGGTGTTCTTTGCAAACTTTCGTTTGTATGTTGTCTAATTCTGGGCTCACGAACTCAATAATGTCACCACAACTCAAACAAATTAAATGGTCATGTCGCGGTCTGCCGAATGCTTTTTCATAACGTGAGATATTATCACCAAATCGATACTTCGAAATCAATCCGCATTGCACTAAAAGATCAAGAGTATTATACACCGTAGCACGCGAAGCCTTAACACCTTTACTGCGAAGCATTGCGTAAAGTTGATCGGCATCGAAATGACCGTCGTAATTCATGATCTCGTCAAGCAAATCGAGTCGTTCTTGTGTTACCCGAAGTTGCTTGCTTTGAAGATATTTTGTAAATGTATCGTTTGCTGTGGAATGATCCACGTTGCTTATCCTTATTTAGACTTAATCTAAATATAAACAAAATGTAAGCCAGAAGCAAATACTTCAATTATTGTTTACTTTCAACATTTTCAGTACAATTAGCTGTTTATTTTTTTCAATTTCGAGAGAATCTCATGATTTCATTATCAAATCAGATAGCCCTTATTGTTGGCGGATCACGCGGTATTGGAGCCGCAACTGCAAAACTATTAAGCGAAGCCGGAGCAAATGTTGCAATTACCTATCAGCAAGATGTAACATCTGCAAAAAGAATAGCACGATCCATTCAAAAAAATAAACGTGAGTGTTTTATCATAAAAGGAAGTGTCGAAAATCCTGAAGATTGTAAACACATTGTTGATGAAACATATAAACACTTCAAACGAATTGATATTCTCGTCAATTCAGCAGGTATTTGGGAAGAAGGAAAAATAGGTGAGATGACATTTGAAAATTGGAAACGTACTATCGATGTTAATCTCAATAGTATGTTTTCGATGTGCAATCTTGTTGTCCCGATAATGAAAAAACAAAAATATGGGAGAATTATTAATATTTCCAGCACTGCAGCGCAAAGAGGCGAAGAATTTCACTCTCACTATGCCGCCTCAAAAGGGGGGATGATTTCCTTTACAAAATCCATTGCCGTTGAGCTTATTCGTGATGGAATTTGGGTAAACTGTGTCGCTCCCGGTTGGGTTGATACTGATATGGTTAGCCACGTTTTTGCCGATTCTAAGCGAAAAAGCGAGATTTTTAAAGCAAGTCCGAGAGGAAGAATAGCAACCCCGGAAGAAATTGCCGGACCAATTCTCTTTCTTGCCTCAGAATTGTCAAACCATGTTGTTGGCGAAGTGCTGAATGTGAACGGTGGAAGCGTATTGTGCGGGTAAAGAAAAATCTACCAATTATAGAAATATTTACACAAATTGCTTGACAAATTGCTGAAATTTTGTATATTTGAGCGGTTTCTCAATTTTGTAAAAAGGCAATGAATAAGAAAAGCACAAAGTTCCTATCAGGTAAAGTAATCGAGCGAAAACCAATTCCAAAAAATGCAGGAGTTGTTGAACTCGTTGATAATTATTTCAACGCGTACAATGCTGCACGATTACGCGAAGCGTGTCAATTATTTACACAAAAAATGCTCGTTCCTGATTCAACGGTTGGAATGAGTGTTACAGGAGCATTAACTCCGGCAGGTATTGGTGGAACATGCATTGTCCCGTTGATGAAAGCGGGATTTGTTGATTGGATTGTTAGCACAGGTGCAAATCTCTATCATGATACTCATTTCTCGATTGGTCATTCATTACATCGCGGATCACCAAATGTTGATGATAAAGCGTTGAGGAGTGCAGGAGTAATTCGTATATATGATATTTTATTCGATTATGATGTATTACTCACAACAGATGCCTTTTTTAGAAGCGTATTACGCCTTGAAGAATTTCAAAAAGAAATGGGCACAACTGAACTTCACTACCGTCTCGGAAAATATGTTGCCGAAAGAGAACGTATTCTCGGTATTAAACATAGCAGTATGCTTGCAACAGCATATCGTTGCGGAGTTCCCGTATTTACTTCATCACCGGGAGATAGCTCAATCGGTATGAATATAGCTGAAGTGGCTCTTACAGGCGGAAAAATCAGAATTGATGTATTGCTTGATGTTAATGAATCGGCATCAATCGTATTAAATGCAAAACGAAGTGGTGGAAAAAGCAGTGTAATGCTCATTGGCGGCGGTTCACCGAAAAATTTTATGTTACAAACAGAACCGCAGATTCAAGAAGTGCTTGGTATTGATGAAAAAGGGCACGATTATTTTCTGCAAATCACCGATGCACGCCCCGATACAGGCGGACTCTCCGGTGCAACACCCGGTGAAGCGGTCACATGGGGCAAAGTTGACCCCGATTCGCTTGGCGATGCTGTTGTTTCATATCTTGATACAACAGTTGCATTACCGATTATGACATCATACGCATTAGCGAAAGTGAAACCCCGACCATTAAAGAAATTGTATCACCGTCGCGAAGAATTTTTAAAGTTATTGAGTACCGAGTACGCAAAAGCACAAAAGAAGAAATTGTCTAAATCTTAACTACACCCCGTAAGGGAATCATCACTAATAAATACTAAGGAGTCACCATGGGCAGATACAATGAATTGCACGAGCTACTTAATTCCTTCGAAAAGGACTTCACAAAGTTCTATGAAAAGGGAAATAAGTCCGCTGGAACGCGCGTTCGGAAACATATGAATGAGCTAAAGAGAAAAGCTCAGGAAATCCGAATGGAAGTTCAGTCAATGAAAGGCACCGCAGGTCCAGACGAAGCGGCGCAATAAGAACCTGATAACACTCCCGCTTGAGGAATACTCCTGCGGGAGTTGTTCGTTTATGGCTATATAACAATTGAAAGATGTTCGGGAATGTGTCAAAAGATTAACTGTAGTAGCCGATTACCAAATCGGCACCGTATTTTGTTTTATTTTGCGGGTCTGGTGACCCGCTACTACAGGGTAAGGCAACTTTTGAGACAGTTCCTCTATGATAAAAAAGCAATCTTGGTGTTACACCTGATTGTTTGTCAGCCATAACCAAGCCCACTTTTTAACATCACCATCTTCTCTCAGAAAAAAGCACGGAGAGCAAGAGAAGGGGAGTTGTCTCCCTAAACCAAATACCCACACAAACCTCTTATGAAATCACTCATATTTTTCCTCGCCATTCTTTCAGTATTTGCATTTGGATTCAAAGCGGGAAGCGATTATAAAAAAATCCATTTCGATGCAATTGTTGTTGATACTCATAACGATGTAGTGCAACGCATGGTGAACGGTGAAGATATTTCGGTAAGAACAACGCACGGTCACTCCGATCTACCGCGATTTAAAGAAGGGGGCGTGGATATACAAATGTTTTCTATCTGGGTACCGCCGGAAAAGACATCCCGTCCTTATTACGATCAAGCAAATGAGCAGATTGATTCGGTCATGAGTTTCGTGAAACGAAACCCGGCACAAGTTGTTTTTGCCACGACAGTCGATGAAGCGAAATCGCAGGCGGAAAAAGGAAAATTTGTCACTATGCTGGGAATGGAAGGGGGACACCCTATCGGTAACGATATAAAAAAACTTGAACATTTCTATACACGCGGCGTTCGCTACATGACCTTAACATGGAATAACAGCACAAGTTGGGCAAGTTCCGCGAAAGATGAAACGGATAAAGATGCACATCTCAAGCATAAAGGATTGAATTCCCTTGGCAAAAAAATAATTCAAAAAATGAACGAGTTGGGAATGATGATTGATGTTTCGCATGTAGGAGAAAAAACATTTTGGGATGTGATGAAAACAACGAAGAAGCCTGTTATCGCATCACATTCATCAGCATACAAACTCTGTCCTCATCGCAGAAACCTCAAGGATGAGCAACTGAAAGCGATTGCAAAAAATAATGGTGTTGTATTCATCAATTTCAACCCCGGCTTTATTGATAGCACATTCACGGCAAAAGAAACAGCGCTCCTCCGGAGAAATGAATTGCGAACTGATTCCCTGAAAAATATTTTAAAGACAGACGACTTCATTAAAAATCAGCGCGCAGCCGAAATGCTTCAAGATGATTATAAAAAAATCCGACCGACACTACAGCAGTTGATTGACCATTTTGATTATGTTGCCAAACTCATCGGCGTAGATCACGTCGGCATCGGCTCCGATTTTGACGGTATTAATGTTACACCTCTTGATATGGATGATGTTACATTTCTTCCGAACATCACCCGCGAACTCTTACAACGCGGTTATTCTGAAAGCAATATTACTAAAATATTAGGCGGTAATTTTTTGAGGGTGTTGAAAGCGAATGAGAAGTGAATTATTGGTTGTCATTGCGAACCCCGCTTTAGCGGGGTGTGGTCAACGATGGCGCAGAATGCGACACAATCCCCAACCACGAAGAAATATTTATCTCCATAAGTCAAGCTCCGAAAAAGACATTTAACAAAGCTAAAACAATAGTTCAGTTTTCATTGTCGGGGATTGCTTTGTCGTCACGCATGATCTATGTTTGCGTGACTCCTCGCAATGACTGGTAATTTTAACAGAACTTGTTTCACCAATGCAAAATTTGAAATATAGCTGCAATGAGTCCTATGATAACTGCTATACCACCAATTATTGCCCAAACCGTTTCATACCACTTTTTCTTTTTAGGTTCTTCAACTTCAGGAGTATTAACCTCAAATTCGCTTTGGTCGATGGTACTGTGATCTGACCTATTCATAATTGTTACTGTCTTTGCGTTAATATGAAAATTATCCCCATTCTGTTGCTTCCCCTTTGATTCTTCTTCTTCCTTCTTCGTTATAGGTACATCTCTTAATAATGACAATACTTCAACATCCCGTAATCCATTATTGTTGCATTTTATGGTCCGTTCACCAATTGATTGATATTGTCTTAATTCATTATAGAGAAATAATTTTGGCTTGGAACTTTTACTACATACCTCGCAATTGCAATGCACCATTTCTTTTACATCTGGGTTATTTAGAGTGCTGTGGATATAATCTATGTCTGTACGTATAACGCTTAGTAAATCTCCTCTATTGACCCCTCGTAGACGCACGATGATTTTTCTATTAAATGGTTCCGCTTTCAATAAGGCATCGCAATGTTCACGGGTAAGCACCAAACCGTTTTTCCAATAAATCTCATCTTTGAGGAGATAATTAAGGTGAACCATTAATCTGGTAAGAATCCCTGCAGGCATAAATTCGTAATGATATTCAAAACGGAGATTGTCTGTATCATCCCACGAAGTTTCAGGTTCACTTGCCGGTAACAGTTCGGGTACGATATACGTTTGTTTTTCGGCGAGTTTGAAGCACAATTCAAATTTCTGCATCAGTTCTAACAAGTATTTGTATTCTTGTTCCTCATAATCATCCCAGTATTTCTTCAATTCTTTGTAACGGAATTTTCCCTTGTTCGCTTTTACTTCATCTTGATCTAAAATTTTATAGGCTGCTTTGGTTGCCCAATCGGGTTTTAAGAAGACGCGATCACGAAGAATTGTATTATCTCCAAAATAAAGGAACACACCAAGGTCATGATAATATTTACTTAAATATTCCGCTTGTTCTTGCTCCTGTCCATGTTTTTTGCAAAGTGCGCAATACTCCTTGTATGAGATGTAATTCTTATCAAGCTGTTCTAATTCTTTTCGTATGTCTGTCCATACTTTAGGCAGAGTATTACCGACGAGAGGGAGTTGTGTTATTTCGCGGATAATTTCCTTCTTGAGATCTGCGATGCCATCCCCCCTCGATGCACTTACGCTAAAAAATCGTTTTACATTAGGAAATTTTTCGGTAATACTTTTCCCGTCAATTTCTTTAGTGCGTTCATCGCACTTATTCATCACTACGATAACGGAGGCGTTATCCGAGAGTAAGCGTATGACGTTAAGCCAGTAATCGAATCCGATTATATCATCATCGGTTCGTGCCTCCCAAACAAACAAATATAACGAGCGTTTGGTGAGGAAAAATTGATGTGTGGAATGATAAATTTCCTGTCCCCCAAAATCCCAAAAATTTATCTCAAAGGGACTTGTAGTTCCGTCTAAATTATGTACTACATCGTCAACTGTCCATTTAATGATCTGTATCCCTTCCGTGCTGGCAGACTTATCAGGTTTATTACCGTTGACAAGGTGATACATCAACCAACTTTTCCCAGAATTACCCTGCCCTACTACGAGCAATTTTGCTTCGTATAATTGTACCGTTCCCTGTTTTCCTAATTCCTCAAAATAGTTTTTTATTGCATACTTACCCTGATTGATCACTTCAATTGGCGGTTGTTCCAAAGTGTTATTAAATAAAGTTATGCCACTAAATAAATACTCAGCGTAATAGATTTCCATAGAAAAATCTATAATCCACTCTGGAAGATGGTGAATTGCATTTTGACGCAAATCAATAGTAGTCAGATGCTTGAGTTCTTTGATGGGGTTCAAGTCACTTATTTGGTTCGAACTCAAGTAAAGTGAAGTCAGATGCTTGAGTTCTTTGATGGGGTTCAAGTCACT
>ORJL010471628.1_pt1 | contig 37896 bp, 41 predicted proteins | sample 1779941 | NCBI WGS metagenome assembly ORJL01 (sample SAMEA104232317, study PRJEB22302) | groundwater metagenome | biome: forest; feature: aquifer; material: groundwater | place: USA | collected 2011-08-07 | depth 5.8 m | reverse complement strand
TGCCCACCGCGGACCTCCTCGAAGGGGGCGATCTCGGCCTGTCAACCGCTGCGCGTGTCGTGCTCGTGTCGGTCGTCCCGGCGGCCAACACGGTGATCGTTCCCCGGTTCGCGGACATCACCGTGCTGGGCGAAAGCAACGTTGGCTTGCCCATGGGTTGTGTTGGCCTGGGGGCCGATCGACTCGCCAACGCCTTGGGGCTCTGGCGCCGCCGCGGAGCTACTAATTTTTTATAGTTGCATCTAGCCAAAAGTGCCGTTATACTGGTCTAACGTAAGTTAATAATCTCTATTTACCCCCACACTAATCTTTTCGTGACTATCACGACTTGAATATGTGTGAGCCACTAGGCGGCTTCGCCTTATATTCTTTCAATATTGAAAGTATCGCGGCGAGATTAGTGTGGGGGCTTACTAAGATTTATGGATACAAATATGAACCAAGAAAACGTCCGCATGGCAATGAAGTGGCACGGCTCAAAATTGAAAACCGTGGCCCTCGCGGCTTTTTCCATTGCTATTCTGATTTGGGCGGCGGGGCAGCTGAAAGCCTACAAGTTTATCGGGTCGAATCTGGCGACAACGCGCTCGATTACGGTTTCCGGTGAAGGCAAACGGTTTGTTCGCGCGGATTTGGCGACAGTGCAGTTTACAATTTCAACTGAAGCCGGAACGAATAATTTGGCGACCGTGCAGGATAGAAACTCAAGCATTGCCAACGCCGTGATTGGTTTTGCCAAGTCGCAGGGCGTGAAGGACGAAGATATTAAAACCACGAATTATTCGATTTTCCCGCGCTACAACTACTCGCAGACCGGCCAGGAATTCCTGGGCTACACCATCCGGCAGGATGTTCAATTGAAAATCCGCGATCTTTCGAAAGTCGGAGTTATTTTGAATGGAGTCGTGGGCGAGGGCGCGAACGAAGTTTCGAATCTGCAGTTTACGGTGGATGATCCCAAAAAGCCGCAGGACGAAGCGCGTGACGACGCGATTGCGGACGCCAAGGCCAAAGCAGATAAACTCGCGAAACAGCTTGGAGTAAAACTGGTGCGCGTCGCGAGCTACTCGGAAAGCGGAGCTAATCCGCCGCCGATTTTCTACGGCACAGCCATGGGCAAAGGTGGCGGCGACTACGCATCTCCCGAAGTTCAAGTTGGGCAGAACGAGATCCGCTCCAACGTCTCGCTGACTTACGAAATCGAGTAAATCAAAAATCCCGCCTTACGGCGGGATTTTTGTGATTTGGTTACGGTGACTTCTTATGTTCTCTCATTCGGCGTATACTTTCTGCTCCAAACACTGCGGCTCCCGTAACAAGTAGGCTAAATGCACTCATGAGAACTTGCCATTTATTTGTGGGCGTACTTTGTTTAGATTCAGCGTTGAGTAAGGCTGCCCCCACAACACTTGTGCCAGCTACTGCATAGAGAACATATTCAGCTTTATCCATAAATGCCTTGAGGAGATTTATGTCTACCGCTTCCGGTTTTACCGACTTCATCTCTTCTACTATTTCCGTGAGATTTTCCGCAAAAATATCTCTCTCGCCTTCTACCGGTAAAAACTCGAAGGATTCGACTCGTTCGTTTAAGGATTTTTGGTCTAGCGTTGGTTCGTGTTCCATAATTAACGATCTATTGTAAGCTGGGATAAGTCATCTTTAAACTCATGTATCAGCTTGTTTACCTCCTGGAAAAACTCTAAGGATTCGACCTTGGTAGCTTCCCCCCTGCGAACTTTTTCGCCCAATTGAGTTAGTTCCTCTTTTGTCATATTGCCCAAATCATACCCCCCATAGGTTTTTGCAAGAAGAGTTAAGTTGCAGAATCGGTTTCATAATGCGATTCTATGATTCATGCCAGCCATTCGATTTAAAATAGAGAAAACTGATAAAGACTCAAAAGCTCGCATGGGTGTGATACAAACTCCCCACGGCGTTATTGAGACTCCGTCATTCGTGACGGTTGGGACTTTAGCGTCGGTGCGGACTTTAACGCCGGATGAAATTCGCGCGGTCGGATCGCAGATCGTGCTTGCGAACACCTACCACTTATATCTTGAGGGGCGGCATGAAGTTATCGCCAAAGCCGGCGGGCTCGCCAAATTTATGAATTGGAACGGACCGACCATGACCGACTCCGGCGGGTATCAGGTGTTTTCTTTGGGATTTCGTGATGACGATATACAAAATGGCGACCCGCGCGGAGTAGGAAATTCCCGAATCAAAATTACGGAAGAGGGAGTAAAATTTAGATCTCACCGGAACGGCGACGAGTTGAAACTAACTCCGGAGCTTTCCGTTGAAATTCAGGAGAGTATCGGCGCCGATATCTGCTTTGCTTTCGATGAATGCACCTCGCCTCTTTGGTCGCACGATTACAACAAAGAATCCTTGGAGCGTACGACGCGCTGGGCTCGGCGATCGCTTGATGCACGCACACGCAGAGACCAAGCAATGTTTGGCATCATACAAGGAGGGCATTACGAAGACTTGCGCGGCCAGAGTCTGAAGGATATCGCTTCCATGCCGTTTGAAGGATATGGTCTTGGCGGGCGAATAGATCTCTCGGAGAAGAACTTAGGCACAATGGTGCGGCAAATGACGGATGCATTGCCGGAAGAAAAACCGCGCCACCTCCTCGGCATGGGCTCGCCCAAAGAAATTCTGGATGTGATCGCCGAGGGCGTAGATCTTTTTGATTGCGTGGTGCCGACGCGCGAGGCCCGCAACGGGACGCTTTATACTTCCAAGGGCCGCGTCCATATTGAAAACGCCCAGTTTCGCGAAGATTTTTCTACGCTTGATCAAGAATGTTCATGCATGCTTTGTGGACAATTCACCCGGAGCTATCTCCATCACCTGTTTCGCGGCGGCGAACTTTTGGCCAAGCGGCTTGCAACAATCCATAATCTGACTTTTATCAACGATCTTGTGCGCCAAGCCCGCGAAACCATTCGGGCGGGAGCTTTCAAAGAATTCCGCGCCCGATTTCATGCCAGAAATATCTACTGAAAAATATACCGGGCGTCTCGTGGTATAATCAAACCATCATGAACGAACGCGTTATACTCCAAACTTCCGACGGTGTCCAGATCGTCGGGGATTATTACGAAGGCGGCGGCGATAGGGCGGTCTTACTTTTACACATGATGCCGGCAACCCGGGCCTCATGGGTTTCATTTGCCAATCAACTGGTGGCGGACGGATTCTCGGTGTTTTCCATTGATTTGCGAGGGCACGGTGAATCTACGATCTCAAAAACGGCGATGCTGGATTATGAGTCATTTTCCGATGCGGAGCACCAAGCGAGCGTTGCGGATGTCGAGGCGGCCGTCAATTTTCTCAAAGAAAAGGGGATGAAAGAGATTGATATTGCCGGCGCCTCAATTGGGGCCAATCTTGCGTTTTTTTACGCCGCGTCGCATCCCGAAATCCATTCCGTGATTTTATTTTCCCCCGGCCTGGATTATCGCGGCGTCAATACCGAAGCAGTCGCGGAGCAGTTTGACGGCAGAACCCGTTTTTTCTTTCTGGCTTCGCAGGAGGACGAATACTCGGCGGCGAGCGCTAAAGAGCTTTTTGAGAAAGTCAAAGGAGAAAAACAGCTGGAGCTTTTTGACGACGCGGGCCATGGCACGACAATTCTTGAACGCAAGCCGGAATATCTAAAAATTCTGACGGGGTGGCTCGCGAGCAAGTAGCCTTCTTTTGTCGTCTATTATCAGCGCCGTATGTTTCTTTGTTGCGGCAAGACCCCTTTTTGATATATGGACATCGAGTATCGGCATTTTAAGTTTTTCGTACTGACCGTTCTGCTTTTATCGGCTGCGGTGTTTGGCGTTTTTGTATACCTGGCGGCAAAGGAAAGCGCTAAATTTTTCCGGCGGACTCTGGTGATGATAAAAGACACGACCGTGGCGGCCGAAGTCGTTTCATCTCCGTCTATGCGCGCCCGCGGGCTTTCAGGCCGCCAGTTTCTCGGCGAATTGGAAGGCATGCTTTTTATTTTTGAACGGCCGTCGCGGGAAACTTTTTGGATGAAAGGGATGCTGATTCCGATTGATATTATTTGGATCCGTTCAGGGACGGTTGTGGGAACTTCAGAAAATCTGCAACCGCCCGCCGAGGGCACTCCCGATGCGGCGCTTCCGTTTTATCCCTCGCCGGTTCCGGTGGATAAGGTGCTTGAGGTTCCTGCGGGGTTTGTGGAAAGACACAAGATTCAGCCGGGCGACCCCGTGATTGTAAAAACGCGTTAGTGTGATAAGGTTTCTTTCGTATATTTCATATGCCGGGTAGTGAAAACTCGACTGCCCGTGGCATTAAATGTTTTGCTTCGCAAAGCATTCGTCGAGTTTCTACTACCCGGTATGCCGGGTAGTGAAAACTCGACTGGAAAAGTTGCTAGGAATGGTTAAGATTGTTGAATGAAAGTAAGAGTAGTATGGATATACTGCAAAGCATCATTTTAAACAAATACTTGTCGAGTTTCTACTACCCGGTATGCCGAATGACGAAATAGTTTTTGATCTCGAAACCAAGCTCGCTTTTTCTGATTTAGCCAACCGCAATGATTTCAGCGGTCTCGGGGTCTCGGTTCTTGGCGCATATTCGTATAAAACCAATCAATTCTATACGTTTAACACGGACGAGTTAGCGGACTTCGAGGAGCTCCTAAAGGGCGCGCGGCGCGTGATCGGGTACAATATCCGGCATTTTGACTATCCAGTTTTACAGCCCCATATGAAAACTCTCGTTCTTAAAGATTTGCCCACGCTTGATTTAATGACCGAGCCCGCCCAAGGACTTGGGTTTCGGCCAAAATTAGATGATCTTGCCAAAGCGACCCTCGGAGTGTCAAAATCCGGACACGGCCTGCAGGCCATCGAGTGGTTTCGCGCGGGGCAGTTTGATCTCTTGAAGCAGTATTGCCTGGATGACGTGAAAATCACGCGCGATCTATTGGAATTCGGCATAAAAAATGGGCACCTCTTGCTCGAGTCCCGTTACGAGAGCAACCTCCGCAAGGTCCCGGTTTCCTGGTCTCGCCTGCCCCCAATCACGGCCGAGATTCAACACTCGTTATTCACCTAATTCTAGGTTCTAGTTTTCCGGGCCCTAGGTTCTAAAAGATGTCTTACGACGATAAACTTTTTCATTCGGCAACCGCTCCGCAAAAATTATCTTTGGCGGATGTGATGGTCGAGATTGCAGATTACATTCAAGAAAAACCGACCCACCGCTACGAAATTATCATCGGGTCGGATTCCGCCGGTTTTGACGAGAGGCCGGTTTCAATTGTGACGGCCTTAACGGTCCGGCGCGTGGGAAACGGCGGGCGGTATTTCTACGTGCGGGGTACCCCAAAACTTTTCCATCACATGCGTGACCGGATTTATGCCGAAGCCATGAGTTCCATCACGCTTGCCCAGGAACTCCGCGGCCGCTTGCGCGATACGTTAGGCGATGATATTTTCTGGCAGGATCTGATTCATATTGATGTCGGGCCGGGCGGGCTTACCCGGAGTCTGGTGGATGAAATGGTGGGCATGGTCCGCGGATTCAATTTCACCGCAGTGGTGAAGCCCGGCTCTTTTGGCGCTTCGGCGGTGGCGGATAGGCACACATAACCGAAAAATTCTAAATCCCAAACTCTAAATTCGAAACAATATCGAAACTCAAATACCTAAATTCAAAACGTTTTACTATTTGGATTTTGGTCATTGAGATTTGTTTAGAGTTTAGATATTAGTGCCTAGGATTTAAGAGAATAACGATGTCCACTGTATGAAATTGCTCCGCAATTTCATCGAGGACGTCACTCGGCAAAAATGAAAATCGAAATTTTCATTTTTGCCTCGTTCGTCCTCGTAGCTCCCTCCTACGCTCAAATTGCGATTTGAGCTTCGGAAGGGCGAGAGAGTCTCAATCGAGGCAAGCTTGCTCTTCCGAAGCTCCGATATGATTCGGAGCAAAGGAGAGTCCTCGTAGCTCAGTTTGGATAGAGCGCTTCCCTCCGAAGGAAGAGGCCAGAGGTTCAAATCCTCTCGAGGACGCTATGATTATCCGAGAATACGAAAACAAGGATAGAGAGCAAGTATTGAAATGCATTATCGAATTGCAGGATTTTGAGCGAACGCTTGAGTCAGACCGATTAGAAGGGAAGAAGATGGCTGAGAAGTACTTAGATTACCTGCTCCAAGAACGCGAGAAGGACAAACAATGGATATTTGTTTCTGAAGAAGGCGAAACCGTTGTAGGCTTTGTGTCTTTTTGGGTAGAGGTTGATTCAGAAGCCATGCTCGCTGTTACCACGCACACCTGTATATACATATCCGATTTGGTCATTTTGCCTCGACACCGTAATCAAGGTATCGGAGAGGCCCTCATGAAGAAAACAGAGGAAGTCGCAAAAAAAGAGGGAATTAACCTAGCCAAGGTGTATGTTTTGGCAAAAAACGTAAAAGCTACTGATTTTTATCACAAGATGGGGTATAGAGATTATGATATAGGGTTAACGAAAGAGCTGGATAAATAGATAAGACTACCAGGCACGGACGACAGCGAAGGACGCATAACCCATTAAGCCCACAATAGTGATTCTAACATCATCCAGTGCCCGACGTGAAAGAGAAAAGGATTTAATTAAATTATGAATGACAATTCTAGAGAAGGTTTTCCGCAAAAAATACCAGAGAATGGAGACAGTTCAGATCGTTTTGGTCCTTTGCGAAGGATTCTTTACGGAGCGATAAGTCGCCAGTTATCAAGTATTTCTGAAGACATCGAATTTTCTGAAAAAAAGCGAATACTTTTGGATATGATCCAGCAAAACGCTACGGAAACTTTACCAGAAAAAGCAGAAGAAATAGAGCAACTTATACATAACCTAGAAAACTCCAATTTCCAAAACGATTTTGAGCTCCGTGAGGCTCTTTCTATCAGTTTAGGCGACTTTTTAAGCAAAAATTTTAGTCCAACCGAACTGGGGGAAAGATTTAGAGAGAATCTTGCTAAGCAAAGCGGTTGGGAAACAGCCAATCGCATTCTTATGTTCGGTGTTTATAATGATGAAGCACATTTGCATATTGCTCCCGTATTTTCTGAATCTGCAGCCGAAGTGAAAAGATTGTTTCTTGAAGGCCTGCGCGTTTTAGCTAACCTTTTAAAATCAGACTCACGATTGCAGAATATTAGAGTCATTACAGGCCAATCGTGGATAGTTTATGAACATCACAAGCTATTAGAGCGAATGGGTTTTAACATTACAAAACTTGATGAAGCTGAAAAAGTCGGTTGGGCTGAAATTACGAAAGAAAAGTTTATTGAGCTTTACGGCTAGAGATTCGTATTCGCCCTGCGGCGAGCGAAGTCAAACTATTCCTCTTGGGGGCGCAGAATATATTTCATATTTTAAGGTTTACGAAAAATAGGGGGAGAGGGCTAGACTTCTTGCCTTACTCAATTTTCCTCACAGGACAATTCCATAGAATTGTCCTGTGTCTCGCCTGTTAACAAGTGACTGATTTGCAAGATACTTTTTATGGAACAATCCCGCCCTCCTTCTCCGCCAGTTGGCGGATTCGGATGGACAAGTAGAATTGTCCTATGACCCCGCTCGGGCAACAAATAATCCCCGTCGCTTCTTTTGCATCTACTCCGGTCCAGGATCAATCCACGCATTTTCCTCCATGGAACAATTCCATAGAATTGTTCCATGGAGGGCGCATAACATATAGGTTTTAAATTCCACAGCATATAGTTTTTGCTTGGGGCGGGTCTAGGGTAGAATAGCGGCATGGCCGGAAAGTTATCAATTTCATTTTATGGCGGGGTGGGGCAGGTGACGGGCTCCTGTTTTTTGGTGGAGGCGAAAAACAGCAATCCCTCGACAGATTCGACGAGCTCACTGCAAGCCGGCTCGGGGTCAAAATCTTCTACGAAGATTTTGATTGATTGCGGGCTGATTCAAGGCAAGCGGTTTTGCGAGTCGGACAACTTAAAACCGTTTCCGTTTAACCCAGCAGAGATTGACGCGGTGTTTGTGACGCACGCGCACATTGATCATATCGGCCGGTTGCCGAAACTGGTGAAAGCCGGATATCGCGGCCCGATCTATTCCACTACGCCAACAAAAGAACTGTCGGCACTGATGCTTGGGGACGGGCTATCCCTGCTCAAAAAAGACGCCGAATCATGCGGCGAGGAGCCGCCCTACGCCGCAGTAGATCTCGAAAAATCCATTGGCCAGTGGTGGGGCGTGAAGTATCACGAGGAGATAAAAATCGGCGACATGCGCGCCTCGTTTCTTCTGGCGGGGCATATTCTGGGTTCGGCCATGCTTGATATTCGGGCGGCGGGGAAACGCATCGTATTTTCTGGAGACCTTGGGACGAACGCATCGCTCTTGATGCCGCAATCCGATCAGGTTGATCAGGTGGATTATCTGGTTATCGAATCCACCTACGGCAACGCCGAACATCCCGTGGCGGAAAATGGGGAGTTGATTTTAGAGCGCGCGATTGAGGATGCCGCGGCGCACCGCGGCACGCTTATGATTCCGGCCTTCGCCACCGAGCGCACGCAGGACATTCTTTTTCTTTGCAACAAAATGCTTGCGGAGCGTCGCGTTCCCGACATGCCGTTTTTTGTGGACTCGCCACTGGCCATCAAGGTGACGGAAATTTTCGAAAAATATCACGACTATTTCAACGATGAAGTGAAGGCGCTCTATATGAAGCATCCGCACCTTTTCCAATTTAAGAATCTCCGGAACACGCCGACAGCCGATGAATCAAGAGCTATCAACAATGTCCCGCCGCCGAAAGTGATTATCGCGGGGTCGGGCATGATGACCGGTGGGCGCATTCTGCATCACTTGCGCCGCTATCTGCCGGACCCGCAGTCATCGCTTTTAATCGTCGGGTATCAGGCGGCCGGCTCGATCGGGCGGAGAATTTTGGAAGGCGCCGAGTCGGTGGAAATTTTCAGCCAGCCGGTTCCGGTGCGCGCCAAAGTAATTGTGGCGCAGGGATTTTCGGCACATGCCGACAAGAATCGGCTGTTCGATTTCATTAAAGAATTAAAGTACTCGCTGAAGCACGTTTTTGCGGTGCACGCCGAGCCAGAATCAGCCGATGCATTGGTGCAAGCGGTTCGCGATCGGCTAGGCATCCCAGCAGATGCGCCGAAGATTGGGGATAGGTTTGAGCTGGATTAGGTGATAGGTGGCAGGTTGCGGGTGGCGGACGATAACTATTCTCATGTTATAATTTATGCGTTATCCAATTCCCTATAACCTATTATCTATAATCTAGTCTCCATGAAGCCATCGGAGCATACGCATCTAAAATTCAAAATCTGCGTCTCGGGCGCGGCTGAAACCGGCCACTGCGGCGAGAATGCGCTCGAACTGACCAAAGAACTCGGCCGGCAGGTGGCCGAGCACAAAGCCGTGCTGGTTACGGGCGCTACCACAGGCGCGCCCTATTGGGCGGCGATCGGCGCTAAAGAAGCGGGGGGGTTTGTAATCGGGATTTCGCCAGCAGCGACCGAGCGCGAACACGTCGAGCATTATAAATTACCGCTCGACTATCACGACCTGATTATTTATACGGGGTTTGGTTACTCCGGCCGGAACTTGCTTCTTACGCGCTCGGCCGACGCGGTAATTCTCACCTGTGGCCGCATCGGGACACTGAACGAATTTACGGATGCGTTTGAGGACAATAAGCCGATCGGGGTGCTTGAGGGGAGCGGGGGCATTGCGGATGAGATCCGCGATATCGTTGAGAACGCTCATCGCGGATCCGGCAAGATTGTTTACGACTACGACCCCAAAACTCTGGTTGAAAAGATAATTGAGTTGGTTCGCAAAGAAAAAGTGATGGAGATTTGACCGTATGCTTTCGCGCTACTGGCAGGGGCTTTTTCTTCTCGTAGGCACGATTGTGGGAGTCGGAGTTTTCGCTCTGCCGTTTTTAATTTCAAAAACGGGATTCGTCTGGGGCGGGATGATGATCTTGGTTTTAGCCGGCGCCATGACGCTTGTCCATTTAATGTACGGCGACGTGGTGGCGGCAACCCCAACGCGCCATCGCTTGCCCGGATATGCCGCGATTTATCTTGGAAAGGGCTGGCGGGTCCACACCACGATTTCTCATACCCTCGCGCTTACGGGGACGCTGGTCGCCTACGTTCTTTTGGGCAGCACTTTTCTCGCCGTGCTTTTATCCCCGATTTTTCCCGCTTTTACTTATCAGGCGGGCATGGTCGTGTTTTTTTTAATTGGGGCGGCGGTATTTTTTCTTGACTCCTCTTTTTCAACCGACGTCGAGGGATGGCTCACAATACTGCTGGTCGCAGCGCTCTTAATTATTATCGGAGTTTCTTTGCCTCATGCTGGCGCCGGCATATTTCGCATCAGTGATATTGCAAAGCTCCCGCTTTCGTATGGCGCGATCCTTTTTGCGCTTACGGGAACGCCCGTGATCCCGAGGGTTTTTGAGGCATTTGGCGGAAAGAATGGGGCTTTCCGATCGCTCATTATTATCGGGACGGTAATCCCAGCCCTTTTATATCTTGGATTCGTCTTTGCGGTGCTTTCGACAAGCATCAATGGCGTTTCGAGAGAGGCGATCAGCGGCATGGCGCCGCTTTTGGGCGAGCGAATTCTGCTTCTCGGTAGCGCGGTGGGATTTCTCGCAACCATTACTTCGTTTATCGGGATCGGACTCACTTATAAGGGCCTCTTGCAGTTTGATTTGGGCGTGCCCAAGCGGTTTTCTTGGGCTCTGGTTGCGGTAATTCCGTTTTTTCTTATCGGCTTGGGAGTTTCCGATTTCATCGCGGTAATCAGTTTTATCGGGGCGGTGGCTATCGGGTTTGATAATATCGCGCTTATCCGGCTGTGGCGCAAGCTCCCGCGCCACAAGTTACTTCATTCGCTTCCGTCGGCTGTCTGGTGGGCGCTGCTCCTTATGTTCGGCGCTGGCATTATTTACGAAGCATTCAATTTTGTTGCGAGCGGCGCATTTTATATACTGGGCGCATGACAAAGACAGAAGCGCTAGCGGCGCTGGAGAAAGAAGTGGAAGCGGACGAATCCTTGCCGTTACGGAACGTCTCGTATCTTGTTTTTGGCGAAGGCAATCCCGATGCGGATGTGCTTTTTATCGGCGAGGCGCCTGGATTTCATGAAGATCGGCTCAAACGTCCCTTTGTTGGTTTAGCGGGGAAATTGCTTGATAAGCTCATCGGTGAAATTGGCTGGAAGCGCGAGGATGTTTACATAACCAATATCGTCAAGCGCCGGCCGCCGGAAAATCGTGATCCGTTGCCGGAAGAAATTGAGGCCTATAAACCGTATCTCACGAGACAAATTGAAATAATAAACGCCAAGGCGATAGTTCCCCTGGGCCGCTACAGCATGAATTATTTTCTGCCGGAGGCGAAAATTTCGCGCGATCAGGGAAAAATTTTCTGGGTGGATGGGAGAAAGGTAATTCCGATGTTCCATCCGGCTGCTGCGCTCCGCGCGGGAGCGGTGATGCAGACTCTCCGCGAGAGTTTCCAAAAGTTGCCGGAGCTGATTAAAACCAATGTTGTGGCACACGGAGTTTCAGGGGAGTCGAATCTGAATCCGTCGCCAGAAAAGCAGCAAGATACGCCTAATGTGCAAACACTTTTTTAGCTTATGCGGTTTAATTGGCCTTTCCTCAAACTTAATCAGGTAATTTTAATTATAATTTTCGCCCAATTTATTTTTACGGTCGCGGCCAACTTAAATATTCCGTTTTTTGCAGTTTATATTCTTGATGATATCGGAGCCGCGGCCGCGGCGGTAGGTTTCGCATCTGCCGCCTACTGGGTCGTTAAATCGGTTTTGCAGCTGCCGATTGCGCGCTGGATTGATCATCGCCCGGGTGAACTGGACGATTATCACTCGATGATTTTCGGGGCGTTTATTACAACCATATCGATATTTATGTTCTATTTCGCCACTGAAATTTGGCAGGTATTCGCAATTCAAATCCTCATTGGTATCGGAGACGCTTTCTATGTACCGCCGTTTTTTGCCATATTCACTCGCCACATTGATAAGAATTCCGAGGGGTTTGAATGGTCGCTTCAATCCAGTTTCTCGCTCGGCGCGGGGTCGGCGCTCGGCGGAGCTTTATCGGGGATACTAATCAGTCTTTTAGGTATTCGCGCGGTGTATCTCATGAACGGGACGCTGATGCTGGTCGGCGTAGTGATACTGCTTTTCCTGCGTCCCTTCGTTCGTCCGCGTACCGCGGCAGAGCCGGATAGGATTTTAGTTGAGCCGCGCCGAGCATAGATCATGATCAATGAAGAAATCGCCAAAATCTTTTGAGCAGCTTGCCGTTTCAGCTTTTTCCTATTTAGCTTTCAGCCGTTAATGTGATAGATTCGTATTGATATGAATCAGGAGTCGATACTTAAAGTCGAGAATCTTTCGGTGACGATCGACCGCGAGGAGATTTTGAAAGACATTTCATTCACGGTTATGCCGGGGGATGTGGTTGCTTTGATCGGGCCGAATGGGGCGGGGAAAACAGTGCTTCTTAAATCCCTTTTGGGTCTTTTGCCGTACCGCGGCGGAGTGCATTGGAGCCCCGAAGCCAAGATCGGTTATGTGCCCCAGCGCTACAATATCGGCAAATCCGTTCCTTTCACCGTGCGCGAATTTTTTCTTTTGCATGAGCGGAGCTTCTTATTTTCCGGGGGAAAAGCCGACGGTAAAATAATTGAATCGTTGGCGCTGGTGGACATGCCGCCGAAAACCTTAGGCGAGCGACTGGGGCATCTCTCCGGCGGTGAACTTCAACGAGTGCTGATCGCCTGGGCTCTTTACCAGCGTCCGAACATTATATTATTCGACGAACCAACGGCGGGGATTGACGTTTCGGGCGAGCAGACGATTTATAATCTGCTTCATTCATTGCAGGACCGGTTTGGCATTACCATTATTCTCGTCTCGCACGAATTGAACGTGGTATTTCGTTATGCGACACAGGTGCTTTGTCTGAACAAGTCGCTTATTTGTTCCGGCGAGCCGCAGGCGGTTCTTACGCCGGAACAGCTTCAAAAACTCTACGGCGAGCCGACTCATTATCACCACTTGCACGAGACGGAAGGGAGCGCGGCTAATCCAAATAAAATAAATTAGGGGTTACGGCAATGGAATTTCTGGCATCAAACATCTCTTTGAGTCTTGCGGCGGGACTCGCCACAGCCATGGCGGCGGGGGCGCTTGGCGTCTTTATGGTGCTAAAAAATATGTCGCTGGTTTCGGACGCCCTGTCGCATGTGGCGTTGCCCGGCGTGGCGCTAGGGATCCTTCTCGGCATCAATCCGTTTTTTGGGGCTTTTGCGTTTCTTTTCGCCGCCGTTTTTTTCATCTTGGCGATTGAGAAGCGGACGAATTTGCCGATTGACGCGATTGTGGGCGTGCTATTCACCGCAAGCCTCGCGGCGGGGATTTTGCTTACCCCGGAGCCGGAACTTTTAGAAGCGCTCTTCGGAGATTTTACGAATATCTCCGTGGTCGGCGCGGCGCTTACCGCGCTTCTTTCGCTTGCCGTCGTTATTGGCTTAATTCTGATTTCTCGGCAGCTGATGTTTACGATTGTGGCGCCTGATTTGGGCCGAGTCGCAAAGCTTCACACGAAAAGCAGCTATCTTTTGTTTCTCATCATGCTAGCGCTCGTTGTCGCTCTCGGCATTAAATTCGTAGGGACGCTCCTTATGGGAACGCTGACGATTATTCCGGCGGCCGCGGCAAAAAACGTGGCGAGGACTTTTTATCAATTCGGAATTATAAGCATTCTTTTTGCGGCGCTCTCGGTTATTTTGGGGACCGCCGCGGCGTACTACACGGGGATTCTGGCGGGACCGGCGGTGATTCTTTCCGGGGTTTTAATTTTTCTTTGCACCCTTGTTTTCAAAAGATCATAACAAAAACTCTCCTTTCGGAGAGTTTTTGTTGCTCACTTTTCATGAACCTATCGGTTCATGAAAAGTTATTTCGTTATTGCTCGTCTCTTTTCTATTTCGCGGCTTCCAATATTTTCTTGAACGTCTCCGGATACTGTTCGGCGATCTCGGCGAGCATTTTGCGGTTTAAACCGATATTTTTTTTGGCGAGCGCGCCGATGAATTTACTGTAGGAGATGCCGTGTCCTGATAATGCGCCGCTAATTTTGGCGTTCCAAAGCGTGCGGAACTCACCCTTCTTTTTCTTGCGGTGCTGGAAGGCGTAGGTCCATGCGTGAAGCAAGGCCTCGCGGGCTTGGCGCTCTTTGTTTTTTCTGCCCCAGCGGTAGCCCTTGGCATACTTTAAAGTTTTCCTTCGTTTTTTCAGGGCGTGCACCCCGCCTTTGACTCGAGTCATACAATTAGTTCCTAGAAGCTAGTAAGTTAGAAAACTAGTAATTGAAGTTATTATCTGCATACATGACGTTTGGCTAGGCACCAGCTTTCTAGGTCCTAGCTTCCTATTTTAATGGTGCGGAAGTGAAGACCAAATTTTACGCGCCTGGACGTTCGCCACTCCACGTAATCCCTTAGCGCGGAGCTGGGTTCTCCTGCGTTCTTTGGCGTTGAAATGATTTGTGCGCGAAACTCGCCGCAGGAGTTTCCCGGAGGAGGTGATTTTTATGCGTTTGGTTATGGATTTTCGAGTTTTTAACATGGTGGTTATCAGCGAATAACGAATCCATTCGAATATACGACTTCGTTTATTCGTACGGGATTCGTTATTCGTTGATGTTATCTCCGCTAGGCCTTCCTGATAATCCCGGAAATGCCCTTAGGCATCCGTTTCGGCTCCCCGTCGAGGGTAACAGTGATCGGGATTAATTTCAAGAACTCGTAAAATTTCTGCACCGCCAGGTTTTGATGCGCCTTTTCGCGGCCCCGCAGTACCATGGTGATATTAATCATGTCGCCGCGCTCCAGAAATTTCTTGGCCTGCATGGCGCGGACCTCAAGGTCGTGCTTGCCGGTCTTAAATCCAATGCGGATGCCCTTGACCTCGCCGCCGGATTTCTTGGGCCGGTGCTCCCGCTCGCTGCGCTCCTCCTGATACTTGAATTTGCCAAACTCCATGATTTTAGCAACTGGAGGATTGGCGGTCGGGGCGATTTCAATCAGATCCATGCCTCGGCTCCGGGCTTCGGCCAGCGCCATATCCAATTTCAAGACACCCAAGTTTTTCCCGTCATCGGTGATGACGCGAAGCTCCACGGCTCGAATATATTGATTGGTGCGGTAGCGTTTTTGGATAGGTTTTTAGCAGTTTTTAGTTAGTAGTTGTTGGTTACAGTTTTTGGTTATTGGTTTTAGTTTTTCGTTTTATTGTTTGATAACTCTGGCCTAGAACAGATGACTAAAACTATTAACTACTAACCTAAAACCGTATTCACTAAGTGGAAGCGGCGGAGAGTGACTCCGCGTCCAGAAGATCGCAAAGAAAGATTGGTACAGACATATCCGGATTCGGTTTCGTTCGGGCAGGTGATGAATCCGGTAAGAACCCGCCGAACGTTTCCGGTATTGGTCGGTCCCGTTCCCGGCGCCGGGGACCCAAGCCTCAAGATATAACACCAGCGGCTTCCGATGAGACATAAGAAGACTGATGCCCCCCGATACTCCGGAGAGAAAGCAACTACGACTTATGTCGAGCTAAGCTCGATTAGGCCATAGCGGGCGCCAAAGCGCCGTCAAATTTGAATACGTTTGCACGTATAGGTTGCCGAGGTTGTCTTTATCCTCCTACTCCGCCGGCTGGCGGATTCGGAAGGGCAAGCGAGAGTTGCTCGGCATCTCGGTCTGAATCTTTCTTTTTGAATGATCTGTCGAATCAATGCGCTCCCATGTGGATTTTACCGTCGGGCAAAATTTCTAGTTCCTAGCGACTAGGAACTAGAAACTAGCGACGAATTTCGCGACCAGTTTCTAATTTCCTAAAGTCCTTGCCGCTTCCCGTTCCATGTCGCGCTTCTTGATTTTTTCGCGCTTGTCGAACTGCTTTTTGCGGCGGGCAACGCCAAGCAGAAATTTAATTCTGCGGCTTTTACTATATACGCGAAGGGGCACGATGGTCAAGCCTTTTTCGCGCGATTTGCCTATCAATGTCGCGATTTCCGACTTATGCAGGAGTAGCCGCCGCGGGCGTTCGGGATTGTAGCCGCGCGGCGTATTTTGGGGCTGGTAGGCGGGGATAGAGGCGTTGGTGAGCCAGAGTTCTGTGCCGTGCGGAATCGCGAAGGCGCCGGCGAGCATAATTCTGCCGCCGCGGATAGCTTTTACCTCAAAACCAAGCAACTCAATCCCGGCCTCGTAGGTTTCGAGGATCTCATAGTCGAATCGGGCCTTTCTGTTTTCGGCGTATGAAGACATGAATTGATGAATCCCGTTACCGCGGCCTTACAGCCGTGGTATCTATCAAGCCCCTTCGGGACGAGACCCCATTCCTCCACGAGCTTACACCCGTGGCCTCCTGGCGGTAATGGGATGAATAATGAGATATGGGCAACCAATACTCGCACATTGATTTTACCACAGTCCGTGATAGCGTGAGGGCATTAGTATCGCTATCTACCAATAAGTACTCGAAAGGGGGTGCGGCGATGCGGTTCTTTTGGAAGTGGGGGATACTTGGTAGCGTAGCCTGGTTCTTCGGTTTCGCGGGGACAGCCTTGTTTGGTCTCCTGGTATATCTGCTGTGGGTTTGTTCACACCCGCGCGAGTTTTTTTCGTCACTTCGCCGTCGGGCAAAATCGCCGCTCTCAGCGACTTGGGAGAGAACCGGCGGGGCGCCTGATGACGCGAGGATGCGCCAGATACTCGATGGTTCACCAAATCGAGCGCTGGGCAATGTGTGCCAAACCGGACACGGTTGCGGTGTCGTATGCGGCTGCCCGCCTACAACGTTGTCGCAACGAAAGGGAGGTGTCTCGATGGCGATCAAAGCCTCGGCAGGTGAGCAGGAAAGGATGATGGCCCTAAGCGGATCGCCAGCCTACTATGAGTCCGATTACCTCGACATGGAGAGGGGGCCGGGTGGGCCCATTGGCTCTTTCACACAGGTGATTCTCTGGATCATCGTGGGTTTCGTCACCGTGGCGCTGGTCATTCCCGTGTTACTGGTTGGCGCCGCATGGGCCATCTGGCATTTCCGGCCGGCCGGCTGGCGTCCGTGATAGACCGCGGGCACGACATGGTGCTCCCCCTCGAGGGGGAGCACCGTTTTTCTTTTTCACCCAATTTTCATAGACTGGTTACATGTTGCGTGAACAGCTAAAACGAATTTTGCGGGAAGCTGCTGGCCTAGACGCTGGAGCCGATTTTTCTTTGGACGCGCCGCCAAAACCCGAATACGGCGATTACGCCACCAATTTGCCGATTCTGCTTGCGAAGAAAAAAGAAAAAAATCCGCTTGCGGTAGCGGAGGAACTGGCAAAAAACATTCGTCATGAGTTGATAGAGGGGATTTCGGTTGTGCCCCCGGGATTTTTGAATATTCATTTGGCCGACAGCGCGCGTCAAGCGGCTATCAATGAAGTTCTGGAAAAGAAAGAGTTTTTCGGAGACGGAGACAAAAAATCAGAAAAAATTCAAGTCGAATTTATCTCCGCCAACCCGACGGGGCCTTTGACCTTGGCAAACGGCCGCGGCGGATTTTATGGCGACGTCCTTTCGCGCGTCTTGGAAAGTCAGGGCTTTGAGGTCGAGCGCGAGTACTATATTAATGACGCCGGTAATCAGGTTCGGATGCTGGGTCTTTCGGTGCTTGCGGCCGGCGGCCTGACTCCGGGTAGCGAAGATTATTACCACGGGGAGCATATTGCCTCATGGGCCGAGGCGCATCACGAGGCGCTGGATGCAAGAAAAGACGATCCGGAAACCTTGGGGCGCATGGTCGCGGCTGATTTTCTCGCCGAGTTCATCAAGCCGGCGGTGGAGCAAAAGATGAAGATTCACTTCCAGCGCTGGACATCGGAGCGCGCGGATATCCGCGAGAAGGGGTATGTTGATCGGGCGCTGGCTCTCTTTAAAGAGAGGGGACTGGTGGTGGAAAGCGACGGCGCGGTGTGGCTGACAACAACTTCATTCGGCGACGACAAAGACCGGGTGCTTGTTACTTCCGACGGGCTTCCGACCTATTTTTTAGTGGACGCGGGGCATTATGTGGAGGCCAAAGAGCGCGGGTTTGCAAAAATCAATATTTTGGGCGCCGATCATCACGGCTACGTCTCGCGCATCCAAGCAATTGCGAAAATTATCGGGCTTTCAAAGTCCGAGGTGATTGTGATGCAGATGGTGCGGCTAGTGGAGGAAGGAAAGGAGACGCGGATGTCGAAACGCAAGGGCGTTTTTGTCACGATTGATGACTTAATTCATGAGGTTGGGCTTGACGCCGTGCGCTATTTCTTTCTCGAAAAAAATCCCGAGACGCATATTGATTTCGATATCGAGCTCGCCAAGAAGCAATCAAAAGAAAATCCGGTTTACTACATCCAGTATGCTCATGCGCGGCTTTGCAGCATCTTTAAGAAGGGCGCTGTCGTTCCGGCGCAGTTTGAAATTTCGGCGCTTAATTCAGATTCAGAAAAGGCGCTTATAAGAAAGTTAATCGCTTTCCCGGAGGTCCTTGAAGACATCGCCGCGGATTACCGCGTCTCGCGGCTAGTTCACTACGCCTACGAATTGGCGCACGCCTTTCATCTTTTTTACGAAAAGAATCGAATTCTTGATGCAGAGGGCGAGGTCAAAGATGCCCGCATGGCACTCGCCGCCGCCGCGCAAATTGTTTTGAAAAAAACCCTGGATATTTTGGGGATGGAGGCGCCTAACGAGATGTGAACTCCCACACCATAGCTTTCCAGTCGTGGCATTAGGACAATTACCATTTGGGAGACAATAACCATTCCTTGGTGGGCACCCGCGGCCTCCTGGTGTGGGGGTGAAAGAAAAACGGCGGGGGCATCAACCGGCGCCCCCGCCGCAGCGTGCTCAAGCTGTCTTCGCGTTCTCGAAGGCCGGCTGGTTGGTTCTCCAGATGTCCAAGCAGGACTTGTCTGGAACGAAGTGGGTACTGGGGTTCACGACCACGAGCTGACCCGTAGTCGCAACCCCAACCGCGAGAGGTTTCTGCTCACGGCCATCCGCGAGCTTTCTCGCCAGCGTGAGGACGAATCCTCCTTCATAGATTCTGACCTCCATCGTGGCCTTTTCGCCGCCCACGTTGATTCCTTCCAGAACTACGTGGGCTGGCCCGGAGAACTCACTCAAGCACACTCCGTCGTCATTTACTTCCACTCGAAAGCTCATGCGTTTCCTCCTTCCTTGTGGGGGAGCTGGGTTTGTCTTGTTGTATCACGTTGCCGGTTATTTAGCAAATGTAGCGGGCGCTCGACGGCTTTCTGAAAAACAGCAAAAATCCGCGAGCGCGGGTCTTTTGCCTCGCCGCGTTCCTCATCGCTCCCGATTGCTATCGGGAGGCCATGCCGATTTCGCTCGCCTCGCTGAAGCATCCGGCGAAGCGGGTCGCGCGAGCGCCTGCCTACCGGCAGACAGGTTTTCAGGAAAGCCGTCTTCACCCGGGGATTTTCTCAAGGTAGCCCGCCTGCCCGCTTCGCTGTAGCTAAAGCGAGGCAAGCCGGTAAGCAGGTTTCGACAAAAGCAATCTTTGCATGAAGGAGCCGAGGCTGGATTCAATTTCCAGATTTTTAATGGGTGGCTTCAACGGCCGCCCATCAAATTTCTGCAACGCCGCGCGCTTGCCCCCCGTGTATCCTATGTTCCACTATTCACGCGACATTCTCACATTCTGCAGAATATGAGAATGTCACAATTAAACTATTCTCCTATTCGCACGAATTAGACCATCGAGGGTTTTTAGAGCACGCTCATTTTACAACATCCTTACAAACTGGAGTTTGTAAGGATGTTATTATGTGGAGAATGCTTGATGGGGTATTGATTGGCATAATGCGAAAAAATCATTTTTTATTAGAAGTTTCTGCTGTCTTTATCTCCTCCGGTGTGGGGCCGTAGAGTTTATAGATAAAGGTACCTGACACCGATTCCATTAAATTGTTTGAGATTGGCCGGGACATAATTAAACTATTCGCACATTCGCGCGAATTAGAGCATAAAAACTATGAAAGAAGTGGCTACGGAACATACCAACATTCTCAAGTATGTTGGTATGATGTAGGTTTTGGGATTTTATAACACTCCTTTACTCTTAAGCTCCTGGAACATCGTAACCGATCTTTCAAGGCCTGAAATCTTGAGTGCGTCTACATCTTGAGCGGTGCCTAAACGTTTTACGGCCACATATGCAAAGTCTTGCGGTACTCGTTTTTCAAGTTTCTTGCCAACTAAAAGTGTTTTGACTTGGCTATCATCACGATAGAATCTGCTCTTCAATATATCAAGAATTGTTTTCGCCATATTATCCACATCGCGTCTGCCGTATTCTTTTTCTGAACCAAAATATTGCAAAATAAAAACAAACACCTCCCCATCGCTTGGGAATTGTTCGTTACTCGCAAGTTTTAAATCAATATCTGAACTAAGAGTACTCTTGAAAACAGCAAGACCTTCTTTCTCGGTTTTCCGTACCTGCCCATCGAACCCATCACCGTGGGGGGCTTCTTGTGTAGCAGGAATTATTTGACCAACCCCAAAATCAAAATCTATAGAAGTGAGTGGCTGTTTCTTTGACATTATCGTTTCGCAGGCTTTGCATAGAAATGAATACCCTCTTTTGTCTTAACCTTTTCAACTGCGTCAAAAGAAATCCTTTCACCTTTCTTGGTATAAAAATTTACCACGACAGGCTCTTTGTGGGTTTTGGTAGCTATAAAAAATACGGGGGTTTTAGTAGTTTTTGCCATAATATTGATAGTATAACAGACTTTATAAAACTCTGCAATTCTTAACGTTGAGACATTGATTTAGCAAGCATGCTATCAAATAATTCCCTTAATTTAGACTTTTGATCCAAAAGTTGTTTTTTATACTCTTGAACAGCCGATAATTTGGCAACGACCTGCCGGCAGGCAGGTTTGTTTTTGAGCAAATTGCTGGATACTCTGGATCATTTTAGGGGTTGTTGATAACTATTGACTTATGGCGACGGCTTGCTATGCTAGCAATATCACTACGAAAAAGACCCTTGCTTGGATACGTTCCTGCTGGGGGCTTTTTCATTTTGGACCTCAATAAGCCCTTTCTTGTCTTCAAGATATACAATGTGCGCGCCGGTTCGCTTCAGAAGAATTGAGCATTTATTCACCGGAGCCGGAGAAAGCACTGCCTTCAGTTGCCTTTTTTCCATTAGAAATTTTACCAACGGCGCATAATCGCCATCACTCGTCACAAGGACTGATTGTGATGCCACTCCTTCGTATGAATCTCGCATTGCCTGGGTAATAAGATCAGCATCGCAGTTTCCTTTCGGTTTCCCATCCCCATCGTAGACCACCTCCTTGAATACATCTGAATCTTTTATAATCAAGGCCCCATCCTAAACCGTTTACACCCTTGTGCAGGTTGGCTCCATCTATATATGCAAAATTGTTTTCTTTTGGGATCACGGGTTTATTTTACACGATCTTACAACATTCCAACATTCTGCAGAATGTTGGAATGTTAAAATGTTGCGATGAAGGCGGTAAATTTTTTGCCGTACGGAGAAAGAGTGTGCTCAACCATTCGGCCTCGATATGTTTTCTCGAGAAGCCCGGACTGCACGAGCGAGCGAGTGTGTTGTGAAATGGTTTTGAAGTTCGCGTCAAGCTCGCGCGCGATATCCTCTACCGTCACTCCTTGCATGCGCGAGACAAGTCGCAGAATTTCAATCCGATAATGATTGGCCGCGCCCTTGAAATGACGCTCAAGCTGTTTTCCTGTCTTTTTATGCATACTCGTACTCATACCCCCATGATACCATATTCCAACATTCTGCAGAATGTTGGAATATGGTTATTACACTATTTGTCTATTCCCGCCTTCACCCCGTCCTTCACGCAAGGTTTCTGGGGGCAAAACAAGGCTATGGCGGGCAGGCAAGTTTGTAAGGATGTTGTTGCGCAGAAAATGCTTGATGGAGTGTTGCTTGGCATAATGCGAAAAAATCATTTTTCATTAGAAGACTGTCTTTATCTTCTCCGGTGTGGTTTATAGATAAGGGTACCTGACACCGATTCCGGGATCAGTTACCCGGCTTCTCCTGTTGCCGATATTCCAATAATTTCTCTGCTGGCGAGAGGCCATCGATAACTTTGTGTGGGAAGTAATTCCACGCGTCATTCACAAGCTCGAGCACATTTTGAAGCTCGGCCGCGCCCTGTCCAGTATCAAACATGGCAATAATATCAGTTAAACTATCCTGCCCGTCCTCGTTATAGATAATCTCCTTAATATCATCCAGCCCAAAATCGCTTTCGGTTTCCTTAAGCATCTCCAAAAGCTCTTTTTCAACTTCTTTCCGCCTCTCAAGAATTTTTTGCTTTGATTCGATTTCGATGTTCATTTCTTATTGGATTTTGTAATCACATTTTTCTTAAATTTTAACAAAATTTGATGGGATTCTTTTGTGCAATCTTTAAGTTTAAGAGCGTCCGTAAAAGAAAACCAGGCATACCCGGCGCCTTCCCCCAACCTAATTGCTCGAGTTTTCCAGTCAGGAAAATAAATATAGTAAATATATTTGCGCTTATTTTCAAATAACAATTTTGCTTCACTCTCTGTAATCGTAATCTCAAGTTCTTCATATAATTCTCTAATAAACGCCTCTATCGGCTTTTCTTTCTTTTCAATTTTGCCACCAAAACAATCCCATCTATTTGGGGACTGTTTTGCTCTATGATCACGCCGATGAAGTAAAACGGTTTTGTTCTTAGGATCAAAGAAGAGCCATCCTATTTTTTGCGGAATTTGTTTCATGATTCTCCATGAAACGATTTTGATAAAACTGAATTGAAAAGCTCTTTGAGTTTTTCCGCCAGAGGCGGATCCGCCTTGGGCGGAGATTTTTGGCTACTCATTTTTCATTGATTTATGCAATACGCTGTCAAACAATTCTTTCAATTTTGCGCGCTGGGCGAGGAGTTGGGTTTTATAATCCTGCACCGCGGAAAGTTTGGCAACGATTTGCTTTTGGATTTCGAGAGGCGGAATAATAAGTTTTTTAGTTTTTAGTATTTTGAAATGCCTACTATACCCTAAATTATTAATCTTTAAATTTAGCATTAAAAAATAAAAAAACTTCGGAAAAAATATCTTGGCATTAGGAATTATAATTTGAGTTCCATCGGCCCCTATCGCAAAGTCAAAATCTACATATTTAAAGATTCGCGTATGGTCGCCAAAAATAATTATAGGAGAGCCGATTTTATACACTTTATCCTCGTTATCTGTATAGCCAACGATAAACTTATCGCTTTGGTCGATTATCGGAAATTTTCCAACACTTTGATATTTTTCTCTCGGAATACCCTTAATCTTTAGCGGATTTTTCTCAATACAGTTTATCAATTTATCTTCTTGCCAATCCCTGCCGGCGGGGTTGAGCTCTTTGTGTAAAAGCGACTGGAAAAGCTCGTCGGATTTTTGGATAAGCCCGTCATTCAATTTCTGCGCCTCGGCGATTTTATCCAACCGCTCAACGATTTGTTTTTGGATATTAAGAGGCGGAAGAGGGATTTTGAAATTTGAACATTCCGAAATCCAATACCGTTTGTGTTGATCGTGTGCAAATTTTATCGTTAGCATTTTATAGAACAGGAACCTTATGTCTGCCTCGTTCTTCTCTGCGTGTAATATTTTCATCGCTGACGATTTTACCTTGAAAGGAAAATCAACAAATTTTATAGCGGTAGTAAAATCGTCAAAAATAATTACTGGCAACTTTTCCTTAGGGAAAATACCATTCTTTTCATTTGTGTTTCCTAATACAAAAGTTTTCCCGGCTGTTAAAACCGGAATAGCATATTCATCTTTGTAGTCAGTAGAGCTAACAAGATAATTTGTTGGTTGCTCGTACTCCAATACCTCTCCTAATTTTTTTGTTGGATAAGATTTATTCATTTCGAATTATGGCGCCAATCTAACTTGATTCTTATCTGGGCCAAGAAAATAAAAACTATCTCTTTCCTTAAAATAATCAGCCATTTCTCCAATAGTTATAAATGGGGCTGTTACTGTATATGTATTGATGATATTTGTATTTCTTTTTCTAAACTCCATAATTTCGCCATTCTTTTTATATTCTGGCCCCGCTCCACTCACTTCTTCATCCATTAACATTGCAAATGTTTTAGGTCGGCCATTTTCTATGTAATCGGGGAAGTAATTGGGATTTACCACATAACCACTGTTATCATAATTATTAAATCCTGCATCGCTATTGCTGTAATAGTAAATTTGATAATTCATTGGGTTCCCCCAGTAATACCCCTCCGTATAAAAACCATCATGTGCGCCAAGCCACGATATTACTTCAATCGGTTCGCCAAAAAATTCGTCGTTAACTAAATCAATGAATCTAGATTTACCTAATACTATTTTCTCATCAGGGGAAGTGGGATTAAAATTCTTATTTCTTATTGTGACTGAATACATCAAAATCCTCCCATTTTTATCGGTTATTGCGTCGACATAGTAGTTTTCATTTACAAACACATATTCCTTTTTATTTGCTTTGTCGGCAACATTGATAAAAGCAGCCCTCCCAAGTTTTGATTCAAAATACCCAACATTAACATCTGCCGCCAAAGAACCGATCAACTCATATGATCGTTGTTTCCACTGAACATTTTGATGATAAAGATTCCACGCAAAGCTAGCGCCGTTGATAATGATAATTGAGGAAGAAATTAAAAAAACTAATAAACCGATGAAAAGTTTTGTGGGACTTCGCTCAATATTTTCTATAACTTTTTTTATTACTTCTCCTAATTTTTTTGTTGGCCAAGTCATATTATTTTTTCAGACGAAAAATGGTATTCCAATCAGGTTCATCAGGAATATTTAAAGAATAGAACGAATAATTTACTAAATCGAATAAAATCGTGTTTATCAGCTCATTAAAATAAAATTTTTCTTTGTTCTTTCTTTTTGGAATATTCAAGATTTTTCTGCTTCCCTGCGGTATATAAATAATAGGTTCGTAATCAATGGCTCCCAAATTATGCGCTATGTCATTTCTAGTCTCATTCAAAAGTTTTATGTTTTCGTAAATAAATAATGGCAACCATTCTGGATAAAGAATCTTTAATTTTTCTGAAAAACTTCCCCGCAAGGCCGTTTTCGTATTTTTGCATTTAATAGTGATAATTTTATCCAACAGATACTCAGTCAATAAATGTCCAATAATAACGATTACCAATACATGCTGGTTGTGCCCACGTAAAAGCGAAAAAAGAATTCGGCTGTCTTTTGATTTATCTTCCATATTTTCTACTAATTTTTTGTTGGCCAAGAAGATTAAAGTTTGGTGGTGCCTCTTACTGGGCGTCTAGTAACATCTGGCGATATGCCTGCTTTTAATGCAGTCATAACGCCCACGGCCTCCAAGTAACTATTAACAAGAAACAGTTTATTACTTTTAAAGGGTAATTTCTGCAGATCATTCTGCATAAGATTTTTGTTTTCTTTTACGACAATTAGAGGAATACTATTTTCCAAGCAAGCGAGCGTGGGCAAACCAATACATCCATCCGGGATTACGACACAAGATACATCCTCAAGAGTGATGCCTTTGGTTGGTCCAACTATTCGTGGAGAACGATGCAATCCCTTTAAAATAGAGTAAAGATAGGTGGTTGAGGCGGATTCAGGGGCTTTTCTTGGGTCAACGACTCCAAGCTCTAATTCCATAATTTCACTTGAGGTCATCATTGGAGAATGAGCGCAAGGGATTTTGAATATTTCCGAAATACTATGTGTAAGCATTGCCTCTACTCCACCCCACGGATTTACCATGTCTTCTGTAGAAAAATATTTTTTGTGAAAATCATCAGGAACTCTTATGAAGGTGGACAGTCCTATTGCATCATAGTCATTTTTAAATTTTTCAATTATCTCAAAGAGTTTTTCAAGCCCTTCTACTTCTCCTATAGCACGGCCGGATTTTGAGTATTGGGAAGTGCTTTTTATTAGATTCTCCATTTCATAAACATCGCAATCCATACCCAAAGTAATTCGGGCTGATGATACAGCATTAACAATTTCTTCGTTAAAGAAACTTTCTTGATGTTTATCCATTAACATTAAAACTCTATTTGATCTAACTTTTTGTAAACCGATTTTCCCAAGTAGAAATTTTGATAGTATACTCCCTTCAACATACTCGGTATTGTCTGTCATTTCATTTATATCTGCGGCATTCACCACATTCGGATGTGTGATAAGAACATCGCTCGCGGCCGCAAGTAATCTGGCGATCGAGTTCCCGTCTCCACAATGACCGCCGATTTCTGCACCAATCCCAGTAGGAATCAACAAAACAGTCGTGAATTTATTTGTGTTTTCGTATGCTCTTTTCCGGAAATCAAAAAAATCTCCGTCTAAAGAAAGAGTGTCGTTTTCTTCTGGGGTAATGGAATCAATCTCACAATAATACCCCTGCTCATCAGATTTTGTGATAACAAATCTAATTATTCTGTTTGGTTGTGAAATCTTTTTAGAAAGGTAGGATACATAGCACTCTTTTAGGCCCCGTAAGCCATTCAAGTTTAATTCTTCTTTTGGAATGAATTGTTCGAATGTTATGATCTTCATTTTCGTTCTATTACTACTTGGTTTACAACCTTCCCTTTAAAAAATTTCCTTGAGAAACGAGCCGCCTTTTTCGCGTCAAAATCTTTACAGGAAAAAATATTCAGATAGACACTCCTTAAAATATCAAGTGTGTGAATAGTGATATTGCTCGTCATTATAAACTGAATTGCCGATGTGCCTTTTAAGTGTGGTTGAGTTTGTCGTTCGTCTTGCGGAAGTCCGTAGTCGTCCCACCAATACAATTCACGTCTTTTCATATCAATCAATTTACAAAGCTCCCGAAAGAATTTTTCGATCATTTTCCTGTTAAATTGCCTCGCGTCGCAATTATGCAGGTCTAATATAAGTTCTTTGCCGTAAGGTTTTTTGCTCTTTTCCATACAATAAGTTATTTACTACAATCAATATTTTTTCCATATACAAAGATGTCTCCCAAGAAAACAAGATTCGGCCACCACTTTTGCCCCTTATCGTTTACCTCATTTATATAACTACGCACCTCTTCGTTGAGGTATATTTTTTGTATATAGTAAGCAAAATTTGTGCTAAACATATCACAAGTAATCAACCCTCTCTTGTGTAGGTTTCCCAGCGTTTCAAAAGTTCCCAAATATCTATCAACATCACCTATATTAAATGGTCCTTCTGGTTGGAAAACTTTTAAAGTTTTATCTTCTGTATCAAGTGCTTGTGAAATTTCAAGATAAATTCCGTCATCAAGATATTCACTAAACTTCAAAACAAGATCGGCAGATGTTCTTATTCTGTAGTCCCCAATCTGCATAAACGCAAATACAACGCCAGCAATTACTGATAGATTTACCAATAGTTGTAGGGCGGGTTGGATAATCTTAAAAACCTTTTTAATTTGCTCGTAGTAAGACATCAATGTCTTGTTACTTGATTGAATATTTTTTTCTGCTTTTCTCATATTTTTTGCTTTATTTCATCTAAACTTTTCTGTAAATCTTTTTCGCCATTTTTAATCTCCCTCAAAATTTCCTTCGGATCGCGGTGGCTCACTTCTTCCTCGCCGCTGTATGGGTTATAAGTATTCGCGGATAAGATGTAATCGTTTTCAGCAATTTCTTTTACAGACGTGAGCCAGCTGTAGGGTTTTTCTATTGAGCGATCTTTGCCCCCGCCTTCGCCCCGTCCTTCACGCAAGGTTTCGGAGGGCAAGGCAAGGCTACGGCGGGCAAGCCAAAGCTCTAAAAGTTTCGGAATATCATTTTTATATTGTGGGCCAAACTTTTTTGCGGCGGTAAGTGATGAGCCGTCGCCTTTCATATCAAAAAACCAGATTTTCTCGTCAGTTGCTTCCTGGATTCCCGCTTTCGCGGGAATGACAGGAGAAAGAATAATCGGTTTTGGGCGTTTCTTAAAAATCAAAAAGCTAGTTTTTACACCGGCATAGGGCTGAAACACGCCGGCCGGCATTGAAACGACTGCTTCCAGTTTTGTGTTTTCCAAAAGATACCGGCGGATTTCTTTATCGTCTTTGTTTGTGCCAAAAAGCGAACCTTCGGGCAGAATTATGCCGGCCCGGCCATTTGGTTTTAGGGAATTGATAACATAGCCAAGAAAGAGAACCTGCGTCTTTTTTGACCTGACAGGCAAGGTCGGTTTTATGCGGCCTGCGTCTACAAGTCCGGCAAAAGGCGGATTGGTTAAAACAACATCAAATTTTTTCAGGTCGCTTTCGTCTTCACTGCCCGCAACTGTGTCTTTTCGCAAAATATGCGCGCCTTCAAGACCATGAAGCAAAAGATTCATGAGCGCCAACCGCACCATTTCAGGAGCGACATCGTAACCGCCGAATGTTTTTTGAGTAAGGAACTTCCATTGTTCTTTGTTTAGTTTTTCTCCATAGCCCACTATTCGGCCATTTTTTTCTTCAAGGTTTTTTACATCGCTGTTTTTCAGCCGTATGTGATCATAAGCTCCTACTAAAAACCCGCCTGTGCCACACGCGGGGTCAAGTATTGTTTCGCCGATTTTCGGATTCACCATTTCAACTATGGCGCGAATAACATGGCGCGGCGTGAGAAACGCGCCAAGTTTTCCGGCAGAATTTATTTGCTGAAGCAAATATTCATAGAGGTCGCCCTTAACATCGGTGTCTAAACTTGAAAAATTGATTCCGTTAATAATCTCGACAGTTCTCTTAAGCGTTGCCTCATCAGGAACAAGCAATTTTGCGCCCTCAAATACTTGGCGGACGTTATCGTGTCCATTGTGAAGCTCTGTGACGAATTCAAACACTTCATCCCGCACGAATTTATACAAATTTCCTCCGGCTTTTTCACGCCAGCGGGACCATCTGAATTTATCTTTTTGTCCCGCAAAAATTGATTTGTGTTTGCGCCCAGTGAGTTTTTCCTCTCTTTCCATCGCGATGTCCTGCTCTTCCAACATTTTGAGGAAAAATAAAAAGCTCAATTGTTGAATCCGCGTCATCGGATCGCTTAATCCTTGCGCAAAAAGATAGTTATTCAAGATATCTATCTTTTGCTTAAATTCCTCTCTTAATTGTTGGACATTATCTTGCATGGCCGTTTACGAAAACATTTTGATTAAGTTCGGCGATGGTTTGTTTTAATGCATCGCTGTCAAATATTTGAAGTACATGATTAAGGCCGCCGATATGCTGAAAGATTGGTTCGTTGAAGATAGAAACCTCAATTGGAGAGCGGCGAGCGATATATTGGCTTTTAACCAAGCGGAGGATTTTTGTTTGCTCCGGCTGGAATTGTTTATCAATTAACCACGCTTCAAAAAGCTCGGTGATACGATCCTCATATAACTGTTCTTCGGTGGGAAGTTCTTTAATGCCAAGCGCGGTTTTTACAAACTCATTGAGAGTGCCTAGCGGATAGTGGTATGCCTCCCGAAGATTCACTTCGTTGAAATAGAACTTCGGCGAATTCAGTTTTTCCGCAAGGGTCATTGATTCGTCATTTGAGAGCTCTTGGCCTTCTTTTACTTTTTTCACAAGCGGCTCCGCTTTGGCAAGTTCTTGAATTTGTCTCTCCCATGCCATTTGATAATCATCTGAATCTATTTTTTCTCCTTCAGCGCCAACCTCGATATATGCCCGTTTGATAATGACATCCACATTTTCCGAGGCGGTTTCGGCAACTTGGATAAATCCGGCTGGCATTTCCATCTCTTCCTCAACAAAATCTTTTACTTCCGTACCCCACGGAACACCAGCTTTTGCTTTGGCGATTTCTGAATAGGGGTTATAACTTTCGTCATTGAAGTATTTCGTAACGCCGCCTTCAAGCGCCTTATCCATAATATGTATTGCCTCTTTTTGATATGGACGGGGTACGCGCCATTCGCCACCCTTAAAATATCTCTCGGGAATTGGCATGACCGACACCGGCTTTTGTTCAAGTCGCAAATTCTGTATTTTTTCAAGATCGCGCTGGGAGTAAAAAGTTGCCACTTTTTGTTCCGGGCGGTTTTTGTAATCCCAAAAGTAAATCTCCTCTCCGTTAGACAAGAAAATGAACTCGGCCTTGATTGATTCTGCGTATGAGAGAGCCTGCTGTTTGGCAGATGCAGGATCAACAGAAAATCGTTTTGCTTCAATTACTGCTATTCCGCGGCCCCGGCCGTCTTTGAGAATATAGTCGGCCCGCCTCGTTAGAAATCGCGCCCGCGCTTGCGCGCCCGTAGGGCTAGGGCGGGCTATTTCTAACGGGGCGAGTCCATCCTTTATCGTTTCTTCGGTGATGACTTGGTTTTTATCTTCCGGGTCCCAGCTGGCTTCGCGGAGTTTTCTGTCAATCAAAATACGCGCGTCGGTTTCGCGTAAAAACTTTTTTCCTGTTGTATCTTGAGGGGTCATAAATTATTTTCTTTTCTTGAGTAAATCCTCAAGTAAAGCCCAATTATTCTCCCATTCGCCGTGAATAGTAATAACTGGATTTTTATCTTTCAAGTGTATTCTTCTGTCGGTATTACTTGTCCCATGTGAAGGGTCTTTCATTAGATGTTTTCCCACTGCTTGTTTTGTTGTCACCCAAAAACGAGGCGACTCATTCTTGGATGGCGATCCGAGCCAAACGAAAACAACAAACTCGTTTTTTGGAGCTTTTATCCACCCCTCATTTTTAGCGTCAAGTTTCCAGCTACTGCTTCTATCTGGATGACAAGATTTGACCTGTATGTAACCCAAGACTGTGCCGCCCTTGAGACCAAAAAGGATGTCGTCATCCGAAAAGTTTTCTGGGAGCAGAGCGTTTGCAATACCTCTTTTAGATAACTCTGCGGCAACATATAATTCCCCAGCGTGCCCACCTAATTTTTTAATCCATTGTGGTGTTGGCATATTTTTTACAATAATTTATGTTCTTTAAAACTGAAAAGATTTGTTTTGCTCACGATGACATGATCCTTCACCTCAATACCAAGAAGCTTCCCGGCATCAACCAGTTGTTTCGTTATCTCTGAATCTTCTTGCGATGGGGATGGATCTCCAGCCGGGTGGTTGTGAGCTAAAATAACCTGCGCGGCTAAATGCCGTACTGCTGGTTCGAAAACTTCTCGCGGATGAACGAGATTGGCGTTAAGTGAACCAACCGAGATAATCTCCCGCTTTATTTCCTGATTACGAGCATCCAAAAAGAAAATAACAAAGTGCTCTTTTTTGTTGTCGCGGATATCTTTCAACTGATCCCAAACATCTTGAGGGGAAAGAAGTAGAACCGACTGCTTGTTTTGCAGAAGCCGGCGGCCCAACTCAAAGCAGGCCACGATTTCACATGCCTTCGCGGCACCAAGTCCAAAGGTGCTTTTTAACTCTTTTACCGAGGCCTTTGCCAATCCAACGCCGCTAAACTTTTTGAGAATCTTATTTGAAAGTTCAACAACATTAATACCTACACTTCCAGTTCGAAGCAGGATAGCCAAAAGCTCCGAATCCGAAAGTCGCTCGGGTCCGTACTTCTCGAGTTTTTCTCTTGGCCTATCAATTTTTGGCAGGTCTTTTATTTTCATTTTATTTCTCGCTGTTGGTGAAAATATCAGTATATTTTTTGTGCATATATGATTTGGGCTTTGGGCCAATATATTCTGCTCGTGTGTCTGATTCGTTCATAGAATATTACTCCGTATCATCGACACCAATTTTCCACACACCTTTTTCGAAAAAAGCTTCAATGGTCTGCCGAGTCGCCTTATTGATCAGGTTCGAATGAGAAAGTTTATTACTCTTTGCATGCTCAACAAGCGTGACAATCTTTTTGCCTTCTAAATACGCTAATCGTTTGTAATAGCTATTGGTGAGTGCCTTCGCTACTATTTCTTCCATGATAGCAGTCGCTCCTTTTTCATCGAATTCCTTAAATGCATCGTAATATTTCTTACGATCAATAAATTTGATGTTTATCGGGACAAACCCCTCTCGTATCAGTAAGTAGTTATTAAGTACGCGGCCAATGCGGCCATTGCCGTCAATAAACGGATGAGTATATTCAAAATCAAGGTGTAGTTTTGCGATACGTTTAATAATGTTTTCGTGACTTGCGGCATTATATACCGAGAGCATCTTTTCTAACCGTTCAAGAATTTCTTTTGGAGCAGGGGCAATATGGCTACCCACGCGAACATATTCATCATCCTTTCTAAATCTTCCCGCGATGTCATCGCGAATATTAGACATAAGCATTTTGTGTAGTGACAGCATCACATCGAGTGTCAGCTCTTGTTCTTTAGCTCTTTTGTCTATGTACGACACCACTCGGGCAAGATTCTTCGCCTCAAAAATTTCTCGTTCACTGATGAACCGATCTAAATCAATCTGGAGGAGTATTTTCTCGGTCTCTTCAAGGGTAAGTGTGCTATTTTCGATAGCATTTGAGTTGTATACTTGCTCGGCAACTTCTGCTTCGCTAACAAGTTTAATAAGCGCATCCTTGCCGGTAGATGCTTTATAGTATCTTTCCCTTAGCACATTGATTTTACTGAATACAGCGGGTGTCTTTGCCATATACAATAATTATAGTCATTTTCACTGTTTTGTCAACATAACCGTGAAAAACTGCTTAAAAACACACATTTTCACGGTTATGAATAGTAACTAAATCTCGATTTAGTTACTATTGATGCAAGCAAAGTGCACTATCTTACAACTCCCCCGCAAAGGCCTTTTTGAGCACTGACTTCTTGAGCTCATCTGAATCAACAAGCTTTTGCCGTATTTAATACAACAAACTCTCGTGTTCGCGTCCTACTTCTAACGGGGTTGACACTTAGCGAGCGCTTGGTATACTGTAATTGTATTTCTAGGGAAAAGCACTGCTTAAGGTTTCGTCCTTACGTGGTGCTTTTTCTTTTTGTACTCAAGCTTATTTCGCAGGTTATTCATAAACTGCATTTTGTCTTTCGCTGTCTGCTTAAGCAAACTCGAACAATTTTCAATGTCTGGACTCAACACGATTTTTAACTTGTTGTTTTCGTAAAGATACTGCACGAGCGAGTAAAAATCTCCGTCGCTGGAAACAATAACTGCTTTGTCGTAATCATTTACTTCAAGCGCCGCTCGCAGGACAAGATCCGCGTCAATGTTTCCTTTAATTTTGCCATCGGCATCCGGTATCGTCGGCTTGAATTTCAAAATAAAGCCCGATTCCTGAAGGCGATCATAGAGCGACTGGTTTAATGCCACAAATCCAATAAATATATATGCTTTCTTGACGCCATATTTTTCGGCAAGATAGATCCTGAATTTTCGATAATCTAATTTCCATCCGAGTTTCTGAATACCCAGATTCAAGTTTTGGCTGTCTATAAATGCGAAATTGTTTTCTCTTTGTCTCATATTTTGATTATCTCACAAATACCGCTTGGGTTTAATTCTTTAAGCGAGTTTTTCTCTCTTCCTTCGCCGAAGCTTCCTCCTTCAGTAAACTTTCGGAAGGACAAGTCGGACGGACAAGGTCGGGCGGTCTATTTTGGGTAAATCTTTTATTTTCATATTTTTCACCATAGTTATAATTTACCGCATTTTCTTCTTCTTCCCCAACGGCTCAACAGGAGCTGTCGTTGAGCCGTTAGAATTTTTGGCCCTTCGACACGGTTCAGGGTCGAGGAACTTGTCGAACTATTTATGGGGGTATTTACACTATTGACCCCGTTAGAAGTCGCGGACGCTCTTTTGGTATTACTTGCAAGCCCCCGTTAGAGATTTCCAAGTTTGAAAACTAAAACAATATATACAGCAAAGACCCTGCGTTAAGACATCTCTAACGGGGCAAGTATATAATGGCATAAATAAAGAAGATTTACCGTATTAATACAACAAACTCTCGTGTTCGCGTCCTACTTCTGATTGTTTTGCTTTTCCACGGATTTTCCGGTAGGATGAAGTACCTCTGTATAGTTCGCTAGTTCGCTGGTTTTAGCCTCTGGCTTCACGGTTTGACTAGCCAACTAGCCAACTAGAAAACCAGTAAACTGATTAGGATGCCGACTGAGAAAGGCAAACCGACTAAATTCTCGAAAACCCTAGTCGCGGGGCAGAATCCCGCGCTGTTTGAGGCCTCCGACGCTCACAAAAAGAGCGAAAAGCCGGAGGCGGTTTTGCGCGAGGAGGAGATTCTCGCTTTTTGGAAGAAGAATCGCATTTTTGAAAAGTCTCTTGAACTTCGCAAGAATAATAAAACCTTCGTGTTTTACGAAGGCCCGCCGACGGCCAACGCCGCGCCGGGATTTCACCACGTGGCCTCCCGCGCCTTCAAGGACATCGTTCCGCGTTTCAAATCCATGCAAGGATGGAATGTCCCCAGGAAAGCCGGCTGGGACACTCACGGGCTTCCGGTGGAGATTCAGGTGGAAAAAGCGCTGGGGTTTAAAACCAAGCAGGAGATCGAAGAGTTCGGCATCGGCGCCTTCAACGAGAAATGCCGCGAGTCGGTTTGGGCTAACGTCGGCGATTGGCGGAAGCTGACGGAGCGCATCGCCTTTTGGATGGATTTAGATCATCCCTACATCACCTATGAGCGTTCTTATATGGAAACGCTTTGGTGGATTATCGCCGAGTGGTGGAAGAAAGGACTCTTGTACCAAGATTTCAAAGTGCTTCCGTGGTGCACGAGGTGCGGCACGGGGCTTTCGTCGCATGAGGTGGCGCTCGGTTACAAATCGATTGTGGATACGTCGGTCTATATCCGTTTCCGCGTAAGTTCGCAGGATCCGCGCTGGAAAAATGTCGCGATTCTTTCCTGGACCACGACGCCTTGGACCCTGCCGGGGAATTTGGCATTGGCGGTTTCCGCCGATATGCTTTATGTGCGCGTGCCGGATCCGGAGAAAAAAGGAAGTTTTCTTGTGGTGGGACAGGAGAATTTGCCGATTTTAATGAAAAGCGGGGTTTTCCCCAAAGATACGCGCGCGAGTTCCGCTTTTCCGGGTACAGAACTTATCGGACTCCAGTACCATCCGCTTTTTGAAGTGCCGACGCTTGTAAGCGCCCAAAGTTATCAAGTCTATGGGGCCGATTTTGTTAGAGGCAATGAGGGGACGGGGATTGTACATACCGCTGTGATGTACGGCGATGATGACTATAAGCTGGGTAAAAAAATCGGACTCCCGGCAATTCATACGGTAACCGATGCCGGGAGATTTATCGCAACGCTCGCGGGAGGGCTCGGTGGAAAATACGTGAAAGCCAAAGAAACCGAATCGCTTCTTTTGGCGCACCTGCAAAGGACGGGGGCGCTGCTTCGCGAAGAAGCTTATGAGCATGAGTATCCCTTTTGCTGGCGGTGCGATACGCCGATTCTCTACTACGCCCGTTCATCGTGGTGGGTGCGGGTGAATCAGGTGAGAAAAGATCTGATCAAGAATAACGAAGCGATCAATTGGGTTCCAAGCCACTTGAAAAAGGGCCGGTTCGGCGAATGGTTGAAGGAGGAAAAAGACTGGGCTTTTTCGCGCGAGCGCTTCTGGGGAACGACGCTTCCCTTGTGGCGATGCCAGGCTTGCGGCAATACGATTGCCATTTCTTCGGTTGAAGAACTCGCGAGCCGAGCACTGGGGTCGGGGAATCGTTACATTCTGATGCGGCACGGCGAGGCGGAGTCAAATGCTGAACAGTTCATGAGTTCATGGCCCGAAACCGTTTCCAATCCGCTTACGGAACGCGGGAAAGAGGAGGTGGCGAAAGCGGCGGAGGGACTCAAAGGAGAAAAGATCGATGCGGTTTACATTTCCGATCTTTCGCGCATCGTTGAAACCGCCGAGATTCTTACCCAAACGTTAAATCTTCCAGAGGTTAAAACCGATCCGCGCCTTCGCGAGATTGATGCCGGAGAGTTGAACGGGAAACCGGCGAAACTCTATCGCGGTCTTTTCAAATCATCTCAAGACAAATTTGACAACCGTGCGCCGGGCGGCGAGTCGCTCCGCGATGTTCGCAGACGGGCGGCGGAATTTTTTGTCGAAAAAGAACGCGAATACAAAGGCAAAACTATTCTTGTTATTTCGCATGCGGACACGATTTGGATGCTGGCTTCGATTATGCGGGGGTTCTCGGAAGGTGAGATGATCCGCGAATGGCAAAGCTCGCACGGAGAATTTATTGCGTTAGCTCGACATCAGCTTTACGAACCTAAGCGCCTGCCTCTAAACCCGCGAGGCGAAGTTGATCTGCATCGCCCGTACGTTGATGAACTGAAGATCCGATGTTCTTGCGGCGGAGTTAAAACCCGCGTGCCGGAGGTGGCGGACGTCTGGTTTGATTCGGGCGCCATGCCCTTTGCCCAGCTCCACTATCCCTTTCTGGGGCGAAACGAGATCGAAAAGAAAAAATTCTTTCCGGCGGATTATATCTCCGAGGCGGTGGATCAGACTCGCGGGTGGTTTTACACTCTTCTCGCAGTCTCAACTCTCTTGGGGAAAGGCGCGCCATACAAGAACGTAATTTCACTGGGGCATGTTTTGGACAAAAACGGGCAGAAGATGTCAAAGTCCAAAGGCAATATCGTAAACCCGTGGGAGATGATCGAGAAGTACGGGGCGGACGCCATTCGCTGGTATTTTTATACCGTGAACGCTCCGGGAGATGTTAAGAAATTTGATGAGCGCGACCTGTCGAATAAATTGAGGGGCTTTATCGGCACGTTTTGGAATTCGTACATTCTTTTCGACACTTACGCCGAGGGGCGGATCAAGCTTTCCGGGAAGTCGCGTTCGCTTATTGACCGGTGGATTTTATCGCGGCTCGTCCAGCTTCATGATCAGGTGACGAGATCTCTCGGGTCCTATGACATTGTTTCAGCCGCGCGTTCAATAGAATCTTTCGTGGTTGATGATTTTTCCAATTGGTACTTGCGCCGTTCCCGCCGCCGTTTCCAGCGGCCGGAGACGAAACGCGAGAAGTCGGAGGTGACGGAAACCGCCGCGGTTGTGCTTTTGACACTCGCGGAGTTAGCCGCTCCCTTTGTCCCATATCTGGCCGAGTCTATCTACCGAGGCATAAAAAAACGCGTTCCCGCGCTAAAAGAAGAGAGCGTGCATATGCGAGACTGGCCGAAACCCAGTCGCGAGTTGTTTGCGGAGAAACTGGTCACGGATATGGATCTTCTGCGCCGCATTGCGGCGGACGCCTTGCGTCAGCGAGCCGAAGCGGGCGTTAAGGTGCGCCAACCCCTCGGCAAATTAACGCTTATAAAACAGGAGAGACTGAAAAAAGCAAAAGAATTGTTGCGGCTGATTCAGGAGGAGGTAAATGTGAAGCATATCGATTTTGCTCCGAAGGGGCCGAAAGGGGCGATCGCGGCGCTTGATACCGCGGTGACGGAGGCGCTGCGCCGCGAGGGGGCGTCTCGCGAGATTGTGCGCAATATCCAGGAAATGCGCCGCGATCTGGGGCTTCTGCCGCGCCATCGGATTACGGTTCAGTGCCTCGGTTCGGAGAAAACCAACTCAATCGTAAAAGAGTGGGAGCGCGCCATACGCCGCGATGTGAACGCAAAAACGCTACGTGTCGGCGTGGTGAAAAGAAAATTCCGCATCGAGAAGTCAATTGAGCTCGGACGCGAGAAGCTTTGGATCGGA
>ORJL010655691.1_pt1 | contig 37904 bp, 36 predicted proteins | sample 1779941 | NCBI WGS metagenome assembly ORJL01 (sample SAMEA104232317, study PRJEB22302) | groundwater metagenome | biome: forest; feature: aquifer; material: groundwater | place: USA | collected 2011-08-07 | depth 5.8 m | reverse complement strand
TGACCAATTTCCAAGTGGCGCTGACCAATTTCCAAGTGGCGCTGACCAATTTCCAAGTGGCGCTGACCAATTTCCAAGTGGCGCTGACCAATTTCCAAGTGGCGCTGGCCAATTTCCAAGTGGCCCTGGCCAATTTCCAAGTGGCGCTGGCCAATTTCCAAGTGGCGCTGACCAATTTCCAGGTGGCCCTGGCCAATTTCCAAGTGGCCCTGGCCAATTTCCAGGTGGCCCTGACCAATTTCCAAGTGGCGCTGACCAATTTCCAAGTGGCGCCAGCCAATTTCCAGGTGGCCCTGACCAATTTCCAAGTGGCGCTGACCAATTTCCAAGTGGCGCCGGCCGATTTCCAGGCGGCGCCGGCCAGTTTCCAGGCGGCGCCGGCCGATTTCCATGTGGCGATGAGCCGACGACTTCCGACCCGGGCGTCGAACTTCCCTCCCTCGTTCGCGCCGTCGGTTCACGGATGGCCGTGACCTACTTCCCCGCCCCTCCCACCACCACCGTCGCCAGGCCGCCGCCTGCGCCGCGCGCGTTCCGTCGTCGGCTCCGGCAAGGGTTGGCTGCTGCGCGTGCTCCGGGCAGCCGGTCGGCCGCCCTGGAGGGAACGGCTTCGGGGAGAGCGACAACGGGGAGGTCACGGCCCGCAGATCGTCGCCTGGGGACATGGGGAACCAATGAGGAAGCGAGTGTTTCAATCCCGGCACGCATGTGGTACCGTCCTCAGGCTCCGCCTCGCGGCGGGGACGGAATGCGGCTCTGTGGCGATCGGCTCGAAGGAGGCGTCATGAAATACCTCGTAGTGCTCCTGACCTTGCTCTGCCTCGTTTCCCTGGGCCTGCTGGCCGATCAGGGGAAAGACCTCGGGGAGCAGGCCTCCGCGGATGGGAAGTACAAGGTGGCGGGAAAAGTGCAGGAAGCCGGTATCTACGCGAAGAAGTCCACGAGCTTCGATTTCGCGGTCCAGGAGGGCGACACACTGATCACCGATGCGGCGGTGAGCATGACCTTCTACATGAAGGTGAACGGGTACCTCTGCCCGACCGACGCCGACGTCCAGGTCGAGAAGCCGGCGAAGTGCCCCAAGTGCCAGCAGGACCTGCAGCAGGGTACGATCCGGAAGCGGGTCAAGACCGAGGTCAAGCTGAGCTGCCCGAAGTACAACTATGCCGGCAAGCAGGTCTTGGACCTGGTCGGCGAATACGATTTGGACGTCAAAGTCGCACCCGTGGAGGGCGAGTCGGTCACCGTGACCTTCCCCCTGTCCGTCGAAACATGGGTAGCCCCGAAGAAGCACACCTGTACGATGTGCGCGGGCGTCTATCCCGGGCCGGGATTCTGCAAGAAATGCGGCATGGCGCTGGTCGAGAAGGGGGAAGACGTCCCGAAGCCCAAGGGCGGTGGCCACGATCCGAAGAAGCACTGATCCGCGGATCGTGAATCCCCCGGGAACGCGGCCTTGACCCGATCGAGCGACTCGCGGCTCACGTAGCGGCGCGGACCATGGACACCGACTACATGTCGCTGGAGATCCCGCTCTTCACGCTCCTCCTCGCGGTCGAGTTGTGGATCGGGTACCGGCGCGGGCAGCGCCTGTACCGCCTGCCCGACGCGGTCACCGACCTGGGGCTGGGCCTGGGCCAGCAGGTCGTGGGGATCTTCGTGCGGGCCATGGTGTTCGCCCTGTACCTGTTCGCCTACCGGACGTTCGCCCTGGTCCAGTATGCGCCCGGATCGTGGATCCCCTGGGTCGTCGCCTTCCTCGGCGTCGACCTGGCCTACTACGGCTTCCACCGGATGAGCCACGAGGTGAACCTGCTGTGGGCGATCCACCAGGTGCACCATCAGAGCGAGGACTACAACTTCGCGGTCGCGCTCCGGCAGCCCTGGTTCTCCGATTTCACGGCGATCCTCTTCTACTGGCCGTTCCCGTTCCTCGGCGTGCCGCTGCCGGTCTTTCTGACCGCCGTGGCCTTCCTCTCGCTCTACCAGGTCAGCCTGCACACGCGGACGGTGGGAAAGCCGGGATGGTGGGGCCGGTGGATCAACACGCCCTCGCACCACCGCGTGCACCACGGGCGCAATCTCGAGTACCTCGATCGGAACTTCGGCGCGACCTTGATCGTGTGGGATCGCCTCTTCCGGACCTTCCGCGCCGAAGCGGAGGAGCCGGCCTACGGCACGGTGGAGCCGTACCGCAGCTGGAACCCGCTGTGGGCGAACGTGAGCGGGTTCGTGCACCTCGGGCGACTCGCCTGGGCGGCCCGGCGGCCGTGGGACAAGGTGCGGGTCTGGTTCAAGCGGCCGGGTTGGATCCCGCCCGGCGCGGAGTCGGTGGTCGCGGCCCGCGCGTCGGTGGATCCCGCGATCCGCTGGGACCCGTCGCCGCCGCCCGGCATGGGCCGGTACGTGCTGGTCCACTTCGGGGTCGCGACCCTGGCATGTTGGGCGCTGCTCCTGCTCGAGCGGGGGATGCCGATGACCCGTCTGGTCGCGCCCACCGCGGTGGTGGTCGCAGCGCTGGCGGCCTGGGGCGGGCTGATGGAGGGGAAGCGCTGGGGGCCGGCGCTGGAGCTCGCGCGGCTCGCCGCGACCGCGGCGCTCGTCGTCGATCTGGCCGCGCGGCATCGCGTCCCTTGGCTCGGCGCGACCGCGATCGTCCTTGCGCTGGCCAGCGCGCTCTGGATGCTTCGGCTCGTGCGCGGCGCGCGCGCGCGGATTCCGTTGCGTAGCCCGGAAAGCCCGTGTTAGTGTCCGGTCCAGACTGACTCAGTGGGTTCGGCCCGGTCCCGCCACCTCGGAGGGCGATCCATGTCGCAGCCGGCCGGGACCGACGAACGCCTGCTCCACCGCACCACCAGCCTGTGCCGCATCTGCAAGAACGGCATACCCGCTCGCATCGTAGCGCTGCCCGACCACTCGGTGTGGATGCGCAAGGAGTGCCCGCGGCACGGCCCCCAGGAAGTCCGCCTGGCGGGAGATGCCGAATGGTACGAGCGCACGCGCGCGGTCCGGCCGCTCCCCGCCCCGCCCCCGCGGGTGGCCCGCGAGGTCACCCACGGCTGCCCCTTCGACTGCGGCCCTTGCACCAGCCACACGCAGAAGATCCGCCTGCCCGTGGTCACGATCACCAGCACCTGCAATCTCGAGTGCCCGATCTGCTACGTGATCAACAAGAACCAGAACCCGTACGACATGGGCGTCGAGGACTTCCGCAGGCTGCTCGACCATCTCGTGCGCGACCACGGCGGCGAGCTCGACCTGATCAACATCACGGGCGGCGAGCCGACCCTGCACCCCCACTTCCTGGACTTCCTGGAGCTGTGCCACGAGGCGGGGATCCACCGTGTGAGCATCTGCACCAACGGGATCCGGCTGGCGCAGGAGGAGCACCTGGTGCGCCGCCTGGCCGAGCTGAAGGGGCGGGGGGCGCTTTCCTTCGACTCCTTCGAGACGGAGGCGGACTACGCGCTCCAGGGCGCGCACCTGGTCGACCTGAAGCTGCGCTGCCTGGACCTGCTCGAGAAATACGACGTGGACACCACGCTGATCCCGGTGATGACCCGCGGGGTCAACGACCACGAGATCGGCCGGATCCTCGAGATGTCCTTCCGCCGGCCGAACGTCCGCCACGCCGAAGTGCACATCATCACGTTCACCGGCCAGGGCGGCACGACCTTCGACCGCCGGACGCGGATGACCATGGACGAAGTGCTTGCGCGCATCTCCGAGACCACCGGAGGCCTGCTCGGACCCGGCGACTGGGTGTCCTCGCCGTGCGCCCACCCGCTCTGCTACCAGATCGCCTATCTGCTGGTCGACCCCGACGGCGGGCGGCCGATTCCGTTCACCAGGTTCCTCGCGCGCGAGACGCTCTACGAGTGCCTCGACGACCACCTCTACCTGGAGCCGTCCCCGCGCCTCCAGAACGCGCTGCAGGACGCGATCAACCGGCTGTGGTCCGAGGGGGGCGACGGAGCCGAGCGCACGTTGACGTTGCTGAAGGGGCTGCTGCGCCGGATGTTCCCGTCCGATCGGCCGATCACCCGGGCGGAGGCGCTGCGGGTGGCGGAGCGCGCGGCGAAGGCGGTGTACGTACACTCGCACATGGACGAGGAGACGTTCGACGTCGAGCGCGCGGCGCAGTGCTGCGACAGCAACTGCTATCCCGACGGCACCAGCATCCCGGTGTGCAACTACAACGTGCTGTACCGGGAGAAGGAGCCGCGCTTCAACGCGCGGCCGAAGGAATGGAACGAGCGGAGCGGCGGGCGCATGATCTTCGAACTGCCCGTCGTGCAGAAAGGCTGACGTGGCCGGGGCGCTCGAAGGCAAACGCTGCCTGGTCACCGGCGGCTCGCGCGGACTCGGGCTGGAGTTCTGCCTGGCGTTTGCCCGGGCCGGCGCCCGCGTGTCCTTCACCTGGCACAAGCACGAGCAAGACGCGCGCGAGGCGCGGACGCGGATCGCCGCGATCGGGATCGAGCCGCTCGTGTTCCAGGGTTCCGTCACCGACGCCGCGCACGCCCGCAAGACCGTGGACGAGGTCGTTTCGCGCTGGGGCGGGATCGACGTCCTGGTCAACAACGCCGGCATCACGCAGGTCCTGCCCATCGCCCTGCTCGAGGAGGAGGACTGGGACCTGGTCATGGACGTGAACGTCAAGGGGGCCTACCTCTGCTCGCGAGCGGCGCTGCGGCACATGATCAAGGCCCGGAGCGGGCGCATCCTGAACGTCGGCGCGTTTTCCTCCGAGCGCGTGATCGAGTCTCCGGTCCACTTCGCCGCCGCCAAGTCCGCCCTGCGGGGCTTCACCGAAGCCCTCGCGCGCGAGGTCGGGCGCTACGGCGTGACCGTCAACCTGATCGCGCCGGGCATGCTGGACGTCGGCATGACCCAGATGCTGCCCCAGCACCGGATCGACGAGTACATCTCCCAGTGCGCCCTGGGCCGGCTCGGCAAGGCGGAGGAGATCGCGCGGCAAGCGGTCTTCCTGGTCTCGGACGCGTGCAGCTTCATGACCGGTGCGAAGGTCGTGGCGGACGGCGGGCTATGACGGGCCAGGCCGACATCCTGCACAAGGGCTTCGACGAATTCCTCCGCTTCGTCAATCCCATCATCGCCAAGCGGGCGATGGTGGCGGGCGAGCCGCTGCGCATCGTCCGGGTCGAGGAGTCGCTCCTGGTCGACGACGAGGGGCGGCGGATCGAGGACTTCCATGGGACGCAGGCGCTCGGCCACCGGAACCCCCGAATCGCGGATGCGGTGCGCGGGTTCCTCGACTCCGACGCACCCTCCTGGTACCCGTCGCGCGTCAGCCCGTTCGGCGGGCGGCTCGCGCGGCGACTGTACGAGCGCACCGGCTACGACAACGCCTTCTTCGCCCTCTCGGGCAGCGACGCCGTGGAGGCGGCGCTCAAGCTGGCGCGCGCGCGCTCGCGCCGGCCGCGCATCCTCGGCATCCAGGGAGCCTACCACGGCTGCACGTACGGCAGCTGTGCCTTGATGTCGCCGGGTCCGTACCGCGACCCGTTCGCGCCCCATCTTCCCGGCGTCGAGCTGCTGCCGTTCGGCGACGCGGATGCGCTCGCGCGCGCGCTCGAGCCGGGGGACGTCGCCGCGGTCGTGGTCGAGCCGATCCAAGGCGAGGGGGGCGTGCGCATTCTGCCGCCCGCCTACGTCGCGGCCCTCTGCGAAAGCACCGCCCGGCACGGCACGCTCCTGGTCGCGGACGAGGCGCAGACGGGGATGGGCCGGACCGGGCGCGGGCTGCTCGCCTCGGGCGGCTGGCCGCGCCGGCCCGACGTGGTCTGCCTGGCCAAGACGCTCGGTGGCGGGCTCATCCCGATCCCCGCCCCGCTCCCCCGCCGCGAGCTCTTCGAGGGGGCGTACGGCAACGACTATGCATCCGGCGAAGCCCACAACACGACCTTCTCGACCAACGCGGTCGGCTGCGTCGCCGCGCTGGCGGCGCTGGATCTCGTCACCGACGAACTCGTCGCCCGGGTGCGCGAGGTCGGCGCCCGGTTCCGCCTCGAGCTCGAGCGCACCCTCGCGGGCTCGCCGCTTTTCGTCGAGGTGCGCGGCGAGGGGCTGATGGTCGGGGTGCTCCTGAAGTCTCCTGACCACCCGTGGCTGACCTTCGAGCACTTCGGGATGCCCGAGCTGGCCGGGGAGCCGGTGGCCGCGCCGCTCCTGTGCCACCGGCTTTATCGGCGGGGCTTCTATTGCTTCACCTGCGGCCACGACTGGCGGATCATGCGCATCCAGCCTCGCTTCGACGTACCGGAGGAGACGCTGCGGGAGTTCGCGCGCGCGTGCCGCGAGGAGCTGGACCGGTTGGCGGAGCTGACGTAGCCCATGCGACGCGCGCTGGTTCTGGGGGGCACGGGTACGGTCGGCCGCGAGGTCCTGCGCGGGCTGGCGGCGGCCGGCATCCCCACCGTTTTCACGTTCCATCCCGCGCGTGAGCTCGGGGAGCGGCTCGCGGCCGAACTGTCGCAGCGGGCCGCCATGCTCGACCTGGCCGATCCCGCTGCGATCGTCGCGTTGGTGGAGGACCTCGCGCGGCGCGGCGAGTCGCCCGACGTGCTGATTCACTGCGCCGCGGTGCTCGGCCCGCGTCGGCTCGAGGAGACTCCCGACGCGGACTGGGATCGCGTGCTCGCGGTGAACGCGCGCTCCGCGTTCGTAACCTGCCGCGAGCTTGCCCCCCGCCTCGCGTCCGTCGGCGGAGGAGACGTCGTGCTCGTGGGCGCCCTGGACCGGGGCCAGTCCCTGCCCTTGCCCCCCGCGTTCGCGGCCAGCCAGGGACTGTTGGGCGCGCTCGCCATGGCGCTGGCCAAGGAACTGGGGCCGCGCGGGATCCGCGTCAATCTGGTTGCGCTCGGACCGCTCGGCGCGGGCCTTTCGGCCGGGCTGGATGCCAAGTTGCTGGAGGACTATGTGAGCTTCAGCGCGCTGCGGCGGCTGGGCACCGCGCAGGAAGCGGCGCGGGCGATCCTCTGGCTGGCGCTGGAGAACGCCTACGTGAACGGGAAGGTCGTGCCGGTGAACGGGGGGCTGTGAGCGGGGCCGGAGCTGCGCGAGCCATGCGCGTGCAGCAAAGGAGCAACTGACCCGCGTCCCCGCCGGGTTTCCCGTGAGATTCGACATTTGAGGTTTGCACCCCCTGCCGTCCGTGGTAGTATGTCTATGGATGTAGGCCCTCCGAGGCAGTCTATGCTTCATTCCGATCTTCAACTGCGGCTGGCGCGCTTCGAAAATGAGGCGGCCGGTGAGTCATGGCTCACACAGCACAAAGACGCCATGGCCTGCCGACACCTCGAAGACGTCGTAGAGTCGGGGTGCAACGTTTTCGATGCATTCATCCATGCCGGAGATTCCGCATCATCCATGGAAGACGTGACGATTCTCTTCCACGTGATCGGGGTCTGGCACTTGGCGCACGAAAACCACGTCAAGAAGGGCATTCGACGCTTCCAGGACCTTGGTTATCGTGTTGAGGGTGCGGACCGGATTTCTGAGCGTGCTGATCGAGCTGCGAGGATCCTGGCCGGAGACGAGGACTTCCCGGCTCATCTCCGCTATGGTGCGAACTACACCCCCGAGATGCTCGCCCGCCTCGCAAACCACCCTGAGCGACCTAGGGTCTTCCGAGATCCCGCCGACCACGACCTCTAGGTAGCCCATGCCACTTCCAATCCGTCAATGGGGTATCTACTGGGTCTGGTGGCCGTATGACGATGACCCGACCGGCGGAAAAGAGCGGCCCGGGATTCTCATCTCCAGCCAGGACAGAATTGACCGAGACGAACTCTACATGCTCTACATCACGAGTACGCCTGCCGATGAACCTTGGTGCATCAAGATAATGAAGAACTCAACTTGGTTTCCGACCACCAAGTTGCCCAAATCATGCTGCTACTGCTACGTCGCCCGATGTGATCGGTTCAGGGCGGCCCAACTCAATCAAGTCCGGTATGGGTTCGCCCCCAAACCCCTGCAGGCGCACATTGATTTTGTCCTGATTCAAATGCCCACTTTGCACATGATTGCCCATCCGCCCGAGGTTGTGCAGGCACTACCACCACCACCACCGCCAGCATTGCCAGAGCAGTAGGCGACGGCTTCGCCCCTCACCCCGCCCGCATCTTCCGCTCCAGCACGCGGCACATCGTCTCGATCGTGATGAAGCCGAACAGTTGCCGCGGGGTCACCTGCGCGCGATCGGGGACCGCCGCCAGTTCGGGCAGCCACGCCATCAGCTTCTCGACGGTCGCCGCCGTGAGGTGGCCGTCCCGCATCACCTCGGGCGAGGAGAAGTCCATTCGGGCGAGGAAGTCGAACTCGGTCTCGCGCAGCTTGACCCCGCACTTCTTCTCGAGCAGGAAGAGGATGTCGATGAAGTCCAGCGAGTCGGCGCCGAGGTCGGCGAACAGCCGGCTCGCGGGCGTCACCTCCTCGAGCTTGCGCGCCAGGCTGTCGGCGACGCACGCGCGCACCGTCTCGATCAGTTGGTCGCGGGTCATGGGGGTCGGCATCGGTTGCTCGTCTCACTCGATCCAGCGCAGGACGGCCGAGACGGACTTCCGCTCGGTCGGGGTCGGAGCCTCGTCGGGCCGGCCCACGGGGACCAGCGCGGCCACGTCCCAGGATTCCGGCACCTCCAGGATGGCGCGGATCCGGTCGACCGCCACCAGCGGACCGGTCATTCCCGACGCGCCCAGGCCGAGGTCGTGGGCCATCAGCAGGAGATTCTGCATCGCCATCGCCGCCCCGATCAGCGCCGAGCCCCGTTCCATCGCCTCGATCCGGCTCCGGTCGTCCGCCGGCAGGGACTCCCCCACGAGGTTGGAGAGCACGGTCAATCGCTTGCACAGCGCGACCAGCACGAGTGGGGCGTCCTCGAAGCGGGTGAAATAGCTCCCGTACCCTCGGAAGGAGGCCGCGCTCGCCGGTTCGATGTGCCGCGCGATCCGGTCGACGGCTTCGCGGACGCCCGCCGCCATCTTCGCGATGGTCGCGCGATCGGTCACCGCGACGAAGCGCCAGGGTTGCTTGTTGCTCGCGGAAGGAGCGGCGACGGCGGCCTCGACCAGCCGTTCGACGGTCTCCCGCGGGATCGCGTCCGGCTTGAATCGACGCACCGAACGGCGCGCCTGAAGCAGCTCGAGGAGGCTCATCCGAGGAGGTATCCTCCATCGACGGTGTGGATCGATCCGGTCACGAAGTCCGCGCGGTCGCCCAGCAGGAAGACGACGAGCTCCGCCACGTCCTCGGGCCGTCCCAGGCGCCGGAGCGGGACCCGCTCCCGAAGGTCGTCCCCGGCGAGCGCCTGCGTCGCCGCCAGCATATCGGTCGCGATCGGCCCGGGACGGACGCAGTGGACGCGAATACCCTTGCGACCATATTCGGCCGCGAGCGCGCGGGTCAAGGATTCCACTCCTCCCTTTGACGCCGCGTACGCCGCCTGGCCCCGGAACGGCCGCTCCGCCGCGACCGAGCCGATGTTGACGATCACGCCGTGGCGCCGCTCCATCATGTGCGGGATCACGGCGCGGGCGCAGTGGAGCGGCCCGAGCAGGTTGACTTCGAGTTGCGTGCGGAAACTCTCGACCGGGGCGGAGACGAGGAGGTCGGGCAGGTTCACGCCGGCGTTGTTGACGAAGCCGTCGATCCGGCCCTCGGCGGCGAGGAACCCGGCGACGCCCGACTCGACCGCCGCGAAGTCGCGCACGTCGAAGGAGAGCAGGCGCGCGATCCGGCCATGGACCCGGGTGATCTCCTCCGCCGTCGCCCGGGCGGCTTCCTCCGACCGATGGAAGTGGACGCCGACGGTCGCGCCCTCGCGCGCGCAGGCCAGGGCGATCGCCCGGCCGATCCCGCGCGCCGCTCCGGTAACGACGACGGACTTCCCCGCGAGCGTGGGCACTCCGGAATCTCCCTGTAACTCGGCGCGACCCTGGCTCAGCGGCGCGATGGCAAGCCCAAGCGAGTCGACTCCAGGCCTGGGTCTCCGTGCAAGCGGTCCCAGTCAGCTCGCCGGGCCAGCCGCACTCTCGTGATTCCGTCCGGTCCGACCAGAACGGGGAGCGTTCGCAGAGACTCCGGCAGGGCGCCGATGAGACGGAGGCGGCATACCGCACTCTTTCCCGGCGGCACGGAATCCGACGCGGCTTCGGTGCCCCCGGGCGAGCCCTCTGCGTCGCCGACGACCTCGACCAGGATGCAGCGGGTCTCCACCGGGGCCTCCGCCCCGTCCGGGATTACGACCAGATCGAACTCGCAACCGACGTGGTGTCGGCAGGCGCCAGGTGCGGCGAGCACCACGAGTTCATTCGCGTTCGGCGGTACGGTGCGATCGTGCCGCGGGCCGCACGCCGCGAGCGCCTCGATGCCCAGGGAGCGGTTGAGGAACGTCTCACGCGAGATGGGAAGCCGCGCGGTCGAGAGTGAGGCGCCCAATCGACAGAGCGACCGCAGCTCTTCCATTCGGTCGTCGACCGCGGATCCGGAAGTTTCGAGAGGCCGATTCATCGAGAGCCGTCTCCGAGAAGTCCCAGCGCTTCCAGGTCCGCCAGGTCCTGCGTCCGGCCCGCCAGCCGCTTCATCCGCTCGAGACCAGCCAGCGAGACGACCCACACACCCCGCGTTCCCCATCGGGCCCGCTCGCGCGTCCGCCAGACTTCTTCGAAGACCGGCGTCACCAGCAGCAGGTCCAAGGTGAGGAGGGTCTTTCCATCCGATTTCGAGACTCGGTAGAGCTCGCGCTCCGCCCGCGTGCCGACTCCGAAGGGGATCGGCCCCCCGTCGATCGTGAAGCCCGGGCGCCGCACGCTCCGCAGGATCTGGTCGAGCGCCTCCCGCCGGATGAGAAGGTCGATGTCTTTGGTGGCCCGGACGTGGCCGTGAATGCTGACGGCAAATCCGCCGCAAACCGCGTACTCGAGCGCCGCCGCATCGAGCTCGTGCAACACGCCTTCGAACTCGGCAACGATGTCGAAGCCCATGCCGGAGATGATAGCCCCAGCGCTTGGCCGTCGTCAATGCGTCAACTTCGACCACTTCGACCACCTCGGGCGCGTTCTCCCCGACACCGACGCGCTCCCGCTCCTCGACTTCTGCGCCGCGGTCCGCGATCCCGCCCCCCTCGCATGGCTCGCGCGTCGCCGGCTCGACGACGGCTGGCTCGCCCGCCTTGGAGCCTTGATCCTGCCCGAAGGACCAAACTACGGATTACACGGATTTCACGGATTACCGGCCGGGTATCCGTAGTACACACCGGCAACATCGTCGCATTTTCGCCGATCTTGCGAGGAATCACACCTTCTGCCGTTGGACAATCCGTGCAATCCGGACAATCCGTATAATCCGTAGTTCCGTCGGTTGCGGCAACAGCCGCGCTGGGGAATCCGTGAATTCCGCAGTTTCCTGGTCGAATGAGCAGGCGGCGCCCGATGCCTCCGGAACCTCAATCTGCGATCCTCAGCACGATCGCGGCATTCTGGCCGCCGAAGCCGAATGAGTTGGAGAGGATCACCCGCTGCGCGTGCCGGCGGGCGGTGTGCGGGACGTAGTCCAGGTCGCAATCGGGGTCGGGCTCGTCGAGGTTGATGGTCGGGTGCACGTACCCGGCCTGCGCACACGCCAGCGCCGCGATCGCCTCGACCGCCCCGGCCGCGGAGATCAGGTGCCCGATCATCGACTTCGTGGCGCACACCGGAACCGTACGCGCACGCCCGCCGAGCAACCGCCGGATCGCGAGCGTCTCGACGCTGTCGTTCTTGGGGGTCGCCGTCCCGTGCGCGTTCACGCAGTCGATCTCGCCCGGAGACACCCCCGCGTCCGCCAGCGCGGCGGCCATCGCCTGCCCGGCCCCCCGGCCTTCCGGGTGCGGCTCGCTGATGCCGTGGGCGTCGAGCGAATTGCCGTAGCCCGCGACCTCGCCGATGATGCGGGCGCCGCGCGCCCGGGCGCGATCGAGGTCCTCGAGCACGAGCACGCCGGCGCCCTCGCCGAGGACGAAGCCGTCGCGCCGGCGTTCGAAGGGGCGCGAAGCGCGCGCGGGGGCGTCGTTGGCGGTGCTCATCGCGTGCAGCTTGCAAAAGCCCGCCACGCCCAGCGGGTTGATCATCGAGTCGGTCCCGCCCGCCATCATCCAACTCCGGCGGCCGGACGCGACCAACCGGAAGGCCGCCCCGATCGCGTCCGTCCCCGCCGCGCAGGCCGAGACGTGCACTAGCGGCGGACGGCCGAGGCCGTACCGGCGCGCAATCAGGTGCACGCACAGGTCGGAAGGGGTCTGCAGGAACGCGAGCCGTTCCCGCGCCGGCTCGGGGGGCCGGAACCCGGGGGCGCGCATGGCGATCAGGTCGTCCATGGAGAACAGCTCGAGCCCGATCCCCAGGCTGAGGCCGGCGTCGCGGCCGTCCAGGCGCGATCCGCACGAGGACGCCTGCTCCCATGCCTGGCGCGACGCCTCGAGCGCAAACAGGATCTTGCGGTCCCGGAGCGACGGCGCGTTCCAGGTGATACGGACCTCGGCGGCGATACGCGTGGGCAGCGTCGCCGGGTCGAACAGGGTGATCGGCCCCGCACCGGAGCGGCCAGCGAGCAGGCCGTCCAGGAGTTCGGCGACGGAGTTGCCGAGGGGCGACACCACGCCCATGCCGGTGATCGCGACGCGCCGCTTCACGGGACCTCCCACGTGCTGCGGGCGCGGACGCCGTCGCGCGAGGCCAGTTCGTGTTCCCAGCGCCCCGCGCGGCCGAGGGCCACGCACACCCAGACCGGAAGCGAGGCCGCGCCGAGCTCACCGGGAAGGTCCAGCGCGCCACCGGGCGACACATGCACTCCGTTGGACGAGTGCAACATCGTGGTGGACGAGTGCAACTTCTTGTCGGACGACCCCGGCGTTCCGTCGGACGACCCCAGCGCTCCGTCGGACGACCCCAGCGCGCCGCAGGACGACCCCGGCGTTCCGTCGGACGACCCCAGCGTTCCGTCGGACGACACCAGCGCGCCGTCGGACGACCCCGGCGTTCCGTCGGACGACCCCAGCGCGCCGCCGGACGACTCCAGAGAGCCGCCGTGTGGCCCCAGCACGCGGCCGGAGGTGGTCCAGAATCGCTCGCTCGGCGCGCGCTCGTCTTCCAACGGGTCCGGCGGGTCGTAGACCGCCTCGCAGGCCACCAGTCGGGCGCGCACGGTCGCCCCGCGGGCGCGCGCGCGGGCTTCGGTCTCCAACACCAGAATCGCGGCGGAGTCACGCAGCCGGTCGGGCGGCACGGGTGGATCCAGCCGGCGGTGGTGATGCTCGACGAGGAAGTTGCGCTGGTGGGCCACGCCGCCGACCAGGGCCCGGTCGATCCGTCCCGCACGAAGGGCTGCCACGGCTTCCTCCAGCGCCGCGTAGAACTGGGCCGGGCCCGGGTACGTCACGAAGTATGGCCCCTGCACGTCGAAGTTGAACGAGAGGTGATATGCGGGCATGTTCGAAAGGCACCGAAACGTCAACAGCGGGTTGATCTCGCGGTAGCCGCCCTCGGCGAAGCCCGCCATCGAGAACCGGCCCTCCGCGACCGCGCCGACCAGCAGGCCTTCCATGTCGCGCACTTCGAACGGGATGTACCCCACCGCCAGGTAGATCCCCGTCCGCTCCGGCGGCACGCTTCCGTCCGCTCCCGCCTGCTCCAGCGCCCGGCCCGCCGCGACCACCGCCAGCTCGTCTTGAAGCCCCATGAATTTCCGCTGCTTGCGCACCTTGAGCCAGGGCACGGGGTCGCAACCGGCCTCGCCCGGGGCGAGCACGATCGAGCCCGCCCCCGTGACCGCTATAGGATCGGGCGGTCCAGCTTCAGGTCGCGCGTCCATAGCGTGTAGAGGTTCCTCCGCTGTTCGTGCACGCGCTCGGATTCGACGTCTTTCAGGAAAAAGGTGAGCTCCGCGCGGGCGATCCGGCGCCCGTCCGCGGTCGCTTCGCCGGTGACCTGGGCTGCGGCTCCCAGCACCGAGGAGATCCGCACCTCGAATTCGAGCCGATCGCCGGGGCCGCTCGTGTCGTGGAACTTCGCCTCGCGGATCTGGGTGAGGAGCGCGCGCCGCGGGCGCTCTTCCGGGCGGTTGACCGACATCTCGATCAGGAAGCCCGCCAGCTGCGCCATCCCCTCGACCACCAGCACGCCCGGAAAGATCGGGTGGTCGGGAAAATGGTCATGGAGGACCTCGTCCGTCAGCGTGACGTTCTTGGTCCCGCGCGCGCGTTCGCCCGGCGCGAACTCGGTGACCTTGTCGATCAGGAACCAGCGCATGGTCTCAGGCTCGTCGAAGGGGTTCCGGATCCGGATTATTCCTGAAGCCGTCCGGCGGCTAAAGAAGTCACCCGGGTCATCGCGCACCGGTAGGCGGTTTCCGCGGCGAAGAAGACCACGCCGTACACGGCCAGCATGACCGCCCAGTACACGGGATACGACGGGAAGACGCCCTCCCAACCCTTCCAGATGGAGTGGGCGACGTTGACGTTGGTCGACGGCGGCGTAGTCCAGCGGCAGATCGCCTGCAGGACCGCGAAGGCGGCCACCGCGCGCCACCAGGCGTGCCGCGGCATCCCCAGCCGCGCGAGGCCCGCCAGCCCGATCGCCAGTCCTCCCAAATGGGTCAACACGGAGGTCGGGATGAACTCGCCGCCCATGACCAGGTCGAGCAGCCAGAAGGGGAGCCCGAGCGTGAGCCAGAGCACCCCGACCGCGTGCAGGGTCGGACTGCCGGCCAGCCATCCGACACCCACCGCGAGGGTCGCCATCGTGCACCCCCAGAGCGCCTCTTCGGGAGTCCCGCGCCACACATGATAGCCGGCGTGAACCCCGTAGATCGCGCAGGCGGCCACGCCGGGCCAGGCCGGTCTCATAGCGCCCCATCGACCAGGATCGTCTGGCCCGACACGTAGGTATTGTGCAGCGCGAAACGCGCCACCACCGCGGCGACCTCGGCCGCGCGCGCAACGCGCTTCAGGCCGCAGTGCTTCCGGTACTCCGCGAGCAGGCTCTCCGGCAGGCCCGCGCTCAGGCCGCCGTCGAGCAGGCCCGGGCAGATCAGGTTCACCTTGATGCCGTGCTCCCCGAGTTCTTTGGCCATCGCCTGGGTCATCGCGCCGAGGGCGCCCTTGGAGCCGGCGTAGTGGACCGGCGTGCGCACCGGCTTCGCGTTGTCGAGCGAGCCGATGAGGACGAAGTTCCCGCCGCCGGCCGCGCGCAGGACCTCGACCAGCCGGCGACAGGCGAAGAACGTGCTCTTCACGTTGACTGCGAAAGCGCGGTCCCACTGGGCCTCGTCCACCAGACTCATGCGGTGGTCCGGGAGGTCGCGGCGGCGTTCCGGCGGCTCTCCCACGACGGCGCACGGGACGAACGCGTCGAGCCCATCGAGCGCACGCAGCGCATCGTCGACGACACGCTCGACCTCGGCGACGCGGGCGAGGTCCGCGCGAAGCGGCACGGAACCGGGGCAGCGCCGCTCGAGGTCGCGCGCGACGGCTTCTCCCTGGTGGTAGGTGAAGGCGACGCGGGCGCCCTGCGCGGCGAGGGCTTCGACGACGGCGCGGCCGAGGTGGCCGGAGCCGCCGAAGACCAGGCAGCGCTCAGACGCAGCCATCGATCACCACCGTCTCTCCGCTCATGTAGCTGTTCGTGTCCGACACGAGGAACGCGGCGAACCGGGCCACCTCCTCGAACGTACCGACGCGCTCGAGCGCGCAGTGCTCGAGGTAGTCGGCGAGCTTGTGCTCGGGAAGGCTGCGACCCACGCCGTCCTCGAGCAGGCCGGGCGCGAGGCACAGGACGCGGATCCGGTGCCGCGCGAGCTCCTTGGCGAGCGCGGCGGTGAAGCCCGCGACCGCGGCCTTGCTGGCGGTGTAGTGGATCGGGGCCTCCATCATGCGGCCGCCGACCAGGGAGCCGATGTTGAGGATCACGCCGGCTCGCCGGCCGATCATCCCGCGGGCGACGGCGCGCGAGGTGAGAAAGGTCCCCTTGACGTTGACGTCCATCACGCGATCCCAGTCTTCCTCCTCCATGAGGGCGAGGGGCAGGTTCTGGGTCACGCCCGCATTGTTGACCAGGACGTCGATGCCGCCCCAGGCGGTTTCCAGCTCGCGCACCATCGCCTCGGTGGCCTGGGTGTCGAGCACGGAAGCCAGAAAGGCGCGTCCCTCGCGGCCCGCGGCTTGAATCGCCGCCAGAGTGGCGCGCGCCCCCTCCTCGTCCCGGGTGTAGCTGAAGGCGACGCGGGCGCCCTCTTCGGCGAACACGCGGGCGAGCGTGCGACCTAAACCGCGGGAGGCGCCGGTGACGAGGACGCCCTTCCCGGCGAGCAGCCCGCTCATGCCGGCCCCGCCTTTTCCCCGCTCCAGATCTCGCTGCTTCCCGCAGCGCCCGAGAAGCGCGGGTCCTTGTGCCGGTAGAACAGGTTGTACGCGCAACCAGGCATCAACCGGCCGTCGGGCATGGCGTAGTGCGTGCAGCACTTCTTGATCCGGTCGACTTCGAACGTGTGATCGTCCATGAATGCGTGGATGAAGATCGTCTTCACCAGGCTCTCGCCGATGTGCAGGCGCTCCTCCAACTCGAGCACGCGCTCCTCCGGGTACATCGCCATCAGGCAGCGCCGCAGCGCGCGCAGGATCTTCGCGCCGTCGGGGATCTGGTCCGCGCCCGACCAGAGGTCGTCGATCGCCTGCTTCATCGAGTCTTCGAACCCTTCGTCCGGGCGGATCGTGCCGCGATTGGCGATCATGTCCACGTACCGGTCCAGCTCGAGGAAGCGGGGAAAGGGCACGAAGCCCTCCTCGGTCTCGAGCAGGTAAGTGAGCCCGAAGCAGCCGGGGTGGGAGCAGGGCAAAGGCAGGAAATCGCTCCGCCGCAGGGCGCCGCCGGTCTGCTCCTCGCAGCAGCGCACCACATCCGGGATCGTGATCACGTCGAGCGGATTGTGGGGGGCGAAGTGCGCCCCGCCGAATCCGGTGTAGGCCGCGGGCTGGAACATGAGCGAGAGGATGAAATCCCGCTCGAAGAGGAGCTTGACGCACTCGCCGATCTGGCTGTCATTGACCCCCTTGGCGATGGTCGAGACGATCGTGGTGCGCACGCCGGCCTGCTCGAGGTTGTCGAGCGCGCGCAGCTTGAACGCGCGATGGTCGCCGCCGCCGCGCAGCACGCGCAGGGACGGGTTGCTCAGGGCGTCGAGCTGGAGGCTCACGTACACCTTGCGGCGGGCCAGCTCCCGGCAGAACTCGAAGTCGGTCGCGATCTTCAGGCCATTGGTCGAGATCGACACGCGCGCGATCTCCGCCCGACTCGCGATGTCGAGAAATTCCATGAACCGCGGGTGCGTCGTGGGCTCACCGCCGGAGAGGTTGACCGTGTCGAGCGTGCCTTCCTTCTCGACCAGGCCGTCGATGGTCGCGACGAACTCCTCGCGCGTCATCGTGTAATTGTGCTTGTTCTGCACGATGCAGATCGGGCACTCGAGGTTGCAGTAGTTCGTGATCTCGATGATCGGGAGGCAGCTGTGCTGCTCGTGGTCCGGGCAGAGCCCGCAGTCCTTCGGACAGCCCTCGGAAACCTTCGTGGAATGGCGCAGCGGTACCGAGCCGGGCTTGGTGTACTGGAACATGCCGAGAAACCAGTCCGCGTCCCCGGAGATGAGCGCCTCGGAGCGGCCGTGCTGCGGGCAGTGCTTGCGCAGGTAGACCTTCCCGTCGCGCAGGATCCGCGCCCCGTCGACCAGCTCGCGGCACTGCGGGCAGATGCCCTTCGAGAAGGAGTGGAAGACCTCGCGGGTGCGCGCGTCAGGCGTCTCGATCCGCGGAACGGCCGGAGGCACCTGCCGACCGACAATCGGAAGCGGGATCATGACGGCTTCACCTCCAGAGCAACGGCGCCCGTGGGGCGGGTCGCCGACATCCGCTTCAGCATCCCCGCGTCGGCGAAGCGCGGGTCCTTCTCGCGGTAGAGCACGTTGTAGGAGCAGGTCGGGATGTTGGTGCCGTCGGTGTCGGGGACGCCGACGCAGCACTTCATGATGCGGGAGACGTCGAAGTTCTCCTCCTCCATGTGCGAGTGGATGTAGACCGCCTTGAACGACCGCTCCGCGATCTTCTGGCGGACGCGCAGCGGCACCGGCCGCCCGCCGGGCGGGAACATTTCCAAGATCAGCCGCTTGAGCGTGCGCAAGACGCCTTCCGAGTCGGGCACGCGGCCCGGGTCCGACCATAGATCGTCGATGATCTGCCGGAACATCTCCTCCACATTCTCGCGTGGTTGAATGTAGAGCGAGTCCTGGAGCAGCTCGAAGAGCTTCGCGCGGCCGGCGAGACGCGTGAAGGGAACGTATCCGCCGCCGTCCAGGAGCAGCAGGTAGCAGATCGAGTAACAGTGCGGATGCGCGAGCGGGGAGGGGACGAAGTCCTTGGGCCCGATGCGGCCGGCCGAGGCTTCTTCCAGCCGGCGGTGCAGGTCCGGGATGGTGATGCGCGCGTCGCGGCGGAACCCGACGCCGCCCTGGCCGGTGAAGGTGAGCGTGTGGAGCTCGAGCGAGACGACGTTGGGCCGCGAGAGCATGAGCTGGAACAGGCCGGCCACGTCCTTGTCGTTCAGGCCCGCGGCCACCGCGGGCAGGATGGTGGTGCAGACGTCGTGCTGCTCGAGCAGGTCGAGGACGTCGAGCTTGGTCTTGACCGTGTTGGCCCCGAGCAGGATGCGGTCGACCTCCGGGTCGAAGGTGTCGAGGGAGAGGATGATGCGCGCGTCCACCGCGGCCATGCGGCGGACGTAGTTTTCGTCTTTGAGCTTCAAGCCGTTGGTCGAGACGGTGAGCCGCCGGATGCCGGCCTTCGCGCACATCTCGAGGAAATCGGGGAGCTCCGGGTGGAGCGTGGGCTCGCCGCCGGTGAAGTTGATGATGTCCAGTTCCTCGTGGTCCGCGACGAGGTGGTCGAGGATCTGCTGCAACTGCTCCTTCGACATCCGATGAGCGTGATCGTTCTTGTTCACCGTGTAGCAGATCGGGCAGTCGAGGTTGCAGGCGGAGGTGATCGGGATGACGGGGAGGTAGACCTTCTGCTGGTGGGAGGTGCAGGCGCCGCAGTCGAACGGGCAGCCCTTTTCCACCTGCTTCATGACGCGCTTGGGCGGGACGGCGGGCGCGATGAACGAAAGGCAGTCGAGATACCACTCGATGGAGGAGGCGACGAGGACTTCCTGGTGTCCGTGGCGGGGGCAGAACTTCAGGAACCAGACCTTGCCGTCGCGGAAGACGATCTTGGCGTCGACGGCCTCCTTGCACGTACCGCAGAGGCTCTTGGTCATCGAGTAATAGATGTGGTGGGTGGCGGATCGGACCGGAAGGACGACGACGGGTGTGTTCATGCGGCCTCCGGACCCGGGGTCGCGCGCCATCCTGGGAGGAACGGAGGCCGGTTGCAAGCGAAATCCTGCCGGGAGAGGATCCGCCGTTCCAGGCGCGCACGCTGCGCGGCGGCGACCTCCGTGTAGTACTCGAGCTGCCAGGCCTTCTCTGCCTCGGCCCGCCGGGCCGGGTCCGGGATGCGGCTGATCAGAACTCGATCGCCCTTGCGCGCTTCCCCGCCGCTCGCCATACTGGACCCGTTCGCGGATGCCGACGGAGGGCCCTACCCCCGAGGCGGAGGAGTTTCTGTGGCTGGAACGCGCTGCCGCGGTTGCCAGGGGATGAATCGGGTCGAAGCGGATTCCTGCCGGTGGTGCGGCGCGGCTCTGGCCCCGCCGGCAGCAGCGGACCCCCGTGACTCCGGCGCCCCCGTCGCCATGGCGCCCTCGCCCCGCACGGTCAAAGAGGCCGCCGAACTCCTCGAGTGGGCCGGCTCGGCGTCGACGCTACCCAGCGACTCCCCTGGCGTGGCAGGTCACGCGCACAGGATCTTCTCACGCGGGCCGCTGTTGCTCGCGCTCGGGGCCGCCGTGATGGCCACCCTTCCCTTCCTGGTGGACGAAGCGGGGCTCGCCATGGGCCTCTTCATCGGGGGGCCGTGCGCCTTGATCGGCATGGTGCGGCTGTTGCTCGATTACCGTACGCTCGCCCGCATCCGGCGCGGCTCTGCCCCGGAACTCCTCCGCACGTACTACCAGTCGATCGGAGGATCACCATGGTTGGCCACCAAAGGCCTGGCGAGCCATCCGGAAGGCGTGTTGCGTGCGGAGCACGTGGGCATGCTCTGGGATCAGTGTCTGAGTAGCGGGTCGGACCTGTCGCGCATTACGCACGTCGCCACGGGGACTCCTGAACCGCTCGGGCAGGACATCTGCGTCGTGCCGGCCCGCTTCACGATCGTGACGCACGCCGCAACCGCGCTGACCTTCGCGGGATTGATCGGGCGGATCGCATCCGAGACATCGACCGAGGAGGAAGTCCGCAAGCTGTTGGTGCGGCACTCTGGGCGTTGGTATCTCGTAAACGGCGAGCCCGGTGATGAGACGGATCGCAACCTGGCGGAAGAGATCCGGCGGACGACCAAGTAGTCCTCGGCCTTCGACCGTCCCCCGAGCGCGGCGAGGACGCCCGCGCTCCCGGGAGACGCAATCTGCGCCGCTCCAGCCGCACCAGGCTGGCGCTCGCGCCGGAGGACGCCGAATGCCGACGCCGGCGCGGGTGCGCGAAGTCCGAGCAGGCGTTGCGCCGGCTGCGCCAGGGTGCCGACGCTGGGGCACTCTACCGCGACGCGCTCGCGGACCTGGACGAAGCGGTGCTGCGGGAGCCCGGGCGGGCCGACTTCCTCGTGGAGCGTGGCTCACCCTCGCCGATTGGGCGAGCGTGCGGACCGAAGTGGGTGGGGAACCGGGCGAGCTGCAAGCGCGAGTCGCGAGCCATCCTGGGTGGAACGAGGCCGGTTGCACGCGAAATCCGGCCGGGAGCCGGGCCCTGCGGCTATCCCAGCCCGAGGTTCTTCCGCAGCCGGGGGTCGCCCTTGACCCGCCAGATCTTCTGGTCCAGGTAGTAGTGGTGGAGGGCCAGGCCCCACCAGAGGGAGAGGCCGATCTGGCTGCCGGTCGCGCCGCCGATCTTCATGTTCATGAAGACCTGGCAACCGGGAAAGACGCCGGTCCAGCAGGCGAGCAGGAGGTAGACGAAGGAGAACGCGCCGCAGGCGAGCAGATAGTGGCCCGCCGACCGGTTGACCACGCGGGCCGGCCCGAAGTCGTCCACGGGCTCGCCGTAGCGGTTGTGGTTGTGGAACCAGACGAGGCCCAGGTACTGGATGTTGTGGAAGAGGGTGGTGACGACCGAGATCAGAAGAAAGTCCTGATCCGGCCCATTCGATTTCGCGTAGACGGGCTCGAACGTCGCGATGAAGAAGTAGATGATGCCGTGGAGCCCGACGGTCACGAGAAAGTACCAGACCTGCGGCCGATGGGCGGAGGCCCCGAAGCGCTGGATCGTGCGGCCGACGTAGAGCAGCAGGGAGAGCCCCCAGGCGGCGCCGACCGCCGCCAGCACGAACCCTTCCACCGGTCCGACCACGGCGCCCATGCCCATTTCGGCGCGCGCCCGCGGATGGGTAAACAGAAAGTAGAAGTAGGGGAGCCACAGCCCGGCATACAGGCACCACCGGTCGAGATGCAAATCGAGCCGGCCAAAGTCGCGCGCCACGCTCTTGTAGAGGGCGAGGAACCCGTAGTGTTGGCGGACGATGTGGTAGTACCCGTACACCGCCGACAGCGCCAGGAACCCGAGGAAAGGCGCGTCGGAGCCGGTGACGGCGTTGAGGACCAGGCATGCGGGTCCGACCGCGAAGGCGAGCAGGCTGAAGAGGAGCATGCCGCGGCGGGTGCGCCATTCCTGGAGGTCGACGTAGGTGCGGGTGAAGGCGGCGGCGATGTGGGGGCCGTCGAAGCCGAGCAGCCAGATCCAAAAGAGGGCGAGGATCGATACGCCGAAGCCGAAGTAGAGTCCCAGCGCGGCCAGGCTGAGCAACGACCCGCCGAAGAACCAGAGGAGGTCGAACCTCCGATTCACGATCCAGCGGGCCGCGACGGGGGCGGCGACCGGGGCGACGGTGGCAGCGATGTGGTTCATGCGGACCTCCGATCCGCGAGTCTAGCGCCCGGCTGGGCGGGGGTCAATCTGCGACCGGGGACGCGGTCGCTCCGTTCGGTTCCTTGACAATCCCCCTGTCGCGGAGTGAACTGCACGGAGAGTGGAGTCGCTCGACCTCCCCGTCCCCCTTTGAACCCCCACGAGATCGCCGCCCGCCGCATGAAACCGTACCTCGACCTCCTCCGCCACGTCCTCGACCACGGCCGGCGCAAGGAAGACCGCACCGGCACGGGGACGCTCAGCGTCTTCGGCTGGCAACTGCGCTTCGACCTGGCGCAGGGCTTTCCCATGGTCACGACCAAGAAGCTGCACCTGAAGTCGATCGTCCACGAGCTGCTTTGGTTCCTCGCCGGCGACACCAACGTCAAGTACCTGCAGGAGCACGGGGTGCGGATCTGGGACGAATGGGCCGACGAAAAGGGCGACCTGGGCCCGGTGTACGGCCACCAGTGGCGGCACTGGAAGGCACCGGACGGGCGCGAGATCGACCAGATCGCGCGGGTGATCGAGGACATCAAGCCCTGTCCGGATTCCCGCCGGCTGATCGTGACCGCGTGGAATCCCGCCGACGTGGACCGGATGACGCTGCCGCCGTGCCACGCCTTCTTCCAGTTCTACGTGTGCGAGGGCCGGCTCTCCTGCCAGCTCTATCAGCGCAGCGCGGACATCTTCCTCGGCGTCCCGTTCAATATCGCCTCCTACGCGCTGCTCACGATGATGGTCGCGCAAGTCTGCGGGCTCCAGCCCGCCGAGTTCGTCCACACGCTCGGCGACGCCCATCTCTACCTCAATCATCTGGAGCAGGCGCGGCTTCAGCTCGGGCGGCAGCCGCTCCCGCTGCCGCGGATGGAGCTCAATCCCGCGGTGAAGTCCATCTTCGAGTTCCACTACGAGGACTTCACGCTGCGCGACTATCAGCCGCATCCGCCCATCAAAGCCCCGGTCGCCGTGTAGTGTCCCGTCCCGCCCCAAGCGGTGGTTGCGCATCCGATGATCCACATCATCGTAGCCATGGACCTGGACCGGGTGATCGGGGTGGATGGCAAGCTGCCCTGGCGGCTGCCCGAGGACCTGAAGCGCTTCAAGCGGCTGACCCTGGGCCATCCGGTGATCGTCGGCCGCAAGACGTACGAATCGCTGCTCCGCCCCCTCCCCGGCCGCACCAACATCGTGGTCACGCGGCAGGGCGGATACCGTTCCGAGGGCTGCATCGTGACTCATCACCTGGATGCCGCGCTCGCTGCGGCGCGCGCGGCGACGGGCGGCGACGAGGTGTGGGTGATCGGCGGGGGCGAGGTCTATGCGCAGGCTCTCGAGCGCGCCGACCGGCTGCATGTCACGCAGCTCGAGACCCGCGTTTCGGGGGGCGATGCGCGGTTTCCGGAGATCGACCCGACGCGTTGGGAAGCAGTCGCCGACGAGCCGCACCCCGCGGATGCCCGGCACGCGTACGCCTACCGGTTCGTGACGTATCGCCGGCGCGGCGGCTGACCCACGTTCACTTCCGCGTCACTTCCGCAAGGCGTGGAGAAGATAGACCACGACATACCCGCTGAGCCATGCCAGGAGTTGCCAGGTGACGACGAAGTAGCCGGTCTCCTGGAAGTCCAGCTGAGCGATCAGGACTTTGGCGAACGGGTAAGAAAGCAGGATGCTGACGGCCAGTCCGGCAATCCCCAATCCTCCCAGGGGAAACGGGATGGACTCTCCGATCGTGGCCACGATCGCCATGATGACGGGGAGCGCGGCGACTTTCAACATGTCCTTCGGCCAGGCCAGCCCGCCGAGCATCCCCAGCCTCATGAAAATCCAAACGGCCAGGAAGATCCCGATCGAAGAGGCGACGAAGTAAAACGCGAATGTCACGGCCAGGGCCATCGGCAAAGTCCCAGTTCGAGCGACACGAGTTCCTCCGATCGTATCGAGGGTGTGGACGGGGGTCAATCGGAAGTTCAGAGCGGGGTGCATGACCGCAGTTGCGGGCGGCCAACTGCAGAGAGCGCGGTCCGCCGAAGGAGGACCAAACTACGGATTTCACGGATTCACGGATGGACGGCCGATGTGAGTCCGGTGGACATCAGGGACGGTCACAGCGACACGCCACGGTCTCGCGCAGCTGCGGTCATGCACCCTTCAGAGCGGACCCCCGCGGCCTCCGGTGCCATCCCCGCGAAATCCGGGGGGCAGATGGTGTTCGTGGGTGCGCGGACGGACGCGACAGGTCTTGCATCGCGTAGCGAAGCCGGGCAGACTCGGTTGACCCTGCACCGCAGGGGTATCGGTCTTTCCGTCATCGGAGGCAAGTCCAGATGAACGCCGATCGTTCGCACACCACGCTCGCCGGCCTGGCCGGAGTACTCCTGGGCGCACTCCTCGTCTTCGCTGCGCTCTCGCCGGCCAAGGCTGCGCCGGCCAAGACCTACAAGGCGATCCAGGTCCCTATGGGCAGCACGATCAGCAAGATCGAGAGAGAGATCAACGAAGTCGCCGTCGACGGTTGGGAGTTGGTCCAGCTCCAGGGGTTGGGATCCTCTTCGGATGCCATCGCGATCTTCGTGAAGTGAGGTGGTCCATGAAACGCCTTCTTCCCCTGCTCGTCCTTGTCCTCGCGGCGTTCCCGGCCCAGGCGCAGTCCGCGGACGAAGCCGCCGTCACCGGGTTGCGGCGCGTCCACGGAGAGGCCGTCAACTACTACCCGCCGTTGCGCATCGCCCTGCGACGCGAGCCGGCGGAACCGCTCCGGGCAAAGCCCGCCTGCCGCTCGGCCGAGCCGCTGTACGGCAGCCTCGCCTTGGGCGACGGTGCGGACACGGCGATCGCGCTCGTCCTCGACGAGGACCTCGCTGCGGGGTACTCGCACCTGTACGTCGACCTCGACAACGACGAGGACCTGACGAACGACGGCAGCGGCGTGGAATGGAAGCGGAGTGCGAACGGGACCTGGGGCGGTCGCGCCGTCGTGCGGGTTTCGTACCGCTCGCCGGAAGGCGGCGTGGACCACGATGTGGAATACCGACTGCGCTTCTGGCGCTTCGAGGATCGCCTCCGCGACGTCGTGCTGTACACCCGCGACTCGTACGTCGAAGGCACATTTCAGCTCGGCGATCGGAGCTGGGGGCTGCGATTGCTGGACGGCAACGGCGACGCGCGGTTCGACGACGTGGCGCACGGAGCCCTCGTGATCGACCGCGATGGCGACGGCAAGCTGGCGCGCGACAGCTCGTCGGCAGAGCACTTCGCGCTCGACGAGCCGTTCGAGCTGGCGGGACGGGGCTGGCGCCTCGAGTCGGTGCAACCGGACGGCCTGGTTGCGCGGGTCGTCGCGGTCCCAGGCCCGCCGCCCGAGAAGGCCTTCCTCGAACCCGGCCGTCCCGCGCTGCCGTTCGCGGCAGTCGATCTCGATGGGAATCCGGTCGCGCTGGGCGATTTCGCCGGCCGGCTCCTCCTGATCGACTTCTGGGCCACCTGGTGCGGCCCGTGCATGGAGGAGATGCCGAACGTGGTCCGGCTCTACCGCGATTACCACGGGCGCGGCTTCGAGATCCTCGGCATCAGCCTGGACCAGGACCTGGAAAAGCTGCGCGCGCATCTGGCTCGCGAGACCGGCATGGCGTGGCGGCAGGTGTGCGACGGCAAAGGCTGGAAAGCCGAGCTCGCGCGGACCTACCGCGTCACCGGGATTCCCGACACCTTCCTGATCGGCCCCGACGGCCGCATCCTCGCCCGCGGCCTGCGCGGCGACTCGCTCGGGCGCGCCCTGGCCAAGCACCTCGGCGGCAAGCCGGCCGCCACCACCCCGACCGGCGCGGAGGGACCGCGGCCGCCCGCGGAGCGCGACCCGGACGGCACCGACGGCAAGCGGTCGCCCGCAGAGCGCGCACCGGATGCCGAGGCGGCGTACCTCGGAGAGTCACACGACGCCTGGCTCGAAAAGGCCCGCGCCCTTCTGGCATCCGAACAGTTCGATCAGGCGCTCGCGGCCGCCTACTCCGCGAAGCTGGCCAACCCGGCCTACCGCGCCTGGCTCGGCCGCCCTCCGCGCCGCTCCTCCCTGCGGGACTTCGCCGAGGAAGGGATCGTCCGGGCGGCGCGCGCCGGGCTGACGCGCCAGGCCGCTCCGCCGCCCGGCGCGGAGGCGTTCGACATACCGGTCATCGATTCCGCTCCGACGATCGACGGCCGCATGACTTCGGGAGAGTGGGACGGCGCACTGGAGTTGCCCGCCGGCATCGGCGGATCGCGCACCTCGCTGCGGCTGCGGTCGGACGGGATCCATCTCTTCGTGGCCTGTGACGCGCCGGAGGAGACCACGGCCGACGGGTTCGATCAATTCCGCATGTACCTGCACGTGCGCCTTTGCCCCGAAATCCAGTTCGAGTGCGTGTTCGTGGCGCGCGAGTGGATCGCCACCAATCGCTGTACCGGCGTCCACTGGCAGGGCGTGCCCGGAGAGGGGGAAACCGAGCGCTGGAAGCAGCACGCGATTCAGGAGGGCGAGCTGTTCGGCTCCGCGCGCGGCGCTTCGCAGCTCATCGGCCACCGGCAGTACGAGGCGGCGGTGGATCTGGAAGAAGCGGGCATCCATCGGAGCGTGCCGTTCTCCGCCCGCTTCGAGGTCGAAAGCGACCCGGTGTACGTGGACGGGAAGTTCAAGAACCGGCTGGAGATCGGCGGGCTCGGCTCGGAGCAGGCGCCGGTATGGCTGCGCGTGCGCTGACGCTCTCGGAGCTGGTTGCGAGGGTGACGGCGCGATCGAGCGCGCGTTCATCCAGGAACCGGGCAGCGGCCGCCTGCTGCCGGTGTGGGGCGACCTGCTCGCGGAGGGATCCCCTCGCCGATCGTGGCGCTGGACCGCGCGGTGGCGGTGGCGATGGTGCACGGGGCGCGCGCGAGGTTGGCCGCACTGGCCCGTACATCCTGGCGCCGCAGCGGGTATGGACGGGAAGCGGACGAACTCGCTCATCGAGCGTCCGATCCTCCGGGTTCCTTCCCGGCAGGTGCGGCGTTCGACCGCTCCTCTCTCCAGATGGGGCCGGGCAGTTCCGGGCAGTCCGAATCCTGGATTTGGTCCGAGTGCGGCCGTAGAATGCGGGCGGAGGACGGTTCCCGCGCCGGACCAATCCGGCGCCCGTCGATCAATAGGACAATGAGGGGGCTAGAATGTTCGGACTCCAGAACGTACCGATGTACGACCCGGAAGCGGTGAAGCCGATGCGCGAGGAATTGACGCGCGCCGGACTCGGAGAGTTGCTCACTCCCGCGGACGTGGACGGCTCGGTCGCGAAGGGAAAGGGGACCGTGCTCGTGGTGGTGAACTCCGTGTGCGGATGCGCCGCGGGCATCCTGCGCCCCGCGGTGGTGCGGGCCGTCGCTCGACGTCCGGCCCCGGATCGCTCCGTGACGGTGTTCGCGGGGATGGAGCGGGATGCGGTCGAGCGCGTGCGCGCGCTGGCGCCCGGGGTGCCGCCCTCTTCGCCGAGCGTCTACCTCTTCCGCGACGGTGCGCCGGTAGACGGGCTGCAGCGGAGCGACATCGAAGGCCGGACCGCGGGGATGATCGAGTCTTCCCTGGCCGCGATGTTCGCTCGGCACTGCGTTGCGACGCCCGCCGCCCCGGCGATCGCGGGAGATGCGCGCGGCTAGCTGGTGTCGTCCGAGAACTCCCCCGAGCCGGACGGAACGCCGCGTCCGCAGCCGTGACGCGCGGCGACGAGGTATGGAGCCATCGCCGGCCGGGAATCAAGTCCGGTCCTATCGGTCCGCTCCACCCGTTCCGCGAAGCGCGCCGCGACCGACCCGATGCGCGATCGCCCCCCAGAACTCGTTCCGCGGTGATTGTGCCCAGTTCCGACATCCGTGTGCCGATAACAGGAGGCGGGGAGGACCAGGCGATGTGGGCCATCATTTCCGACATCCACGGGAATCTGGCGGCGCTGGAATTCGTGCTGCGGGACATCCGCACGCGCGGAATCCCCGAAGAACGCATCCTCTGCCTCGGGGACATCGTGGGCTACGGCCCCGACCCAATCGAATGCGTGGATCACGCCATGGCGTGGCCCGTGGTGCTGCGCGGCAATCACGACGACGCGGTATTCAATGACCCCGTCGCCTTCAATCCGCCGGCGAAGGAGGCGATCCACTGGACCCGCGACCTGCTGTCGCCGCGGTTCCTTTCCGGGCCCCAGGTGCGGCGACGCTGGGCCTGGTTGCGCGACTTGCCGACGAGCCACTTTCTCGGACGCGCGTTGCTGGTGCACGCCTCACCGCGCGATCCGATCAGCGAGTACATCCTCCCCCGCATGTGCGGGGACGGCAAGAGCGAGCTGTCACCCGACCTGAAGGATATCTTCAGCCGGTTCGAGTGGACCTGCTTCGTCGGGCACACCCACGAGCCGGGCGTGGTGCCTCAAACCGGCGGCTTCCTCACTCCGTCGGACCTCGAGTACCGGATCCGGCTCGCCGAGGACCGGAAGTACATCGTCAACGTCGGATCGGTGGGCCAGCCCCGCGATCGCAATCCCAGGTCGTGCTACGTGACCTTCGACGGCCAGGTCGTGGAGTATCACCGGGTCGAGTATCCGGTGGAGTTGACCCAGGAGCGCATCCGCCGGGAACCGCGGCTCCACCCCATCTTTGCCGACCGGCTCGCCCTCGGGAAATGAGTTCGCCCGAAGGACGACCGCGGGACTCGTCTCGCCGATGCGGCGCGCGCCTCGAGTTCGATTCCCTGGTTGCCCGATTCGCCGCGTTCGCCGGCGCCCCTGAGCCGGGCCATCGTCGGCGATCCGAGAGACACGGGCCGGGCGGTTCCGGCGGTCCATGCGATCCGGTTTCGATTGCACGGCCCGCGACTTTGCGGTCAACTGACGCGAGCATGAGCGAGTGTCCTGCCTGCCGGGCGCCGATCGCGGCGCCGCTCCCCCGCTGCCCTCGTTGCGGGCAGATATTCTCCCACGCGGAGACCTCGGTGCCGACCGCGGCGCCGCGCCCGGAGGAGCGGGAGGAGACCGAGCGCCGGGCGCCCTCGGCCCACACCGAGCGCGTGGTCGACCGCCACTACCGGCTGCTGGAAGTGCTCGGCAGCGGCGGCATGGGCACGGTCTGGCGGGTCGAGCACCTGCTGCTGCGCAAGCAGTTCGCCCTCAAGCTGCTGTCGCCGCAGCTCTCGAACGATCCGCAATTCCGGTCCCGCTTCCTCAACGAGATCCGCGCGGTGGCCTCCCTCGCGCATCCCGGAATCGTGCAGGCGATCAATGCCGGGATCGCGGAGGACGGCCAGCTCTACCTGGTGATGGAGCTGGCGCCGGGACGGACGCTGCGGGTCGTGATGCGGGAGAATGGAGCGCTGCCGGTCCGCGCCGCGGTCCTGGTGGCCTGCGCGGTGCTCGACGCGCTCGAGCATGCCCACCGCAACGGCGTGATCCACCGCGACCTCAAGCCGGAAAACGTCCTGGTCAGCGACCTCGGCTCGGACCATCCGGTGGTGAAGGTGCTGGACTTCGGGCTGGCGCGAATCCGGGAAGGGAGCCGCAACCCGGCGGACATCGACCATGGCGCGCAGCGGAACGCCGCGGGGTGGGGCACCTTTCCCTACATGAGCCCGGAGCAACTGGCCGGGGCCGCGACCGACCTGCACACGGATCTGTACACGGTCGGGGTGATCCTCTACGAGATGCTCACCGGCTGGCTGCCGCACACGGCCGCCACGCTGCCGGAGCTGCGGGAAAAGGTGCGGAGCCAGGCGCCCGAGCCGCTGCGGCGGCTGCGGCCGGACGCGCCCGCGGCGCTCGAGGCGACGGTGATGCGGGCGCTCGCCAAGCGGCCGGACGACCGGCCCGCGAGCGCAGCCTCGCTCCTGGCCGATCTCCGCCGCGCGCTTTCGGAGCCCGACACGGAGGCGGCGCCAGCAGCGGCCGCTCCGGCCCCGCCGCGCCCGTCCCGTTCCCGCGAGGGGGCGTACGACAGCCCGCAGCTGGTCTACCTCGGCAAGAATGCGGAGGGCTTCGAGGAGTACCGGCATGCGCGGACCGGGGTGCTCCTGGTGCTCCTGCGGCCGGGCTCGTACCTGATGGGCAGTCCGCTCGGGTCTTGGGACCGCGAAGCCGACGAGCTCGAGCATCGGGTACGGTTGACCCGTCCGTTCACGCTCGCGAAGTTCGCGGTCACCAACGCGCAGTTCCGCTACTTCCGCGCGGCGCATTCGAGCGGCGCGCACCGGGGCCAATCGCTCGACGGCGACGACCAACCGGTGGTGCAGGTGAGCTGGGAGGACGCGCAGGCGTTCTGCGAATGGGCCGGCCTGCGACTACCGACCGAGGCCGAATGGGAGTATGCCGCGCGCGGCGGAGAGCGCCGGACGTTTCCCTGGGGCGACCACTGGCCGCCTCCGCCCGGGTCGGGCAACTGGGCGGACGCGGCGGCGGCGCGGGCGTTCGCGTCCGAGGTCGTGCCGATCGCGGGATACTCCGACGGGTACCCGGTGACGGCCCCCGTGGGGAAGTTCCCGGCCAATCCCTTCGGGATCGGCGACCTGGGCGCAAACGTCCGCGAGTGGTGCGCGGATTGGTACGGCCCGTACGCGTCCGATGCCGAAGCGGTCGACCCGACGGGTCCCGCCACGGGCGAATTCCGCGTGGTGCGCGGCGCCTCCTGGTACGACGGCGCGCGGCGTCTCCTCCGGTGCGCCTGCCGGGATGGGCGCGCTTCCCGGCACCGCGGCAACAATGTAGGGTTACGCGTCGCGCTCGACCCCGAGGGTTGGGGTGCGTGAGGGCGCGGCCGATCGGAGTTCCCCATGCGTCGCCTGTTCGCCCGGTTCGCGCTTCTGTGCCTCGCACCGGCGGCCGTGGCCGAGCCGGTCACCCGGCCGGGCTTTTCGTTCGACGCCCCGCGCGGCTGGATCGCGGTCACTCCCGATCGCCGGGAGATGATGGAGCACGCCCCGACATCGGTGCGTCAGGTCCTGGCCCGGATCGACCTCCGCCAGGTCGAGGCGTTCGTCGTCGACCCTGCGGAGGACGAGTTCCACGAGAGCGTGAACGTGGTGACGCAACCGGGTGAGATGCCGGTGACCGAGTACTCCCGCGCGGACCTAGCGCGCACGCTCCCCGAGCACTACGAGAATTCCGGAGTCAGCGTGCAGTCGATGCGCGTCGAGATCGCGACCCTGGGAAAGAACCGCGTCCTGTTGGCCATCAGCGACCTGCGCCTGTCGGGCACGGAGGTCGACCTCCGTCAGTGGCAGGTATTCGTGCCCGGCCGCGGCCGCACCTACACGCTCACGTGCACCGCACGCAAGCAGGACTTTGCGGAACGGGAACCGATCTTCCAGAGCGTGCTGGAAAGCCTCACGGTCGAGGCTCCCGCGGGCCAGGGGGGGATTCTCGGGGGAGCGGCGCGCGGCGCGCTGTTCGGCGGAGCGGCCGGAGCCGTGGCCGCGCTCGCCTTCGCCCTCTGGCGCTGGAAGAAGCGGACGGGCGATCCCGTCGCGAACCCGCCCGGTCGCTGATGCGACTCGGATGTCGCGTCCAGCGCAAGACTGCGGGTCCGGTCACCTCGCCATCTCCTGTGCCCGCAGCATCGCCCGGTCGAGCTGCGGGTCGCCGTCGGCGGATACGGCAGCGGGCTCGGGACCGGCACTCAGCGCGCCTTCGTCGCGCCGCGCTGGAGCAGCGGCTCGAGCTGGCCCCACAGCGCCACGAGCGGGGCGGGAAGCCGCACCGCAGGGTCGACGAAACCGGCGGGGTCGGGGCAGAAGACGACCGAGCGCACCGCGTCGGCCGCGAGCGTGACGGTGATCTCGACCGTGAGCGCCCCCGGCTTGATCGAACCGACGGATCGCGGCGCCAGGGCGAAATCGGCACCCCAGAGCGCCCGGAACAACTCGGCCCGCTCCTCGTCGGCAAGCGGGAAGTCGGAGCGCCGGGCCGGACCCTCCCCTCCCTCGAGGGAAAAGTGGCCCCCGGCAACGTCGATGCGCAGGGTGCGCGCCGGGCCCTGGGGACCGGCGGCACTACGCGCATCGAGCGCGGCGCTTCGCGCACCGAGCACGGTGCTGCGGACCTCGAGCAGCACCGTGTCCCCAGAGTCGCGACGCTCCGCGAGCGAGGCGTAGCGTCGGCCGAACGGGAGCCCGGCCGCGTGCCGCCGCACCGCCGACTCCACCGCCGCGTCGAAACCCGCGTCGCCCGGGCTGCCGGCGAACAGCACCGTCCCGCCGGGATCGACCACGAAGATGCGCGGGTACGAGGGCACGCCCCAGCGCCCGTGCATCCTGAGATCGGCGTCGCGGCCGATGGCGTACGTGACCCCGGAGGACGGGAGGAATTCGCGCAGCAATTCGACCGAATCGGCCGTGATCGCCAGCAGCGCCAGTTCGCGCTCGTCGTAGCGGGCGCGCAAGGCCGACAGGTGCGGGATCTGGCCCTGGCACACACCGCAGGTGGTCGCCCAGAACTCGAGGACCGCAACCCGCCCCTTGAAGTCATCGAGGGTGAGGGTCCGCTCCCCCTCGAGCGCCGACACGAGGAGCTCGGGAGCGGGCTTGCCCACCTCCGCCTGCTCCCCGCCGAAGGCGGCGACCGCGGCCAGGACGAACGCCCCGAGAGCCGGAACGACCGACCCGAGCGAACCTGCGTTTCGCTCCACGCCCATCGGCAACTCCTCCCGGCCAAGGCCGTCCGCGCCCTCGAGGTTCCGCAGCCTACCCGCCTCCCGGGAGCGGAGACGCCAAGCCGCGCGCCCACGCGGGTCCGCGCCCTCGAGTTTCCGCAATCTACCCGCCTCCCGGGAGCGGCGGCGCCAAGCCGCGCGCGCCCTCGAGGTTCCGCAGCCTACCCGCTTCCCCGGGCCGCCTCAAGGATGTTCGGTCGGCGCGCCGCCGGCCGGCCGACGGCCGCCGACCCGATCAACGTCTTTTCCCGATCTCCGCGCGGATTTCCCCGGCGCGCCCCGGGTCGTCGCAGAGGGCGAGGACCCGCTCGAGCTCCGCCACCTCGCGTCGCCGCCGCTCGGCCGGATCGAGCCGGGCCAGAAGCTCGAGCCCGCGGCCTCCCGGAAGCGAGAGCCGCCTTTCGTCCGCGGCGCCGGCCGGGTCTCCCGATCTATCGAGCGCCTCGGCGAGCAGGGCATGGGCCGCGCGGGCGTCGGGCTCGCGGCGGGCCGCCTCGGAGAGCAGGTCCCGCGCCCCGTTCTCGTCCCGGGCGGCCAGCGCGATCGCGCCGAGGGCCGCCTGCGCCGCGGCGCTCCCGGGGGCCTGCGAGACGATGCGGTCCGCCCCAGCGGCAGCCTCGGCCAACCGTCCCGCGCCGAGGAGGATGCGGCATCGCAGCACGCCGGCCCAGAGATCGTCGGGGTCGAGCGCACACAGCCGATCCACGGCCTCTAGCGCCGGCCCGGCCTCGCCGGCATCGAACAGCGCCTCCGCGAGGGCGGCGAGCGCGGGGGCGTGGTCCGCCCGGAGCGCGAGCGACTCGCGCTGCCGGTCGGCGCCCTCCGCAGCCCTCCCTTCCGCGTGGAGCGTCAGACCCACGAGGTAGCGACCGCGATGCGGAGTGCGCGCGTCATCCCGGGCGAGGCCCGCGAGGGCGGAAAACCGAGCCGCCGCGGGATGCCCTGCCTGCAGGAGCGTCCAGGCCAGGGCATAGCGCTGGGCCACCGATTCCGGCGCCACGCGGACCGCGCGCGCCGCGTCCGGCAACGCGCGCGCCGACTCTTCCGGATCGGCGGCGAGCAACGCCCGCCCGGAGAGCGCGAGCAGGTTGTCGGGGCAGGCCGCGAGCACACCGTCGTAGAAGGTCCGCTGGTCGCGCCAGCCCGCGCAGCCCGCGAGGAACTGGGCCAGGCACCAGCCGAGGTAGAGGGCGACCCCGAGCCGCCCGAGTGTGATTTTTCGCGCGCCGGAGGACCGAGCCGGCCGGGCGAGGAGTACTCCCCCGGCGAGGCAGAGCCCAAGCGTGGGGAGGTAGAGCTGGCGTTCCGCGCCGATGATCATGATGCCGACCACGAGGTTGGATACCGGCAGCAGCGCGACCAGGAACCAGACGAGCCCGAGCCGCGCGGGCGTCGGGCGGCGGAAGAAGCCGACGGTGACGGCCCCCGCGCCGGAGAGCAGGACGAGGGCGGCCAACCAACCCGCGGGATCGCCGGGCTCGGACGTTGCGAACGACCGGAAGCTGTAGTCCGAGCTGCGATGGAACCCGCAGACCGCAGGCCCGAGGTAGCAGGAGAAGAAAAACCGCGCCATGGTGGGGAGGACTTGCGCGTACGGTTCCCGATCGAAATAGGCGAAGCCTGCGCCGTAGGTAGGGCCGCCCGGCAAGGCGGCGCGGATCGCGAGGTAGGCTGCGACCGCCAGCAGGATCGGCCCGTACCGCCGGAGCAGGATGCGCGTGGGCGGAATCCCCGGGCCATCGCGCAGGAAATCCTGGAGCACGAACAGCGCCGGGAACGCGATCGCGCTCTCTTTGGACAACAGTGAAAGGAAGAGCAGCAGGGCGGCGGCGGGGGACCCCGCGCCGCCGGGAGCGGCGTGGCGGATCGCCGCCGCGAGGCCGAACGCGGCCGCGAGCAAGGTGGAGCGCTCGGCGACGTTGGCGACGTTGTCGCAGTGGACGGGGAGCACGGCGAAGAGCACTCCGGCGAGCGCCGCCGCGACGGGATCCCGCAGGACTCCGAGCGCCCAGATCGCCACCAGGACCGAGATCCCGGCGTGGAGCAGGACGTTGTCGAGGTGGTAAAGCGCCGGGTGAGCCCCCACCACGGCGTACTCGAAGGCAAAGGTGACCAGCGGAAGCGGGCGATAGTCGACGCCGCGGCCGACGATTCCGAGGTAGGACAGGTAGGGGGTCGCGAACATCCCGGGGATCCGCGAGAGAGAACGGATCGCCGGGTTCTTGGGAATCAGGGGGAAGTCGTCCTGGACGAAGTCGTACCCCACGGTGAACAGCCCGGCCACCAGCGCGAGGATGGCCGCGGGGGCGCAGACTCGCAACCGGGTCCGCCACGGGAGCGGCGGCGGAGGCACGGGGTCGATCGGCGGGGTCATGCAGTACGGCTCGGCTGGGGTGTCAGTCCTTCTTGGGGGGCTGGAGGGTCTTGACCACCGGCGGCTGACGACGGTGATGCTCACGGCTCCGGGTGTCAGTCCTTCTTGGGGGGCTGGAGGGTCTTGACCAGGTCTTCGGCGGAGCTGCCCCACGCGGTCGCGGGACCGTTGCCGTACCCCAGCAGCTCCAGCGCCATCATCGAGGATCCCTCCCTGACCTCCAGCCCGAGGAGACCCCAGATCGGGACCTCGGCCACGAACCACGCGCTCACCTCCGCTTCGTCCGTCTCTCCGGCGGTGATCCGGGTCGAGACCCGTTTGCACGCGAATTCCTTCCCGCCGGCCGGCCGCTTCTCGTCTTCGACTGTCTGCCCGACATAGACGGCCGTCGAGTGGTCCTTCCCCAGCAGCGCCTGCAGGAAGCCGCGCAGCGTGCGGACCTGCGAACGCGCGATCGGGTCCGAACGGTGTTGCCTCACCTCGGTCGCCTCGACCTTGGAGACCGAGAGCTCCACGGTGTCGCCATCCACCTTCTCGATCCGGAAGAGCGCGAGATCGCGCTTGGCGGGCGCCCCGGTCGCCGGATCGCTCAGGGTCATCGCACACACGCTCCAGTCCCCCACCTTCGCGGAGCCGAACGGCGGCAGCGGAAGCTCCAGCTCGGGTTCGCGCGCGCCCTTCTCCCCGACCGGCGGCGTGGCGTCCTCCGCCGGCACGGCAAAGGCCCCATCGTCCACGACCGCATTCGGCTCGATCGCGACGATGACGATCTCCTGGGTCTGTCCGGCCATCGTCTGCACGGTGCGGAAGGCCATCTGGAGGGTGCCGAACGCCGGCCCCTCCACGTTGCGATAGTCGCTCATCCGCGACTCGACCTGCAGTTTGCCCTGGGGAATGTCCAAGGTCATCCGCGTCACGGCGGGCAAACCCGTCTCGGCGTCGAAGCCGGCGACGATCGGCTCCATCCCTTCGACCTCGAGGGTCAAGAGCCAGAGCTTGCGGCCGTCGAGGGTCTCCTCGCCCTTCAACGACACCTTTTTGTAGCGCTTGCGCCACTCGGCGTCGCCGTAGAATCCCGCGCCGTACCGCGCGACCACCAGCTCCACGCCCTCCTTCGTGCGCAGCCCGGACATCGGATCGCGCGCCCAGGCGGTGGCCCCATCGCAGCCCTCCTCGATGTTCCCGAATCCCGTCAACACCACCCGGGTGTGCGCCTTGTCAGGAGCCTTGGCCGAGATCTCGATGTTCCCCGACATGCCCGCAGCCGGCATCGCGAACTTCCCCTTGGCCCGGTAGCTGATCAGCCCGGCGTACTTGTCTCCGTACATCAGGGAGGCCGCACGGTCGAGGATCTGCTCGGCCGTCGGCGGGTCCGCCTGCGCCCACCCGGGGAGCGCGAGGGCCGTCCCGAACACCAGGACCAGGGAAAGACGCCGAAGGTGAGCCTTCATTCGATCTGCCTCCCGTTGGGGACCCGGCACGGTTCGGCCGTGCCGTTCGGAACCTGATTCGATGGGTCCATCCGCTTCGTTGCGGTTCCTCGACGATACTCTCCACGGTATCGACTCGTCGCCGCACCTCCGGTTTCATCCGTAGCCCCGTGGGGCGCTACACGGCCTTCTTCGCAGGTGAGAGCTTCCTCGGAAGAAGGCGCACGAAGGTTCGGCCGCTCTTGGCTTCCCGTGCTCTCACAGCTTCTGCGATTTTCGCGATGTCGTAATCATGCTCCCTCGCAATCGCATCGCGCGCAGCGCGCACTTCGTCGACAATGGGATTCGAATCTCGCATGACGCTATTCCTCCAGCAGTTCCATCGGCGTGCAGATGATCGGCGGCTCGACGCCGACAGCACGGCAGACTTCCTCGATCCTACCACGCATCGTCGCGTTGGCGATGTGCTTGCAGTTCCAGGTGAGCAAGTAGTTCATCCCGTGAACGGCGGCGAGCGCGATGTGCAGGGCGTCGATGGCGGCCCGCTGCGGAACGGCCGCCTGCTTGACCAACTCGGCGCCGAGCGCCTCGGCCTCCCTGGTCATTCCGAGGAGCTGTATTCCCGCGAGCGCTTCAAGCCGTTGCACGGCTGCCTGGGGATCGCCAGCGGTAACCTCGTCGACCACGAGCTCGGAAACGTACAGTTCGAATGCATCTCGCGTCTTCCACCATGATCGCGTGACCTCCTGCTCGGCAGCCCGCACGATGTCGCGACTCGGCCAGGCCGTCAGGTAGCTCGGAATCGTAGTCTCCAAGTAGACGCGCGATTTCATGACTCGACTCACTCCTCAAATGCTCCGCCCGGCTCGGTCCGCCCAAGCGAAACGGGCGCTCATTCCGCTCCGCCCTCGCGGACGGTGACTTCGATCTTCCAATGTCCCGACCAGGCCTGAGGGTCCGCGGCATTGATGCCGAGGAAGAGGCTGCCGTACCGGCTCGCCTTGATTTCCTTGCCGGATTCGCCGACGAAGGGAGCGTCCTCGAGCCCGATGCGGACGAGCAGCGCCCCGTCGGGAGCGGCGGGAAGCGGCCGCTGGGCGGCCTCTGCGGGCGACGCCCCCTTCCGCTTCCTCTCGCCCGCCAGGGTGAGCGTGACGGTCTCGCCCGGGAGGAGGTCGATCTCGCTGGAGGTCCAGCCGCGGCCCGGCTCGATCGCGACGGTCGCCTCGAGCGTCACCGGCCGCCCGGCGCGGCGGGCGCGGATCGCAGCGAGCGCGGTCTCGGCCGCCTTGCGCACGGCGGCG
>ORJL010161871.1_pt1 | contig 37907 bp, 21 predicted proteins | sample 1779941 | NCBI WGS metagenome assembly ORJL01 (sample SAMEA104232317, study PRJEB22302) | groundwater metagenome | biome: forest; feature: aquifer; material: groundwater | place: USA | collected 2011-08-07 | depth 5.8 m | reverse complement strand
CGGGAAAGAAGCTCTTTCCGCGCATGATCGTAAGAGGTTTGGCAAATGGCGGCAGGAGGGCGGAATATGAGAGGCCGTATTATGCGGGAATGTCCAGTTATCGTCCGGGAGAGACATATATAGTGGAGGGAAAGAAGCTGACAAAGACGGATGCCGCGATGATCGTGGACAGCCGGGGCAAGCCGTTCTTCATCGTAGAATCCGACATGGAGCACTTTAAAAAACTTGCGGAAATGGTTACATCTACCGAACCGGCCAGCAAGTCGTATCTTGGAAGAGCCTATTTACGATTCTTTAATACCGTGCAGGCGATCTATCTTATGACGAATCCTGATTACCGGCTTGCCGGCGGCACCCCTTCGGATGTCCCTGACCGCGCAAGATGGCTTGGAGAATCAAATTGGGTGAGGGCGCTTGGCACAGATATAAATTTGCTGAGACAGGACTATTTTAATGTTTCTGCCAGGATGCTTGGTAAAAAGATAGAACCTCAAAATGGCCATGCAGAGGCGATAGAGACCAAGCTTCACACCGCCGTTAACGAGGTTGCAGATCGATACGTTGAGAAATTTGGAAAGACAAGACAGCCCGAGTTTCGGGGGCTTGCAAGACAGCTAGAACGCGCTATCCTTGAAGGAAATTCAGAAGCGCTGCAAACTGCGTGCGGCCAGATGAGGAAGCTCGCGGTGGATCAGATCGGCGGACATAAACGATGGGTGGCGTGGACACAACTACAGGATGCGGCCGGTGATGCAAGGCTGTTTCGCAGGGTGTCTCCTAATAAATTTTTAGATTATCTAACGAACGGCGAGGCAGAACCGCCTGCGGATATCCGCAATTTTGTGGCCGTATGGACGTCGGATGCGGATTATAAACCAAGCCTGGAGGCGGCAAGAAAGTATGCCGGAGATAATTCAGAAAAGGCGTTTGCCGAGTACGACCTTTTAATAAGGTCGGACAGCGCGGATGCCAACACAACTATCACGGCGCTGGCAGAGCTTGCGGAACTCTCCTATGGTTATAACAAGATCCCAAGGGCTGGAAGGGCGCTGGATATGATCGATTATATGTTGCTCTCCGGTTATCGGCTTCCGGAGAGGGCAAGGGAGGTGCTTTTGGAATTGATCGCTGTCTCTGGCGAGGACCCCCTGTCGCGAATGGACGTACCATATAATCTAAGGAGTGAGGTGGCAGGGAAAGCCGAGGTCCGGCCGCCGGTCAGCAAGGCCAGCCAGCTTGGAAAAAGGCTAGGAAAGCGGCTTGATGCCATTCCGGAGACGGTCAGGGATAGACTGTCGGCTGTGGTTGAGGAGTTTAGGGGAGAGCTGATCGCCTACAATAGAGATTTTTTGGCAAGGGTCGCTGTCTGCATGGACAATAAGGAGTTTTGGAGATTTGTGAGGCGCTCCGGAGGAAGTTATTTGACGATGGCCGAAAGTATCGAGGAGCAAAATCTTTTAAGGCCGTTCTATGAGGGGGCAAGGGAGGTCACAGGGGTCTATACAAGATTCGAACAACTGCCGAGGGCGGCAAAGATGGCACTGAAGCCGCTCTTGGAAATATGGCATTCAAAAGGTTATGATGTAAATTTTCTTACAGCGTTTGCCATTGCCACACCTGCCGAGACGGAGGGTGTCAGGGCGGCCTTTGGGGTTTCTGATGATAAGTTCAATGAGGTTGGCGAGTTTCAGAGAAAGGCCGGAGGGATGATCGGAGAAGAGGCGCTTGAAAAGTTGAACCCGCCATCGAAAGTTACGGAGACAAGAGTTGAAGCCCGGGACACCTCGGCTCCCCGCCCGAACCCACTCCCCGCAAAAGTGGAGGGCGGCAATGAAATGGCAATTGAGGCCCCCGTGCAATTTCCGGACATGCAGCCGCGCGGAATCAGGTGGATAAAGAGGGGCGTTCGTGAGGCCGCCGAGATAGGAAATCCGGCCCTCTTCGGGGCGGCCGTGTTCTTGGGCGTTGGTGGCATCGTTCGGGCGGCCTTTGGGGCGCCTGAGACCGAGGTAGAGGGTCTGTTGCAGGGTTATAACACGATCGGCCTCTCAATGACTGCCGAGTCGGCCGTTCACAAGGGGATCAAACGATTTGTGTGGCGCAATGTCCCCGCAGACGCCAGGCCTATCGCTCCGCAGCCGAAACCGTTCAGTCTTGTTGGCACCCTTGGAAACCTGGGACTTGCTATGATCGTCTATCGCATGGTCCATGGGGCATCGGAGCTGGTCGGCGTTGGTAGGCTGCTTGGCGAAAATATCGGCCCGTTCAACATCAGTGAAGTGGTCGCTCTGACCGGCACCGGCGCCTTGTTCGGATCTTCGCAGACAATTCTGTCAAAGGCCGCGCCGAAGGTGGCGTCCGATATCGCGCGCCACAGGGTCGCATCCGAAATGGTCCGGCAGACCGGAGGCTCCTTGCTCTATGAATCGCCGTGGTCATCGAAAATAATAAGCGGCCTGAATATCTTGAAACGCGGCGCGGCGGCCTTAATGATAGCCGATGCCGTGCCGACGATCGCGGAGGCGATAAATAACAAGTTCGACGACAAGGCCTCGATCCTTGCGCGAGATGAATGGTATTCTGCCTACAAGGAATATAACTCCAGCAGGGGGATATTGGGCGAGGCACAGGATGTCCCGTGGTATGAAAGGGCCTGGCATTCCGCATATAACGCAGCAGATGTCGTCGTCCCCGCGTCGTGGACAAGGAACATCATACCGCTATGGGACGACCAGGCCGCCGATTGGTACGCGACCTGCAGATGGAAGATAAAGAACGGATATGAATGCAGATAATGTTATGAAAAAACGGTCTCCATCGCCTCTTTCCATGGAAGGACTTCGATATTTCCAAGTTGATAAGAATGAGGAGATGTGCAGATGCAGATGAGCCTTGCGCTGGGATTTTCGGAACTGAACGAAACTAAACCGCGGCAGTCTTCGTTGCCAGGCGCGGATTTGGATTTTATTTCAATTGCAATGGGTTTTTCGTTCACGCCTCGTGAAAGGATTATATCAACCTCCATGCCGGTGTTTGTCCGCCAATAATAAAACTTATAATCGCTTTCATAATAATCATTTAAGCGGATAAGTTCCGTAATGATGAATGTTTCGAAAAGCTTGCCATAGCGGTATGAACTCTCTTTCAATTCTGTTTTTAGCTCACCGCGGGTGGCGTTTAAAACTCCGCAGTCAAAGAAATAAAATTTTGGGCTGTGCCGAAGCTGTTTTCTTGCCGAGCTTGTCCACGCTTCGATCCTAAAGGCGATCAGCGTATCAACTAGAATAGAAAAATAATCCATTGCCGTTTTTGGGGAGACATTACATTCCCTGCTAACCTTTGTGAAGTTCACAGGTTCGCCGTTCATTTGGCCTGCCACATCAAGGAATTTTATAAACCCCTCAATTCTTCGAACTATCGCTTCCTGCATGAGCTCTTCTTTAAGATAAGTTTCCACATAAGCCTTAAGCGTTCTTTCCGGCTGATCGATATTTAGATAAACAGCAGGAAGAGTTCCAAATTTCATTGCTCTATTAAGATCAATATCATATTCGCGATGCGTGAGCGGATGAAGTTTTAATGTCCATGCCCTGCCGGCTAAAAGATTTGCCCCGCCCCGCTTTAATTTTCTGGCGCTGGAGCCGGTCAGCAAAAATCTGACAAGCCCTTTATATTTTTCAATGAGGAGGTGAATTTCATCCAGCAAGCGCGGGACTTTTTGAACTTCGTCAACAAAGACAGTCAGTATTTGGCCCTCTTTTATTTTGTTTTCCACTTCTTTTCTAAATAATGAAGGAGAAGAAAGATAGCGGATGTAAGAATCGCTCTCTAAAAGGTCTATTTCGAAAGATGGTTGCGAATGGCGGATAAACTCTTTTGAAAGGAGAGTTTTGCCTACTCCTCGAGGACCAAAAAGGAATGTCGAATTATTATTACCTAATATTTTCAATAGTTTGAGAAGTCTATCAACCATACTCCATATTTATAATATATTTATGGAGTAAGGTCAATAAAAATATTATGGTCTTGAAGTGAATTCTCTACCGCCGTGGAGGTTGCGGTAGAAGTCATAGATCTCTTCATAGGCTTTTCTTGCAGGGCCTTTGAATCGGCTGATTCGGTCGCGAAGAAAATCGCCGGCCATAATGTAAAGAGTGTTTGTCTCTGCCAAAAACTCGTCCGGCTCCGATATATACCCAATTCTTTCTGCCACAGATTGGATTGCGGTATCAACCGCAATGGGGACGTGGGTTTTTAAAATAGTCGTCAGCAAGCTTTGAAGATGAGCCCTATCCGACGGCGAAAGCCCTTCATATATCGCATGGCCAATTTCATGCAGGAAGAAATGCTGAAACATTTTTCTGCTGATCTTAAGAGATTCAGGCACCATCCTTGCTTCGCCGTTTTCAAATCCGCCGATCCTTCCGCCGCCTGCTCTGCCGGCGTTAAAGACAATTCGCTTTAACGCATTACTTCGAAGAAGCGTGTCAGGGCAAAGCTTTAACAAATTTAGGGCTTCTTGATATTGACTGCCTAAAAATGGGTCGAAGTTGTCTTTTGAAGAGGCTTCTCCGTCGTCAAATTCAATCCCTCTTTGTTCCAGAAAGCCGGTTAATGCAGAAAAATTTCTTCTGGCTTCCTCGGGAGAGATTTGTGCAAAGCTTGCCTTTGCGTGCCATTCTGTGAATATTTTATATTGTTTTTCAGCCGTAGCATATTTCGGATTTGATGGGTATACATATCTAGCCGCCCTTGTGTTGCCAACGCCGCCTTTTGCATGTTCATCAATCATATAAATTATTTTACCGGGTTCTAGCCAGTCCACTTTCTCTACCCTTGAGCCGCTTGCAAATTTTCTTTCAAGTTCGGGCGTTAAGCCGTCTATTTTGCCGACAAGAGAGGTCGTTTCGCCGTCTGACCCATAGGCTAGGCCATGAGAAACGGTTACTGATGAGATTTTTTCGGCTTTTGGCGGGATCTTTAGAGAGCCTGATGAACTATCAATTAGCGGAATTACTTTAGTTGGCGCTTCAGAAGGCGGCGATTCAGGTTGTGTAGCTACAGGTGCGGCATTGAGAGGCCTCTCACCTTCCGGAATATTGATCGTTATCTTTCTTCCTTCAATTTCGATTACATTTTTCCCAGCATGGAGTTCAACGAGTTTTGGCAATAATCTGACCCTGCCTTCATGACCTGAATATTCCGGGACAGTTTCTATAGTAACTCTTTTGCCGTCCGGAAGTGTAACGTTGGTTGGATATATTTCGCTTTTCTGTATGACCCGCCATCTTCCATCCGGCGATCTTTCAATCGTGCATTGGCGCGTATCGCCAGCTCTTATTTTAACATGCGCACTTAGAGGTTTTCCTGGAAAATCTTTTTCAGCCGCAGGGTCTTGCCCTATCACGATCCGCTTGGTTTCAGGCTTGATAGCAACCGGTTCGCCGCCGTTGATAGCGATCGTTAACTGTGAGGGTGCCTTTGCTAAAGCGGCAAACTCAAATTTTGTATTGCCGATATATAAAATGTCGCCATCCGCTAGCGTCCATTCTTCATATCGAAATTCGAGAGGTTTTTCTTTGCCAGCTTCCACTATGGTTACTTCTTTGGTGTTGTCGCCGGGTTGGATAAAAACTTCGCCGGAACGTACCTGCAATGTGCATCCGTCCTTCGTTAATTTGAATATCAATGTGGCGCCGCCGATTTGCACATGCTTTTCGACATCGCCGATGCCGCTGGGGCTTTTAACAACGGCCTCTGCGCCAACTATCTCAAGCCCGTCCAGACCAGATTTGCCGGTTACCGCAATCCTCGGTGTCGCGCCGTTCGAAACCCCGACATTAAACTCCCCTCCGCGAGTGCCGCCGATCTGCGGCCTTTTTGCCGCTACGTTACCGAACGGAGATGCTTCTCCTAAAAATCCTCCGTTTTCCGCGTCCGAACCTTCGCCCCTGCGCGGAATATATGGCCCGCCAATCGCGCCATGGTTTGGCACCGCTATCGCCGCCGGTTCCGGATGACTGACTTCACTTTGCGTTGAAAAAACATGTTGTAATGCATATGGAAATCTATTTGTCCCGTCGCCATAAAAGGCAGGTTGTTTGGGGTCAACACCAAACTTTCTGAAATAGATGTCTATATATCTTGCGATGTCGCGCCATTTTAATTTTCTACCTGATTCTATCTGCTCTTTTGCATCATGAAAGGCGTTATAGAGCACATCGGAATAGACGTTGTTGAGTGAGTGGTGTGTCGTCGGGTTCTCGCCAAAGGTGACACCAGCCAGAAGTCTGCCCTCATTATCCGCAAGCTGGGCAGCAAATGGGTGATAGCCTTCTTCAGTGTATTCGGGGTGGCGGCGGATGAATTCTATAACTCTGTCTATGACTGCTTTTTCATGAGTTGCATAAAAATACAGGACTGCGCCATCAGCTCGTTCGCTTAAACCATTTATCCCGGCGAGGGCGCCTGCGATCTTAAAATCGTCAAACCCATGTCCAAGAGGATTTAAGACTTCACTTTTTAGATCTTTGACAAATTCCTCCGCCCTTGCCGGATCAACGGAAAAATATATCCTCCCTCTGTCTTTACGGCCCCTGTCTTTCCCGGAAAAATGAAACCAGCCTTCTTTATATTTTCCGCCTAGCTGTTTTACAGTTTCTTTATATCTGTCTTCAGCCTCTTTGGTTATCTCTGCAGATGAAGACTTTTCAACCAGCATATTATACCAATAATTCGCGGTCATACCTGCAAATGTTTCTATATCTTTCGTGGTAACTTGTTCACTTGGTTCGTGGTGGCCGGTCAATACGACTAATCTGCCCATGATCTCTTGTGGCTTTGCCGCATATGACCTATCGAGTTTTTTGGGCGGTTTTCTCTTGCCAAGCACCATTTCTTCAAGCCTATGGGCAACCGCGTCTCCGCGTGGTTTTGAAAGAGCCCTTCTTCCAATTTTCGGTCTTGGCAGCGCTGCCGCAGGTTGCGCCGAAACTAATGGCCTGCGTTCCAAGGCAGTAATTTTATTTGCGGCATCTTGGACAACCGCTATTACCCTTGGAGAAACTCTAACGCCAATATTATCGGCACATCTCATAGCCTCCATTATGAACCCATAATGATGCTCTATTTCTTTTCTTCCATCTTCAGTAATTGAAGAGGCATTTAAAATCTTGTCGATCTCGTCAACCACACCCCTGACACGCCGATCAATACCACCAGCCATTATTGTTGGTAAAAGTTCAAAATCAGATGAAGCTTCAGAAAACAGAATTTTAGCCCTTTCGACTGGAAGCCTGATCAAGGCATTCAATAATACATCAACATTGGGTGCCTTTTGCCCAAGCCTAAATGCAAGTTCCGGCGGCAGTTGAAGATCATCCCTTGTTTCAAATGCCTTCTTTGCCGCCTTGGATATTACCGTGTAGTCACCTGAATCAAGAACTTTTTCAATTATTGAAATATTGTCCTTACCCGCTTTGCCCGGAGCGCCAACATTAAACTCCCTTCCCCCTGCCCGGCCGATCTTTGCCTCTGCCGCCTGCTGGCGCGCCCTCAAGCCGGCGCCAAAATCCCCGCCTAAAAATCCTCCGCCTTCTGCGGCCGAGCCTTCGCTCTTGCGAGGGATATATGGCCTTGCTACCACGCCTTGGCCGGAACCGTCACCACCATGTGCCATTTCAGGGTTTTTTCTTTCAGGAACTTCGATGACAAATTCAGCGACGGGGTATTTAAACGGTTTTATCGCATCACGAAGGACGGCGCCCCTGTCCGTAAATAAGGCCGTGCCGTTGGGAATAATATCTTGATCTTCGGCCTGCACGATTATCTTATATCTTCCGGGCTCGACGAATACCAAACTGTTACTCCCTTCACCGGACGTAAGCGGCTGGCTAATTTCCTTTTCGGTTGATTCATCTATTACCGATACCGAAGTTGTTGAATGCCTGCCGGTGTTTTCAATCGCCCAGTCATTTTCTTTTTCGTCATAATAGACCTTGACCTGCTCCCGCGAAAGGACGCTTCCCTTTTCGCCGGCTGGAATTATGTTTCCGTCCGCGTCCATCTCTTCGATCGCATGGGTCGGTTGACGGCTCCCTTTGCTCGCTCGCCCGAACGTAACAGCCTCCCCGTCGTCAGGAATGGCATAAGCACCCTTGGGGTTACCCTTGGGGTCAGGCTTAACTATTACACTTATTGGAGCCTCCGCAGGAGATTCGATTTTGGCGGGTTTGCCGGCATCAACATTATTCGTGCCGGGCTTCGGCCCCCAACCCTTTTCCCATAGCGAATCTTCCACGTTAAATTTATTGCGTCCTTCAAAAGCTTTGGCCTGTTCGTAAAGATTTTTCCAACGCGCCATATAGCGACCGAGTTTCATATCTACGGCACCATTACGTTCCGCAAGAAAACGATAGTAATTTGCTGCCCCCTTGGCCAGATTCATCGCCCACATCATGTGAATAGGCCTATTATAATCATCGGTGGCCGTTGCTGTCGTTGTCCAATGATCGTACCACTCTGTAAGGAGGACATCTAATCTGGCCGGATCCGGAGGCACCATAGAAGGATCTTTTGATATATCTTTTAAAAAACCCACAAAACTTCCAACGTTATTTGCATCTCTCTTGATACCGTAAAATACCGGTGCATTTAACAACGCATCCACAAGTTTTTTTAACTTTTCGGGATGCGTGGTCTTTCTTAACGTCTCTAATATATAGAAAAAATTGCCATCATCGCGTCCTTTTGAAGGATCTAGCCGGTAGCGATGCAGGTATCCTAGAATTTCCTCAAAACCCCGTGCTTCGCCATGCCTTTCATTCCACCTTCCAATCATGCGTATAGCATCACCAACATAACGATGAAATCTTGTATATTCATATGCTAACCTTGGTAAGTTTTTGCTCACAAATTTATAAGCGCCCTCACAGTCCAATGCAAGGGGTGACACCAAAAAGGCCGCAAGCCCTTCGACTTCTTCTTCACCCATCCGGGCAAAAAACTTATTCTCTGCCAAATCATGATTCCATGACGATGACAGATCATGAAGTGCTGACGGAACCGCCGTTTTCACATCTTCTTCTGTTTCCCATGGGAAGAAGGCAGGATCTGTTTGTGCGTTGACGCGGTCAAGGTCGGTCAAGGTCGGCCCCTGCGTGCGAGCCAAAAGGATATCAAGAGATAAATCGTAAAAAATACCAACACTAAGATCGCTGAGTAAAAATCTATCCTGATTATGTTTTGTAAAAACCCGCTTAGCCCGTATAGGATTGGCGGCTATTTCGTCAAATAGTTTGGTTCTCATCCCATGATAGAGATTTGAAAGCGCTCTATACGCCTCAAGCTCCTTCGCTGATGCATCTCGCTCCATCAGAAATCCCAACACAGCCGCAACTGCTACATCAGGCACCTTTCTTAAAAGATCGCTATAGACCAGCACTGACGTTGCGCCGGCATTTTCGACACCATTTCTTCTTAAATCACCTTCCAATTGCTCCGGAGTCCAACTTGTGCTATTGACGATCAGCCTTCTTATCTCCTGTTCAATCGCAATTCCGTGCACTTCCCACAATTCCAATTGTCGCAAATGTTCAACTTCATGTGCAAATACTATCCTCGGATCTTGTTCCACCATTGCTATTCGAATACGTATGGTCTTGCCTGCCAAAACAACATGGCCCAAGGCATTTTTAAAGAGATCGTTTTTATCATAATCCACCCATTCTTTGGAAAATTGGAACGTTACCTTCCAACCCTGTGATGCATATCTTCTCCAAAGCTCACGAATCTCACCATCCGGCAACCATTCAAGAAGCTCCTCTGATGAAATCCCGTCCTTTACTATCCTTTTCCACAAGTTCAAGCGATTACGTACAGTTGTTGAGAGCAGTTCTGGTGGTCCATTATATTGAGCAACGAAGTCTTTAATAAAATCATCGTTTCCAAAACTCTCGTAGGCTTCTAGTAATATTTTTTTTATTTCTCTTTTCTCCGGATGATTTCCCAGTAATTTATCAAGAGCGCGACCTAGTTTAAAAGTAGCAAGCACCGTCGTTACAGCTCCGCCCCTTCCCCCAATCCCCGCCGTGCGACCGCCGGGGCCGGCTGGCAGGCGCGCGGCATCTATACGCCTTGCCACTGGACTTTCTGCCGGTGCCTCCGGGCTCGGCCCCGAGGTGTTCGGGCCCAGCCTGGTCGCATCTTCCGAAAGCCGCGGGACATAATGCCCGCCATTGTCTCCCGGCATCGGCGCTCCGGGCGTTCTTGAGCGTGGAGGCAATAATGCTGGCGGCATTTCCGGTGTGCGGTCTGCTGGCTTATCCTCGGCATCGTATATCACATGCAACGCATCGGGGTCAGGCTTAACTATTACACTTATTGGTGAAGGCGCTGGCAGATCAGCTTCAATGCCGACTAGCGCGGTGTCAAATCCTGAAATTTCTTCATTCGTTGCTGGTTCGAGAAGGATATGCCTTCCTTTGTCTCTCAATTCTGCCTCATTTTTGACCGAAAAATCTTTTGCTTTAGCGGCCTTAACTCTTCCAATATATGCGTCAACCAGCGATACCGATCGGCCTTTCGCCTCAAGTGTTCCTTGGAAACTAGTTATTCTATTCCCGCTATTCTGATTTTCATGTGTAACATTTTTCCATATGGCTTCAGGGATCTCAAACACATAAAGATATGAATCGCCGGATGAAGCATTCACATACTGCGAAGCATGCACAGGAGAATCAGATAAATTCGCGAATATAATAAAATCTTCCCAATCCATTAAATCTTCTTTCCCTACATATACCCTCTTAAACCCGGGCTTCACCGGAGGAAGATTTCCCTTGGAGTATTGAACATCTAATGTTTGCCCCGACCGTATAGCATCTCTCAAAGTTGTAACTGGGGCTTTTCCATCCGGCGGCATTGGCACACCGGGCGCCTTTACATCCGGTGTTGCCGGCGCCGCGTCTGGTGCTTCTGCACGTGGCCCTGTCGCAGATTTTGGTTTGCCCGTCGAACGGCCATCTTCAATTTCGGAGCGCCATTCCTTAAGCAATGCGATATCAGCCTCTAAAAGGATCCTCAAATCAGCCCCGTCCCTAGCACTAAAGTCAAAGACCTCTTCGAATTCCATTGTCTTGAGACTCTCAAGTGCAGCCTCAAATATTGCCTGCATAGCCTCAAGTACGTCGGGGGATGATGGACGTTTCTTTGGGTCTAACTCCCAGATTGCCATCTGTTTTATATCATCACGCAGGCCAAGGGCATCAAAAGCCGATTCGTATGTGTGTTTTCCGTTATTACCCTTTGTTTCGACAGGCGTCCCAGATTTTGACTTGTCCATCGGGCGGCCATTTTCAATTTCGGAGCGCCATTTTTCAAGCTGTTCGATTTTTTCCTTTAAAAAATCCCTCAAATCGGTCTTGTCCTTAGCACTAAAGTCAAGGGGATCAACCTCTTCGAATTCCATTGCGTTGAAACGCTTAAGTGCCATTTCAAGACGCACCCGCATGGCAGATAAGACGCTAGGGACAATCGGTCGTTCGCCATTAATATTAAAAGTCCAACTGCTCACGTCGCGTATAACTTCCCTTAATCCAAGCTCTTCGATCGCAGAATCGTAGGTGTATAGCTTAGTGCCATCAGGCCTATCCGCCGTCGTCGCCCCGGACCGGCTGCCGGCTACCGGCGTCCCGGGCACCCTTGTGGGTGGTTTTTCTGCAGGTGATGGTGATGGGGCTTCGTCTTGTGTTTTTCCGAATTTTTCTTCTATCAAATCAGCCATGCGCGGGTCTCCTGCTTTGAGCATTGCAGGATCAACAAGATACATTGTAACGGCTGTGGCCCATCTTTCGCTATTGCTCTTTTTCCATTCCTGTTTAAAGGCGTTCGCAGAGTAGAATTCTTCAGCCTTAGTTCCGCCGTCTTTGATCGCTTTTTTAATTTTTCCTTCAAATCCTCTTTCATTCTCGATCGAATGCGCCAATTCATGCCTAAGGTCGTGCAAGTCCCAGTTGACATCCGGTTTGAGCGTTCTGATCTTGGCCCCGTCATAGATATGTATCGCTCTCCTGCTATCGGAATAAGCAGAACTGCAACTTTCATATCCATAGGCTTCGGCATTTTTAGAAAACACCCTGATCGTTTTCACGCGTCTAAGCAGTGCAGGCGGCATCGTAGAAAGAATTTTGGCAATTTCATCCGCCCGTTTTTGCAACTCTTCTTGGCTACCAGTCTCTACCTCCACAGATATCTTTTTTGTGCGGCCGCCGCCCATGTTAAGAACCAGTTCTGCATTCATTAAATGAGCATTTTTCCCGTTTGGCGTCGGCATAGAGTGCGTAATATTTTCTACGGGGAACAACCATTCCATCCCTTTCTTCAACAACTCCCATCCCTGCCTCAATACCGGCCTTGGGTCGAATCCGGCGTGCAGATATTCGATCTGCGGCGCCACCACCGGCGAGCCATCGGAAGGCTCCGTCTCTTCTGCAATGGCCATTGCGTCTTCTTCGGCAACTGGGCGCGTGCGTCCTTCGGCGATCTCCTGCTGGCCGAATTCGGCGGCAACGTCCAGCACGGGGATATCAGCCTCTCTTTCTATCGTCAGCCGGATCCTGTCCTGGCCGATGGTCTCAACATCGCCCAATCTTCTTGCAACCTCTTGCGCACTTTTCGGCAACTCCACCTCGACCCTGTAGCCGTGTTCGGCAAGCTCACGAGGTGAGGATAGCTCTCTGAAGACCGGATACTCCTCGAATTTATCGACCAATGTAACATGTGTCTCTGTTCCGTCGTCGCCCTCTTCCTCTCTTATGCTAACGATCTCTTGCCTGTGTTCATGGACATCTGGTCGTTTTGGCGCAAGGAACGAGTCCACCGCTGTTTGATCGGCTATCTTAAACTTTATCACTTGCATGGAGCGATCAATTTCATACGAAATGCCATTTGAAGGTGACCAAAGAATGAAATGATGGTTACCGTTAGGGCTGGGTACGAGAAGATATTTAATGCTCTCTGGCGCTGATCTACCGGCATTATGTTCCGGCGTGAGAATGTGTGGAGTCGTTACATTTGGCATAACCCATGTCGGCGGCGTCTTGCCATCCGCTAGATCAAATTTTGCCTCAGGGATGGCCGATCGGACAACCGGCGGCGGAGTGGGCATGACTAACGTTGGCTCGGGGGCCTTGGGGTCAGGCTCAACTATTACACTTGTTGGGCCTTCCACAGTGGCTGGGCTAAAGCCCTGCGCTACACCATCCTTGGGGCCAGTGGCAGGGCTGAAGCCCTGCGCTACACTATCCGATTTTATCGCCTCTGCGATCGCGCCGACCTTGAGGCCGCCGCCTGCCGCGCATACCCTGACCAGCTCTGCCAGCTGGGCGAATGATAGCGCGTCAAAGTTTCCGTCAAGCGCCTGCAGGATCATTTGATTCACCGCCTCTTCGAGCGTCTCTACTCCGGTATCAACACCAAATCTCCCTGCCGCCCTTAGGCCCCCAACTGTATATCTCTGCCATATCTTTTCTATGATGTTTCCTTTAGCGGCCGACGCCGGCAAGAGCCCGGTTATTGCCATCGAAAGCCCGGTGGCTATCGCGTCCTTTATCCATTTTTCAAGATCGGCTTTAGCACCGACCTGATCGGTCGCTACAGAGACGGCATTTTCAGCGACCGATATCTGCGCACCCATCCCGAAACCCCTTGCCGATCTTATGCCGGCCTCTTTTGCATACTGCACGATCTTGCTCGTCCGGCCTGCGGCGTTTATTGCGGCCTCTCCGCCCGCCACTGCACCGCGTCCGGCTCCAAGCGTCGCGCCGGCCCCCTTCGTAACAAGGGCTATCGCAATTATCTCCAGCGTCGTTTGCAGGAAATTAATACTTGTCTCAACTCCATCCATCTCCGCCGCGTCGATCGCCTTGTGTATCACGCCGTCTTCTTCCAAACCCCTCTGCAGCCTTTGAATTGCGGTCTCAAGTTCGTTTTGATCTATTGCGTATAGTATGTCGCCGGTTATTTCCTTTAACTCTGCGTTTGCCGCCTCTATCCTGGCAATATTACCGCTGCCTCCCACCACATTTGCCGCGTTGGACAGCCCCCTTGAAAGAGCTCCATGTTGTTTATAGCCGTGCCAGAGTTTTAACCTTGTGTTCGTTAGTGCCTGCGCAAGGTTTTCGGACGCATCTTTTAATTCTTTATCTTCGCTGATCGCGGATGTTGCTGAATCAAGTATCACTTCACCCATCGACTGCGCGTGATGGATCATGTCTGACGTGGAGCCCAGGCTGTCGAATGGCTGCCTGTACGTCGCCGAGATGCCGGAGACCATATCGGCAAGGCCATTGTTAAGCGAATCGTCCAGCCTTGTCTTAAACACGACCTTTCTTGTAATACCCCCGTCCAGTTCTAACTGCGAATCTAACACCCTCTCAAGTGAGCCGGAAAATAGATGGTTCCAAGACCCCTTCAGAAATTTCTGAAGCTCTTCATTATATCTTGCCAGATCCTTATCTGTCTTTACCGTCTCTCCCGCCTGATAGAGCCTCTTGGCCTCATTAATAATGTACGAACGAAGTTTTTCTTCTGCTGCAATCCTACCAGCGCCCCTTTCGTCTTTTACCCCTTTAAGCTGGCCAATGAATCCTCCGTTAGATGCCGTCACAATAATCTCGGCAAGCGAACTTTGAAGCTGGCTGACCGTATCGGGCATGGCCTTCTTCTCCGCCGCCAGCCTTGCATATTCATTTGCTGTATCTTTAAATAGTACCTCTCTTGCCCCTTCTGCCTTCTCTATGGCCTCTATAATATATATCGCTGCGCCCGTTGCTCTTGCCAGATCATGGTCCGAAACGAGGCCGTTCAGGTTGAACCACGACAGATTCTCGCTCATATTCTCGATCTTGCCTCTATCTACATAGTCTTTCCCTACGCGCCGGATAGCCTCCAAAAGGTCTATGCGCGTGTCGCGGGAATATCGGTCGTCTTTTATGACCTCCAACAACATATCGCGGCAGCATTTCATGCCTATGAATCTACCCACAAGGGCATCGGCATCTATGTCTATCAGCTCTGCCGTGAATTGCCTTAATAGCGTCTCCAGATCGCTTAGAGATTTATCAAGCGTGTGGCCGCTATTCGATAATTGATATAAAAGCTCCAATAGCGGCTCGTATTTTTTCTCTGCCAGCAGATCGGCATAGGGCGAGCTGAAGCTCTTGTTGTCGTTCAGCTCCGCCTGTGCGAGCAAGAATTCGCGGAATCCTTCAAATGACTTTCCCTTGAATTGTGAAAAATCTAACGCCCCCGTGTGGTCAACCAACGGATGGATCAGATCTGAAGTTTTTTTCTGAAGTGCCGACCATTTTTCCTGCGCCACCTTGGCCTTTTCGGCCAGCTCTGCCTTTAGCTTATTTGCATTTGAGAAAAATCCGCCGATCACACCCTTGCCGGCACCGTCCTTGTTAGAAGCCGTGTTCTCCGCCTTCGTCGAAAACCGGTCCTGTGGCGCAACCTCAACGTTCATTTCAGGCGAAGGATCACAGTCGGAACATTCAGTTCCGCCGGGCTGGGTGGACACCGTCGTCTGCGTGCCATAACCTATGGGTTTTCTGATCTCAACCAAACTAATACCCCCTTCATTATGTAGCGCAGGACTTTAGTCCTGCCAACATCTGCAGACCTTCAGATTTGCGCTACAACCTTTGGCAGAGCAAGCTCTGCTACTACAGAATTGGCAGGACTAAAGTCCTGCGCTACGCAGTTGTGTAAGCAATAAACGTGCCAAGGAGGTCATTGCCGGCCAACCGCTAATTGACTAAAAGATTAATGAAATTAAGATGTTGTGGAGTCTTATAATGCTTGTTAGTAACGAGCTTCCAGCGGGAACCTTTTTTTGGGGTCAACACACCCCATTAAAAATTTTCACCAACATGATTATATGCTCAGCGCGGTCATAAATTGAGCTTTTCTAATTAGAGCCTATCGGGGAATTCTCTTTTGTCATCGCGAGGAGGCCAACGGCCGACGTGGCGAGCTCCAAATCCCCCCTCGCCCCCCTTTTTCAAAGGGGGGAATAAGGGGGGATTTCGGGAGATTGCTTCGGAGTAAAGCTCCTTCCGCCAAAAGACCGGCGGACAGGCGCAATGACAGAAAATGGCATTCCCCGACAGGCTCTAGTTAATACGGTTGAAGAGTTTTGCAAATGGCATTATCGTTTTCTTGGTTTCCTTGCAGTTATCAGCCAGCCAACGTCCCTTGGACTCGCAAAGGAGTTCATTGGCTCCGTTACCGTTTCAACTTCGATATCGACAAAACCAACTCCCGCCAAGAGGTCTATTGCCTGCTCCTGGCTCTTGAAGGCGATACGTTCCAACTGACGACTTAATACAGGACCTGTGGCAAAGCCATTGATGAGCGCTTGGGGCAGGATGATCTGGAACAGCCCAAAGCTGCAGATGAAGGTCGCTATGCCGTCAATGAGGTCGGTTAAAAGATTTGTTCTGACAATTGCAGAACGGGCATGATGGGCCAGAGCGACGAAATGGCCGTCCGGAGCCAGCACCCTGAATATCTCTCTGGCCGCAGGGGGGCCTTCATATTCAAAGGCAAATGAGGAGACCGCAACCTTCATGCTGCCCGTTCCAACCCTGTTCATATCGGTCATATTGGCTATCATGCGGTTACCGGCAGAGGCGCCCCCCTCAAAAAGATCCACCTCCAGCACCTTTGCGCCTGTCTCCGTAACCATGGCCGAGGCAAGGGCTCCGCTGCCGGCACCTACCTCTATGATCTTTGGCTCGGCGGCATCTTTCCAGTCATCTCTGACAAATCTTCCAACGGCATTTACGATAAAGTTCGTTAGAGGTTTACCCTTTTTGTGCATGGCAAATGAAAGGCGCGGTATTTTTGGAAGTTCGTTTTCCTTCGCTAACAAAAAAGACGATCCTTCAAAAGAAGGGGGGTTCCATATCAATCTTTTAAATTTCAGCCAAAATTTGGACTGGAAAAACGCTTTAATTTTTGATTCAATCCATCGTGCGGCGCGCTCCTCCGGTAGTTCTGTGGGTTCGTTCCGCCTGCCTCCGCCTTTCGTTCTCGAAGCTCCCGCGATCATTGGAAACTCTGAAACTGCGGGGAATTGTGGCGCTGCAAGGTAGGCCGCCCCGACAAGAAGAGCGGGAAGTGCCGGGGCAAATTGCGAAACGGCGTTGATCGCGGGGATATATGGAGCCAAGGATTCAAATGAGAAGAATCTATCGTATGGGCGGCCATCCTCTACTGCAGGGAAGCCCCTCCCCGCCACTAACCCGTCGGCGGGCAGGTGTGGGCTTCCTAATTCCTCCCCTGCAATAATTGAGTTGTCAAAGACCTCTTCGCCGCCCATATCAATGTCCATGGGTAGCGGATCGGCGGTTTCAGCGAGCACCGATCGTTGAAATACAACCGACCGAAACAAATTACCACCTATGGCAAACGAATTTCCCATACGTTTGCATTATCGGCAGCAACCACAAAAGGTTGCTAAATAACTTTTTTTATTTCTATGAATCTACTTGACTTTATAAGGCTAAATAGGACACACTGCACCTCGCTTCAGTTGATGGAAGGCTAAAGCATGCCTCGATCGAAGTCGAGAGGCCTTCCGTTACATAAATAATAAGGCACTCCTATTGGAGTTTGATATACAATCCATAGCTAAGTAATGTCACTAAAATCAACAAGTTAGCCAATGTCAATTTCTAACGTATTTTTCTATTTATAATTTATGCCAAAAACAAAAAAGGAAGAAGGAGAAGAAGGTATGCATTTAAACGAACTCAAGGCCAAGAAGGTCACCGAATTGATCGCCATGGCCGAAGAGAAGAAGATCGAGAACGCAGCGAACCTGCGCAAACAGGAACTGATTTTCTCGCTCTTGCAGGCGCATGCGGCGGCCAACGGGGCCATCTATGGCGAAGGGGTGCTGGAAATTCTCCCCGATGGCTTTGGGTTCCTGCGAAGCCCGGACTATAGCTATCTGCCGGGGCCGGACGATATCTATGTCTCGCCCAGCCAGATCAGGCGATTTGGCTTAAGAACGGGCGATACAATTTCCGGCCAGATCCGCCCGCCTAAGGACCAGGAGAGATATTTTGCGCTCTTAAAAGTTGAGGCGCTGAATTTTGAGGCGCCTGAAAAATCGCATGGCAAGACGTTATTCGATAACTTGACGCCGCTCTATCCAAACACAAAAATAAGTCTTGAGTTCGACGGCAAGAATCATTCGACCCGCGTTATGGATATGCTTACCCCGATCGGCAAGGGGCAGCGCGGACTGATCGTCTCCCCGCCAAGGGCCGGAAAGACGGTCCTTTTGCAGAACATCGCGAACGCGATCACAGCGAATCATCCCGAGATAACGTTGATAGTCCTTTTGATAGACGAACGCCCCGAAGAAGTTACCGACATGCAGCGCTCTGTGAAGGGCGAGGTCGTCTCTTCAACCTTCGATGAACCTGCAACGCGCCACGTTCAGGTGGCAGAGATGGTGTTGGAAAAGGCGAAGAGACTGGTTGAACATAAAAGGGATGTGGTGATCCTGCTTGACTCGATCACCCGCCTGGCGCGCGCATATAACGCCGTTGTCCCGCCGTCCGGAAAGATTCTCTCCGGCGGTGTCGACTCCAACGCGCTTCACAAACCTAAGCGTTTCTTCGGCGCCGCAAGGAACATTGAAGAAGGCGGTTCTCTCACCATCATGGGGACAGCCCTCATCGATACAGGCTCCAGAATGGACGAGGTCATCTTTGAAGAGTTCAAGGGGACCGGCAACATGGAAATCCACCTCGATCGCAAGCTTATGGAAAAGCGCATCTACCCTTGCATGGATATCAACAAGAGCGGGACAAGAAAAGAAGAATTGCTCTTAGAAAAAGGCGTCCTGAGCCGCGTTTGGATACTACGCAAACTGTTGCAGCCGCTTAACGTCATCGATGCAATGGAATTCCTGATCGACAAGATCCAGCCGACAAAGACCAATAAAGAGTTCATGGAGAGCATGAACAAGTGACCCGAGCGAAGGCGGTCATCCTGAGCGAAGCGAAGGATCCAGGCCGAAAGGCCGCACACTCCGCCACTACTGCTTTGGCGGACAGGTAAAAACACGCTTCGCTAGATTCCTCACTTCGTTCGGAAGATGACAGTACTGTCATCTTCCGAAGACGCCGATCCCATTCGCCACCATTCCAAATCCGCCCCTGTTTAACTCGAAGCGTTTTATCTTGGCGTATATCTGCGTTGAACTTCCGCCGTCAAGGTTAAGCGCGTTAACGCATCCTTCGGCCTTCAAATAGGCGGCAAGACCGGCGATCGAGATCGGCAGGCCTTCTGTCGCGGCAATAATGATGCGACCGTCTTTATCAATACCCACAACTGAACGCTCGGCGATTGACGCCTTAAGACCTGTTGGAACGTTTCCGTTTGTGAGTGCCCGCGGACCCGCCTCGATCGCCATTTCAACATCTGGTGTAAGGCTGAATTCCTGCTTCGATATAATTTGCGGACTCCCCGCCTTGACCTGAAAGACATGCCACCAGCTTGTCCATTTAAGCCTGTTCAATTCGCGGCCGTTCTGGACAAGAAGCCCCAGTGATGCATATTCCGGCGTGAAGAAGCCCCCGTTTATAAAAAGAACGGCATTTGATCTCTGTGCGGCGGTCTTTGCGTCTATATTTGCCAGCCCGAACTGTTTGGCGGTCCCGATACCGAGCCTCAAAATAGACGGGTCGAGCCTGAATAAATGAATATATCCGGGCGATGAGGGTTTGTCCTCGTCCCCTTTTATCTGAACGACGAGCTTTTTATATTCAAGGCCGTTAGAGAGTTGTTGGAAGTCTGCGGCGTAAAGGTTTGTCGTGGCGAGGAGAGCCAATATCCATAATGTGTGCCTTGTTCGGGTCATCGTCTCCACATCTCAAGTGGCTGGCCGTCTTGAAGGCCAACGGCCCCCTTTGCCACGATAAAGTCGTTCTCGGAAAGCCCGTCCGAAACCTCGGCTATTCCATCATGGACATTGCGCACGCGAACCTTGACGAGCTTTGCCTTTCCGCCGGCGACGATAAAGGCATATTTATCCCGGTCACGGGTGATAATAGCGGTATCGGGAACGACAATGATCTTATGTATATTGGTGCTTGTAAAGAGCGTGGTTGCCTGCATGCCGGATTTCAAGATGCCATCAGGGTTCGCAATGCTCGCCCAGACGTCAAATGTCCTTCCGGTCTGGTGTATATTGGGACTGATATATGTCACGATCCCGTTATATTCTTCGCCATCAAGGTCTTCGACCTTTAAACTTATCGGCATGCCGGTTTTTATTCCGCTTGATTCATCGGCGGTCAGTTGAAAAGATACCAATATGGGGTTGATGTTCACAACGGTGAAAAGTATCTGGTTCTCTCCGGCCATCTGCATCGGCGCGGCATATTTTTCGACAATGACACCGTCTATCGGGCTCATGATCTGCAAGTGGGCGGAATTGTATTCCGCCGCCGTCATGTCTGCCTTGACCCTGTTCAACACATTTTCGGCGTGGGCGTTCTCGATCTCAATGCCGTCATATTGGGTCTTATCGATCTTGCCATCTTCAAGGAGCTTGTCGCGGTTCTTCAGGAGATATGAATTCTTTTCAAGCGTCCCCTCGGCCTCTTTTTTGGCCGCCTTGAGCTGGTTCAGTTTTATATCGGTCTCTTCTTCAGATAACCTGGCCATGACCTGGCCCTGTTTGACGGAGTCGCCTTTATTGACAAAGACCTCGGCTATCTTTGCGGCATAGGGAATCTTCATTTCGACCTTGTCGCGAGGTATCAGCATTCCGGGGACGATGACGGTGGGGGAGCTCTCCTGCATCTTTACCTGTTCGATCATGACAGAGGCCGTTCTTTCACCATCGCCTTGCGGGCAGCCGCTACAGGAGAAATTTAAAAGGCAAAAGGTAAAAGGTAAAAGTAATGTAAAGGCATTTTTTAAAATATAAGATCTTACCATATTTTTACCTTTTGACTTTTTCATTTTTACTTACCTAAAGTAGTCTAGCCTCTTTATGCATCTGGGGCATGATCGAGACGTTTGGCAGCCAGAGGTTGCAGAGCCTGGCAAATGATTCGACCTGTTGAAGGTCATTTTTTGCGGCGCAGCCGCAGAGCTCCGAAACGGGTCCGCCCCGACTCGCTCGCCTCGCTACGCTTGCGAAGCGGGCCGGCTTCGGCGAGGCGGGCTGAAGGACAACGGGGATGAACTTGTTCACAGAAGAGACGAGCCTGATGGCCTCTTGAATATCCTTATCGACGGTATCGTTCGTCACGACAATTTTGACATAGGTCTCTTTTCCGGAATGATAGGCCTCGGTCAGAAAGGCTCGGTGCTCGTCCCAGAAAGCGCCCCTTCCGGTGGAGGAAGGGAGCTTGATATCCATGCTGATGATGTCAATGAATTTTAAGAGCGATTTCAACTCCTTTGAATAGATGCCGTTCGTCTCCAGCAGGGCCTTCTTATCGCCCTTGTAAAGCTCCAGCCATTTTAGGATGAAATGAGATTGTTCGAGCGGTTCGCCTCCGGTGATGGAGATCGCGGGGTCGGCAAAGAACGCGAGGTGCTCGGCAAGCTTTTCCAGCGTCACCGGGTTTGTATAGTTCACGAACGTCTTCGAACGCGGGGGCGTTTCAACGCGATATGTGGCTGACTCATTCCTTGCGTGAGGTGTATCGCACCAGCGGCAGCCGAGCGAGCAGCCGGAAAAACGGACGAAGGTCATCGGTTCGCCCGTGTGCGGCCCCTCTCCCTGAAGGGAGGAAAATATCTCGCATATGTTGGCTATTTTACCCATCTTACCTTTGCCCTTGCCTCTTTTATCCCTTCAACCTCCGCATTATAGCGCTTCATTACCTCTTCGGCAAATGTTTTTACATCTATCCCATAATCTGCAAGCCCCTTGGTTTTGACAGGCGTGTTCTTGGAACTAATGTTCACGCCGATGTGCATGAGGGTCGAAACAGGCGATGCCGTGGCGATGGAGACATTGACCTTGGCGTCGCCGTCATAGATATCGTTCCCCCGTCGTGCGAACGGAGTAGCACCTTTTGGAGTAGCGCACTTTAGTGCGCGCAACTCCTCACATATGATCGCAACAAACAGCCTCTGCCTTAGGACCATCTTTTCAAGGTCGTGGTCAAAGTGTTCGACAATGAAATGCAGCATCTTTTCGCTGAATATCTTGCAAGAGGCCCTTTTATCAACGAGGTCAACCATGTGGTCGAGCTTGACGTCGCACCTTCCGATAAAGGCCACAATGGCATCCCCGGGCTTGCCCATCTGGGAAAATATCCAGTGAGAAACAAGCTGGCTGCCATCGTAGTCGATCGGTCCGTCTATGAACATTGTCAGCATATGCGACCCTAAGGATAAGGCAAGAGGGTGATGTTTGTCCATGCAAAAATGGAATTACCCTGGAACTCGACATGAGTTTCAAATTGGAGTTGATGAACATAATGGTGATAAGGGAGTAAGGCGGCTTTCCTGCTGGGGCCAGTTTGTGGCGCTTTTATTTGGGCAATTAACCGAACACAGCTCGCTGAGGGCGATCACAGCCTGCGATTTGTAAAAGGCGCGGTGGAAAGTGGAACTTTTCTTCAAAGTTTTGAAGGGGCAATTGCAAGTGAAGAAATACGTGGGAACCAGCGTCAATGCTGTAAAAGCGCAGATATGGATTGCTTTAATTGCGTATTTATTGATAATGGCAGTGAAGTTTCGATCGAAGCTGGGATGAGGTACGCTGGCCATAATGGCGGCTTTGACGGTTACGCTCTTTGCAAACAGAGAATTGAGAAGTATTTGGGAAAATGCGCCGAAGGAAAGATGTGTCAAACCCATATCTTTTCAACTCCCGCTATTCCCAATTTAACCGGACAGTAGTGATGATGAATGTAAAAAATGGAGGCTAGCTCTTGAGGGATTTTAGAGGGTAAAAATGAAAGCAAAACAAAGTAAAAAACAACAAAGGGGGAGATGATTTATGAGATTATCTGAAACAGTTGTAGGGGCGTTAGTTCTGGCAGTTCTATTATCATTCACTGCCAACGCTGATGATGGAATAATGGTAACATCTGTGGCCATTTCCAAAGATAGAAACATAATTTTTGCTGCACATCCGTATTTTCCAAAAAAGGAAAGGAAAATTTTTGATTTGAGAGGGCGAATCAGAAATTCGGTTCCAATCGGTGTGATGATCCAAAACTATGGGAATTTTGAAATTTTTATAGAGCGTTTGGAAATTAACTATACAAAAAGTCATGCCGAGTTTCATATTCCACTTTTAACGCCATATGTAAAACGACCTTTGGGCGCTATCGCAGAAAGAGAATATTTTGATGATGGTAAAAAATTGAATATTTTTCTGCATGATGCCTACAAAGCAGGTAACGAAACACCATTATTGAGTACAAATGAAATATTTTATAAACCAGAACTTCTTTCAAAAAAAGCATTTTATGGCCTTGTGTTTCTTGAAAAGAGAAATCCTCGACCTCAAAGGGTTACAGGTCTATATGGGCTTGTTCTGGAAATCTATTTTAGAGATGCTCTATCCTTAAAACCGTATGTCGCAAAGCTTTCATTGGATGGCCTTGATGAAAATACTATTGAACCGGTGTCTGAAATTTCCGAAGTTTCTGGCTTCAAGTGTGAAAACGAAGCATGCAAAAAAATAAGCGGCAGGATGCTATACGAAGCAAACCTGGCTTTACATGACTGTTATTCTAAAAGCCTCGGGGAGAATGGAAAAATAAAGGATATGATCTGGGGAAAAAGCGCAACGGCATGGGTGAAGTTTAATAGAAATGGCGATTATATTTCACATGAACCGCTAGAAAAATCGGGCATTAAGGGGATTGATGAAGCGCTTGATGCCGTTGCTGAGGGAATGAAAAATTGTGAATTACCTTCATTTAAAATCACAAGCAGAGCTTTGGAAACGGATCCATATTTCAATTTTAGGATAGGGGTCGGCGACACATTTAAAAAACAAGCAATAGTGGGCAAATCCGTTGCATTGGAAAGTGATAATACAGATATTCCTGAAAATTTCAAATATGGGAAATACACATATTTAAATATTAAACGTTACCCAGATGTTGAATATTTTATCGATCTTAAAAAGAGATTCGAAGCCGAATGGGAGCCTGTTTCGACACTTCGGAACGATTTGCAGGGAAATATGTGTCAAGGCAGGGCATTTTCTACAGTCATAGGTGTTGGTGCTAAAGATACGGGGGACGTAACCGAGGTTTTTGTTTTAAAGAGTAGTGGTCTGCCGAGTTACGATAGTGAGGCGATCAGAACAATTCGTGCGCTAGGTATTCTTCCTGCTCCAACGGAAAATTTGTTAGAAAAAGGTGGCATTCTTCGCATGGCGTGGACATTCGTGGTTTATTTATAGGAGGAAAAAATGAAACTAAATAATGCAACATGGATGTTATTGCTAGTGTTGATCTTTTCAGCACTTTCATCCTGCGGTGGGGGTGGCGGAACACCTAGCGAAATCAACCTCAGTGAAAGTGCTGAGGCAGATTCATATCTTCCGCTTACGCCGGGGATTAAAATAAAATTCTCGGATGGATTAAAGGGTGAAAACAGTAGCATCCTAGTTGAGGGCTTGGTTGTCAATGTTTTAGAAGGTGGAGTTGTCAATATTACAGGACGTAGGATTAGCACAGAAGACGAGGAATATTGTGATGTGGATGAGAACCTGACATTTAACGAGGATGGAAACCAGATATTACTTGCGCGATATAGTTTGGATTATACTTGTTCCAATGGCGAAACGTTTCACAATAATAGGATTTATAATCCTCCCGTTGTTTTTTTGGAAGATAGAAACATCCTCACAGATGGTTCTTATAAAGACACAGAACATCTGACTGTAGAGTATGAAGGTGAGCCAGAAGAAATGATACATTATTCTAATGTTGATTCATATACCTTCTATGTAGCTGGTTACGAAAATGTGACAGCAACTGTAATTTATGAAAAAACGCAGGAAAATCTACTATTGGGAGATGTTGATGTTGAGTGTTACGACGTGGCCTTTCAATGGGATATGCTTACAATGGCAGTATGGTATCCATTGGGTGGATTGGTTAATGGTAATTTGAAATTGGCAAAGGGGATGGGGATTGTCGGTGTGGCTGGTCAAATTGCGATTGAAACAAATGTGAACTAGTATTTTATGAAGCACCTTGTCACATTATTAGCTCTTTTATCGGCGGCGGTTTTGGCCGCACAGGACGGCTATGCGCGGTCGGCCGCCGGCAATATTGATTCGTCTATTGCAGTTGAGCGTGTTACTGTTTCAAACGATGGCAAGTTGTTCGTGTGGGACAAAGAAGGGAAGCAGGTTCCCGGTTGGCCAAAGGATTTATCTGCGCAAAAGCGCATTTTTTCGTATGGCCCCCGTCTTGTAGATATAGACATAGATCAACAGGCAGAGGTGGTAGCGGTTTCCGAAGACAAAGACGGCGGCGATCTAAAACTGCATGTCTTTAAGGGAAACGGGACGGAACTCGCGAGTTGGAGTTTTGAACTTCCTGATGATGATATAGTTGAAACACCGCTCATTTCAGATGTCAACCGCGATTCAAGCCCGGAGATCATTTATTCAACGGCAAGAGGGGTGGTGAATGTTTTCCGCAGGGATTTTAAAGCTATTTCGGAATTTAATCTACCGATCTTAAATCTACGGGCGTAAGCCCATAGCTGAGTTCCACCCCGATCCAGAATTACCCATTGCCAAAGGTGTCAAAATTCTATATAGTGGGTGAAAGTTTACCCCTATGCCTAAAGCGAAAGATCCTAAAAAGCAGCAAAAAGAAAAAAGTTTCAACGAGCTCCAGAAGTTACTTGAGGTCATTGAGCGCGCAAAACAAATGTGGCAGTCAACTTTTGACGCCATTCGCGACCCCGTTGCCATTATAAACGACAATTTCGATATAGAACGGGCAAATCTTTCCACCGCCACGGCCTCAGGCGACGATATTAAAGAGATGATCGGCAAAAAATGTTATAAGGTCTTTGCCGATCGTAATAAGATCTGCGAAAATTGCCCCTTAATGAAGTCCATCGAATCCAATCACGCGGCCGTTTCAAAGCTCGGCAACCACATTCACCATCGTGAATATGAGGTGAGCGCCTTTCCATATCCGGGGGGTGAGGTGAAGGCGTCTGCCGCCGTCCTGCATTACCGCGATATAACCGAAGAGAAACGCCTTCAGCAGGAACTGATCCAGAACGAAAAAATGGCGGCGATCGGCATGCTGGCGGGGGGCGTTGCGCACGAGATCAATAACCCGCTTGGCGGCATTCTTGCGTTCACACAGCTTCTCATGCGGGGCTTAGGCAAAGAAGACCCCATTCGTCCCGACCTGGAAGAGATAGAACGGGCGGCCGTCCGGTGCAAAAAGATCGTTGCGGACCTGTTGGACTTCTCGCGCATATCGTCCGGCAAAGAGATGCAGCAACTCGATGTCAATATGTTGATCGAAAAGATCGTGCCGTTCGTCAAGACAGAGTTAAAATCCTATAACGTCGAGCTAAAACTTAACCTGAAGCCGAACATTAAGACAGTGGAAGGCGATGCCAACCGACTTCAACAGGTGTTTTTGAACCTCCTCACCAACGGCTGCCAGTCGATGCCAACAGGGGGCGGCCTCACGGTCAGCACGTTCATGGAGGGCGACAAGACGTGCGTTTCGGTGAAGGACAGCGGATGTGGAATTCCAAGGGAGCATATCGGCAAAATATTCGACCCCTTCTTTACGACGAAGTCCCCGGGAAAGGGGACGGGGCTGGGGCTTTCGATAAGCTACAGGATAATAAAGGAGCATGAAGGAATGATCGCCGTTGAAAGCTCGCCGAACAGGGGTTCGACGTTCATCGTAAAGCTGCCGCAGGCAAAGCTGGCGGGCTAGATAAGGAGTAGCAGCCTTTAGGCTGCGCTAAGTGAACTCAATTGGCGCAGCCTAAAGGCTGCTACTCCAAATGGCCTGATAAATCAGGCAACTACAAAGGATGAGCGGCATACATTTATGAAAAAAGCAAATATTCTGATCGTTGACGATGAATCGTCAATAAGGAAGGCGCTGCAGAAGTTCCTGACCGGACTTGGCTATGGCGCCTTTCCTGCGGCGAACGGCGAAGAGGCGCTAAGGATCAATGAGAACGAGTCAATTGATCTTGCGTTGATAGACCTGGTCATGCCCGGGATCGATGGCGTCGAGCTCATCAAAAAACTGAAGCAGCAGAACCTGGGCATCGTCTGTATCGTCATTACCGCTTTCGGGACGATCACGAGCGCTGTTGAGGCGATGAAGGCCGGCGCATATCATTACCTCACAAAACCGTTCGAGCTGGACGATATCGAATCGCTTGTCGCGACCGCCCTCGAACATAAAAACCTCAAGGAAGAGAATATAATGCTTCGCCAGCAGCTCAAGGCTAAATATAAGTTCGAAAACGTTGTAGGCAACAGCCCGGAGATGACCAGGATGTTCGAACTGGTGGAAAAGGTAAGCGGTACCGACAGCACCGTTTTGGTCCTTGGCGAGAGCGGGACCGGCAAGGAACTTGTCGCCCGGGCGGTCCATTACAACAGCCCGAGGGCCGAAAGGCCGCTCATCACCGTCAACTGTGGCGCGATCCCCGAAGAGCTTCTTGAAACCGAACTTTTCGGCCACATGAAGGGCTCGTTCACCGGCGCCTACGCAACGAAGCTCGGTAAGTTCGATGCCGCGAACGGCGGAACGATATTCTTAGACGAGATCGGCGATATGAGCCTGAAGCTGCAGGTGAAGATACTTCGCGTCCTGCAGGAGAGGTGCTTTGAGCCGGTCGGCTCGACAAAAACGCACGAGGTCGATGTGCGGATCATCACGGCAACGAACCAGAATTTGGAAAAGGCGGTCGAGCAGAAGCGTTTTCGTGAGGACCTCTTCTACAGGCTGAACGTCATCCCGATAAATGTTCCCCCACTGCGCGAGAGAAAGGGCGACATACCTCTCCTTATCCAGCATTTCATTCAGAAGTTCAATGCCGAGAGCGATAAGCACGTCGAGGGCGTGAGCAGATCCGCGTTGAACATTTTAATGAACTATACTTGGCCCGGCAATGTCCGTGAGCTTGAGAACTTCACCGAGAGAATGGTGATCCTGAAATCACAGGGGATAATCGAGAACGAGGACCTTCCCGAGGGCATATTAAGCTCAAGGCCGGCGAAGCCGTCGAAAGAGGCGTCCCTGCCGGCAATGGACAAGTCGTTCTCGTTCAAAAAGGCGGTGGAGGACTATGAAAGCGAACTCATTGTGAAGGCGCTTGAACAGACCAGCTGGAACAAGAACAAGGCGGCCGAGCTTTTAAGGTTGAACAGAACAACACTGGTGGAAAAGATAAAGAAAATGCAGATTAATGTGGATTAGGAGTAGCACCCTTTAGGGTGCGCTAAATTGGCGCAGCCTAAAGGCTGCTACTCCATATTTTATATGTTTAAACCAACGAACCTATTGATAGTAGATGACGACCCGGCGATAAGCAGAGTGTTTGAAAAGATCGCCAAGGGAGAGGAGTGGACGAGCCAGTCCGTAGATAACGGCACCGACGCAGTGGACGTGCTCAGCAAGCAGGCGTTCGAGGCCGCAGTGGTGGACATTGCGCTGCCCGGCCCCAACGGGATGCAGATACTTGAATACTCAAAGCAGAACAATATCAATACCGAGATAATAATAATGACCGGCGTCGGCTCCCTTGAAATGGCGGTGAAGGCGATCAAAACCGGGGCGTATGATTATTTCACAAAACCGTTCGATGATATCAATAAGATATCGATCTCCATCTCCAAGGCGATGGAGCGCTACCGCATGGTGCAAAAAATGAAGAAGCTTGAGCGTCTCGAAAAAGAGAGCATTTCATATGAGGGGATAATCGGCAGGTCAAAGAAGATGCAGGATGTCTATGAACTGATAGAGAGCGTTGCCGGCACGACATCCACCATCCTCATTCTGGGCGAGAGCGGGACCGGCAAGGAACTCGTTGCCAAGGCGCTTCACAGCAGGTCCAGGCGCAGCCAAAAACCGTTCGTTGTCATCAACTGCGCCGCGATGCCGGAGAGTCTTCTTGAATCCGAGCTCTTTGGCCACAGAAGGGGCTCGTTCACCGGGGCCATCGCGGACAAGAAGGGCCTCTTTGAAGAGGCGAACGGCGGAACGATCTTTTTGGACGAGATCGGAGAGGTCAGTACAGCGATACAGGTGAAATTATTGCGCGTCCTGCAGGAGGGCGAGGTCAAGATGGTTGGCGACAATACGAGCAAGCACGTTGACGTTCGGGTCATCGCCGCGACCAATAAGGACCTGACAGAGCAGGTCGCCAAGGGGAAGTTCAGAGAGGACCTTTTTTACAGATTGAACGTCATTACCTTGCCGCTTCCTCCCCTGCGCGACAGGGTGGACGACATCCCCCTTCTGATCTATCACTTTCTGGAAAAATATTCCAAAAAGATGGGCAAAGAGGTCAAATCGTGTTCGCCGGAGGCGGTAATCGCGCTGCAACATTATAAATGGGTCGGCAACGTCCGCGAACTTGAGAACGTGATCGAGCGCTCGGTTGTCCTGACGAACGATCCGGTGATACATGTGAACAACCTTCCGGCGCGCGTCGTTGGAAACGCCGTCTTTATCACTGCGGAGGATACGATCACCGACCTGACGAACCTCAATTATCAGGAGGCAAAGAACAAGGCGTTCGAGACGTTCAACAAGGCATATATGATGGGACTTCTGAGGCAGGCGAAGGGAAATTTTTCATTTGCTGCGGCAAAGGCCGGGATGGATAGGAGCAATTTTAAAAAGATCTTGAGGAAATTCAAAATAGCGATGGATGACTACAAGAAATTAGATTAGTCAATGTGTAGCGCAGACCTTTAGGTCTGCCAATATTGGCAGGACTAAAGTCCTGCGCTACAAAAGCATTATGCCGAACATTCTGGTCATAAGCGACACGAAGCACAAGGACGTTACAGCTGTCCTCAAAAAGAGCGACGTCAGGATAGTTGAAAGCAACGCGAGCGAGTTCATGCCGATCATGGAGCTCGAAAGCTTCGACTGCGTCGTCCTGTGCGCGGGAAAGGTCTTTGATGAGACCGAATCAGTCATCAATAGCCTCAAGGCCTTTGACGATAACCTGCCGATCATCGTGGTCGGTGTGGAAAGCCTTGAGGACGCGGTTTCATTAATGAAGATAGGCGCCTATGATTGCCTGAGATTCCCTTTGAACCGTGAGCGGCTTCAGATGTCTGCCGCCAAGGCCATTCATATCTATAACCTTACAAAGCGGGTCTTTATCCTTGAGAACCAGGCGTTATTGAGGGACGGGCTCGATAACATCATCGGCAGATGCCCCCGGATGCAGGAGATATTTCAGCTCATCACGACCGTTTCAAAGAGCAACGCGACCGTCCTGGTCCTTGGCGAGAGCGGGACCGGCAAGGAACTTGTCGCAAAGGCCCTTCACAAACACAGCCCGCGCGCGAGTCACGAGTTCATTGACATAAACTGCGGGGCCATTCCGCGCGAGCTTCTGGAGAACGAGCTCTTTGGCCACGAACGCGGTTCATACACAGGGGCCGACAGGCGATACATTGGCTGCTGCGAACGGGCGAACAAGGGGACGCTCTTCTTAGACGAGATCTGCGAGATGGAGGCCTCCCTGCAGGTCAAGATATTAAGGCTCTTGCAAGAGAGGGCGTTCACGCGTGTTGGCGGGAATGAACTGATCAGATCAGATATCCGTTTTGTCGCTGCGACCAACAAGGAAATATTGGCAGAGGTGCGGTCCGGCGCGTTCAGAGAGGACCTTTTCTATCGACTGAACGTTGTCCCCATCACGATGCCGCCTTTAAGGGACAGGGTCGAGGATATTCCGCTGCTTGCAAAGCACTTTCTTGAAAAGTTCAGCACAAAGAACGAAAAGATGTTCGTGGACCTTGAACCCGAGGCGTTGGAATGTCTCATGAACCATAACTGGCCGGGGAACGTCCGCGAACTTGAGAACACGATAGAACGTGTTGTGGTCCTGCACAACGATTCGAGCGTGAAGGCAAAGTTCCTGCCGCCGCAGATGCAGAAACTTGTATCGTCGGCCAGGCACCAGCGGCCATATATTCATATCGCCGACAGCGAGAGCAAGATAATGCCTTTGGACCAAGTCGAAAAATATGCGATCGCCGCAGCGCTCTCCAAGTGCGGCGGAAATGTCTATGAGGCGGCACGGCACCTGAAGATCGGGCAGGCGACGCTGTACAGGAAGATAAAGGCGTTCGGGTTAAAGACATAGGCTGTCATCGCGAGAAGTCCCGACGCATGTCGGGACGACGTGGCGATCCCCTGAATTCAAGTGTTTACAGGAGATTGCTTCGCCCCGCTTTGCTGGGCTCGCAATGACCATGACAATATATGGACATTAAAATAGAAAAAAACGGTGAGATCGCGGTGCTTCATTGCGAAGGGGTGCTCGATGCCGACACGGTCGCGTTGTTCAGAAAACGAGCGGGCGAGCTCTTCGACGGCGGGACGACGAAATTCGTCATGGATGTCTCCAATTTAAGCTTCATTGACAGCATGGGCCTTGGCGCGATGATATCTCTGCTCAGGCGGGCGCGTGATAAAAAAGGGGATGTAAAGGTCTGCGGCATCAACCGCGAGATAAAAGAGATATTCGAGATAACCCGCCTTCACAGGCTCTTTGAGATATTTAAAAATGTCGAAGAGGCCGTTCAAAAATTTTGAGGCAAGGTATCTGTTCGAGAGCAGCACAGGCCGTTTAAATGACGTCCGGGATATCTGCTCAAGCCTTCGCCGCGACAATTGCCTGACGATGTGTGAGGCGCGAAGGTGTCGGCTTGCTTTGGTCGAAGCGGTAACGAACGCCATCATCCACGCGCACAAAGGCACGGCGGGCAAACAAATAGGCGTTCGCATTCAGGTCGGCGGGAGCGGCATTGTCATGGAGGTAAAAGATGACGGGCGAGGATTTCAGCTGGGGAGCATCCCTGAACCCGAACTTGACCAGATAAGCGGGCGGGGGCTCTTTATTATTAAAAGGCTTATGAAGAAGGTGGAATACAAGGACAATATCCTGAGGATGACATATGAAAGACGAAAAAAAACATCTTAGTGTGCTTTACGACCTGAGCGCCGCGATCGTGAGCGCGTCCAGGATGGAAGACGTCTGCAAAAAGATCCTGGATAAGGTAGCGTTGCTTTTGAACGTCAATAAGGCCTCCATCATGAAGTTCGACAAGGGCGAGCGCGTGCTGAAGATCATCGCCGCAAAGGGGCTGCCAAAGGATGTCATTAGCGAGGCGCGGGTGAAGGCGGGGCAGGGGATCAGCGGGCATGTGTTCAAATCAAAAAAGCCCGTCCTGATAAAAGATATCCGATCCACAAAGTTCAAGAGCAGAACGAGCTATACAACAAGGTCGCTCATGTCTGCCCCGGTCAGGTCGTTTCCGATGAAGGTGCAAGGGAAGGCCATCGGCGTCATTAACGTGACGGACCGAAAAGGCAAGGGCTCGTTCACCAAGAGCGATATGAACCTCTTAACGACCATTGCCAATCAGACCGCAGCATATCTGCACCTCTGCGACCTGCATGAAGAGGCATCGCGTGTCGAGCACTTGAAGCGCGAGCTGGAGATCGCAAGGGGGATACAGCAGAGCCTGCTTCCGCGGCACATACCAAAGAGCCATTACTTTGATATCTACGGCACGTGCATTATGGCGGAGCGCGTTGGCGGGGATTATTTCGATATTTTAAGCGGCGGCGCCAGGCCGCTATCCATCGTTGTGGCCGATGTCGCCGGCCACAGCATTAGCGCGGCAATGATGATGAGCGCGTTCAGGAGCGCCCTGAAGGCCGGAGGGTCTGCAGCGATATTCTCTCCGGCGATCGCGGCAGAGCGGCTGAACGCGATCCTTTACGACGATCTCGTTGCCGCTGAACAGTTCATCTCGATGGTCTATATGCAATTCGTCTCTGATAAGATCGTGAAATACACAACGGCGGGCCACCATCCGCCGATGATCCTGCGCGGCGATAGTTTCACTGGCAATTCAACCGAGGACATCCTTCTCGGCGTCCAAAAGTTCGCCGAATACCATGAAAGGCGAATAGACCTGCAGAAGAAGGACCTCATTGCGGTATTCACCGACGGCCTTGTTTCGGCGCCAAATGCCTCCGGCAGGCGCTTTGGGAGCGAGAGGCTCAAGGAATCGCTGAAGCGGCACAGGCATCTAACCTCGCATGAGATGGTCAACGCCATATGTAACGAGGTGAAGGCCTTTGCCGGCAAAAAGGCGCTCGATGACGACGTGACGCTCGTGATCGTGAAAGTTTTGGAGTAGCAGTTAGGAGTAGCGGGCTTTAGCCCGCGATAGTTGCGAATGGCGATTTTGGAGTAGCGGGCTTTAGCCCGCGATAGTTGCGAATGGGTGAGGCATGCCAAGTGGATTATCATAAAGCTACAAGCTACCTAGAGTCGCTCCAATCCACCAACATAAAGCTCGGTCTGGAACGCATCGGCGCGGCATGTGTGGCGTTCGGGCATCCCGAGAAAAGGTTCCCTAGCGTTATCGTTGCCGGGACGAACGGCAAGGGTTCGACCTGTGCGTTCTTGGAGTCTATCCTTCGCCACCACGGGTTAAAGGTCGGCCTTTACACATCGCCGCACTTGATGGATGTCCGCGAGAGGATCCAAATCGATCGCAAGATGATCGGCAAAAAAGATTTCGTGCGGATAGTCGAAATGATCGTTTGTCATTGCGAGCGAAGCGAAGCAATCCCCCGCGAGCAATTGAATTCAGGGGATTGCTTCGCTAACGCTCGCAATGACATACTCCTCACCTACTTCGAGTTCCTCACTCTCATGGCATTTATCCACTTTGCAGAACAGCGGGTAGATATCGCGGTTCTTGAGGTCGGCCTTGGCGGTAGATTCGACGCGACAAATGTCGCAACCCCGCTTGCAAGCGTCATTACGCGGATCGGGCTCGATCACGAAAAGTATCTTGGCAACACACTTGAAAAGATCGCGTTCGAAAAGGCGGGCATCATAAAAGAAGGTGTCCCCGTTGTTACAGTTGATCAGGGGACGGAGGCGATGAGGGTCATAAGAGATATTGCAGAAGAAAGACACGCGATGCTGCACGTCGTCTCTCCGCAAGAGGTGCGATACAAGCTTGGTCTCTTGGGGGAACACCAGAATGAGAACGCCGCGCTGGCGCTCAGGGCGGCGGAGGTCGCTGGTATGTCATTGCGAACCCCGCAGGGCGGGGTGAAGCAATCCCCCGATCACAATTGCATGCGGGGGATTGCTTCGCTCACTTCGTTCGCTCGCAATGACATCTTTTCAACCGCCCTCGCCTCCACCCGCTGGCCCGGCCGCCTTGAGCTCGTTTCAAAGAAACCTCTCGTCATCTTAGACGGCGCGCACAACCCGAACGGCGCCAAGGCGCTGGCGCGATTTTTAAAAAATCCCCCCCGGCCCCCCTTTTACAAAGGGGGGAGGGTGATCGCCATCTTCGGCGCGATGGAAGATAAGGACATTAATGGCATCATTGCCCCGCTTCTTCCGGTGGTTGATGAATGGGTCATAACAATGCCGGACATGGAACGTGCGGCCCCTGCGAAAAAAATCGTCCATATTATTCGAGCGAGCGGAGCGAGTCGAGAATCATATCGAAGGATAAAATCACGAATTTCCGAATTCCCCAACGTTAAGACCGCCATCAAAGAGACACTGGCCGCCATGTCCAAAAACGATACCCTCATCATCACCGGCTCTCTCTACATGGTTGCCGAGGCCAAGGAATACTTCGGTGTCTGGTCCCGCTAATAAGGCATTATAGCCGTCCGAAACGACGGTTCGTAGGCTGGTGTTTTTTTCTTGCATTTTTTTCAAAAAACTTAGCAACTTTTTTCGCGGACGGACGATATAGTATAGTAGTAGCAAAGCTTGCTTTGCCAAAGAATGTAGAGGAAGGCTTTAGCCTTCCATTGTCTGATGGAACTCTCCGCCAAACTACCGGCGGACAGGTAAATGGTTCCGCTACAAATCGGCAGAGCAAACTCTGCAACTACGAATATAAATGCAAAGGATATCACTAAATAATGGTTCTTTCCTGCTCACCGCCGAAGCCTCGGCACCTTGGCTGAACGACCAGGCCCTTCAAACCTGGGCATCTCAATTTACCGACATATCTACCGACACATCTTTTGATATTCCACTCGCCGATGATGTTTTCGAGCCCGATCCCGTAATGAACTGGACATACACCTATGGCAACATAGGGCCAAACGAGACACAACGCGCCCGTGGTTCTTTCTCTAGGTCCCTGTCTCTCTCTTCGATCAGAGGGGCCATGGTAGACGGTGTGAAGAAATTTGTCATTCCCATCCGGATCGGTGAGATCGTCGGCGGGGTGTTCGGCAGGATCGTTATAGATGCCGCACACAGCATTAGCGACAACCTTTTGCTGGCTGAAGGCGCGATCAGAGAGGTTGCGACATTGTTTGGACTGGTTGAAGAGGACCTTGACCCCCGCCTTGTCAGGGCGGCGTTATTGGATGGAACAAGGATATTTATCAAAGGCGCGCCAGCCCAGACTCCAAGGTTAAGGTTGATACAGGACAACGGAACGAGGGGCGATGACGGTGGGCCTTCAGTCGAAGAGGCACTTATCTCTTCCGTTAGGTCGGCCATTGAATCACCGCATGACAAAAACGTCCAGATAGAACACCTTATTACATTAATAACTAAATGGGCAGGCAGGTTCGGGTTGGTAAGTTGGAACACCGATGCATTCAGGCAAAACGAGGCCCTCACGCAGATCCCGCCACCGCTCATTAATACTATCGTAATAGAAACAGAAGAAATTTGGCCGGGCGGACTTATGCTCTTGGAAGAACTTGGGCTCCTGCCAGATGAACTCCAAAAACCAATAGCCGAGACCAGAAAGAGAGATGGCCCTGTAAAAGATATGGCCGCCGGACATTTTAAACAGCACGCGATCGATCAAATAGATGGGATTTTAGATTCTTTCCGAGTCTTTTACGAAGGTTATAATGAGGGGGCCGGGCCACCGGATACACAAAATACCCTGCTCACAGAGCGCCTCTTGAACATGCCATCAACACTGGTCGATGCTCTTAGAAGGGTCGCCCATTTTCAATTTGATAAGCTGGCCAAATTTTTAGGGGTTGACCTTTAAAAGTTGACCGGCGATAGCCTCTTCTATTGGGATGAGAATTTGCTCCGAGCTCGAGACGCGTTTTCCAATATTAACAACCCGGCTGCCATCATCGAACTCAAGATAAATTGTTATATTTGTATCTGAGGTTATCCCGTTTTTGACATCATCAATGATGACCGGGGCCTCGACAGAGCCAATTTTTAACCCTGCCAGGCGGATGACCACAGCTCTTCCAACAACATCGAACTTATTACCATGATTGTGCCTGGCATTACTAATTATGGCTCCGATTTCATCTGTTACTATTCTGTCATTAAGCTGGGCAACTCCATTCCTCACCTGCCTCACAACTTCCCCTACGCCAGCAAACGGCTCCCTTTTTTTGTCCAAGAAGACCGTCGTATGTTTGGTCTCTACTAGGACACCCTTCTTACCAACCAAAATAAGCATGTCTGGTGTACGACCACGCCCCGACTTGTCAGCCGTCGGGAGGCTGATCACCACTCCATTATCGAACTCTCCATTTACAATGCGGCGTTCGAGCTCCGCCTTTTGCTCGTTTTTCCTTGCAATCTCATCCCTTGCCGCCATGCCATGGTTAAGGTAGCCATTAAGTTCTGCCTTGAACGGCGCATCCACCAAGACACCTTTTATCTGAACCCCGTTCGGCGCCGCTTTTGCCATTGAGATGACCTCAGTAAAGACTGCTTCTATTTGTTTCGGTGCCGACAACTCTCTTGTCACCCTTAAGACGTCTAGGCTGTTAATTCGCAACATATGCTCATCCACGGCCCCATTAAAGTTGCTACCAGCAGTAATTGCCCCATATACGTCCGCCGCAGAAGGCCGGAGAGGATGGCCCTGTGCAAACTTGTCGTATTTGATGAGTCCATTCACCGCACCTTCCCACTTGTCAAACCAAGACCCTTTGGAAAAACTTGTATCGTGTTGAACACGAAGGGCATGTTCCATTGCATCGCTTAATAATTTATCAACCTGGGCGCCGGTGAGCCCTGTCCCCGCATTTTTTAATCTCGTTCCGAAATATTCAAGCGTTACCTCCCTTGCAGTTTGGGTCATTTGCCCTGTAATGGATAGGTTGCCAGCGCCGTTTACCGTATAGCTGGTCTCGGCCTCAACACGCTTGTTTTTCTCAATAACAGTACTAAATTCGGTCCCAGACTTTAAAACACCACTTGCATTTAGGTTGTCTATTATTAATTCCTTCAGCCCGGCAACGTTAACCCTGCCAAAACCAGTCCTAACGATCAGTTCCCATCCCCCGCTGATACCTGACTCAGAACGAGCCTTTTCCAATATAATCGAAAGCGCTGCCACGGCAGGCCTATTATCTTCTGCCCCCATGTCGGCCTCGAGCTTCATCTTCGACTCGTCTGCCCTTAATATCTCCCTGCCGCTATTATCCCGTGCAATAAAGCTTCTCTTCCCATCCTGCGCGACCCGTTTTACCACTGTGACATCATCATTTGATAACAGCGTCCGGGAAAGGAGATTATTTTCATCTTTTTCCAGAACGACCTTTCCTTCGCTATCTGTCACGACAACCCTTTTCCCCGTT
>ORJL010187214.1_pt1 | contig 37954 bp, 1 predicted proteins | sample 1779941 | NCBI WGS metagenome assembly ORJL01 (sample SAMEA104232317, study PRJEB22302) | groundwater metagenome | biome: forest; feature: aquifer; material: groundwater | place: USA | collected 2011-08-07 | depth 5.8 m | reverse complement strand
TGCAACGACATCGAGCAACACGTCATCCTCTGGCGCAACATCATCAACATCATCTGCAACGACATCGAGCAACACGTCATCCTCTAACGTAACGTCATCAAACGTTTCTACGTCATTGAGTTCATCATCAAACACATCGCCTCAAACGGCGAATACGAATCTGACAAGCACCTCTGCGCCGACAACATCATCGACTCAAACGATCACCTCAACTCCATCGCTGTCAACGGTGACGCCGTCGGCGAGCGCGCAGCCATCAACTCAAATTGCAACCGCCACCCCGACTCCGAGCGCATCATCGGCGACATCAACTCCCTCAACATCATCAAACGTTTTGATCACGACATCATCAACCACGACTCCATCGCCGACGACGAAAGGATCATCCACTCCGAGCGCGACTCCTTCACCAAGCGGCACAGCTACAACAAACCCGACTCTGACTTCAAGCGCAACATCAACATCTGTTGCGAGCGCGACTCCGAATGCGAGTGCATCACCGACGGCGACGAAGACACCCTCGCCTTCAGCGACTCCGACTCAACAATTAAATACCAGCACAGCAACATCGGCGAGTGATAAATCGCTTGAGGTCGCTGATCCTAAATTCTGTCCCGGCATTGTTGATTCAACGGATGCGAGTTGTGGAACAACTCGCACGACGATTACAGATGCGATTGCCGACGCGGCGACAGCCGGAGTCGCTGGACGAATTTATATTGAGAGCGCCACCTTCAACGAAGTTGTAACGATCAGCAACTTCAACGTCAACTTAACATTGATGGGCGGTTGGGATCTGGCAACGAACACGAAGGTAGGAACGTCAACAATCAACGGCGCAGTGAACGTTACAAATTCCTCGGGTGTCATCACGTTTGATAATTTGATCTTTTCTAATCTGATCACTCTTAGCGACACACCCAACGTTGTTATTAATGGAACAACGACGGCAAGCACGATACAAGTTTCGTTGAGTGGCACGAATAATGGCGTGACAGTAAATGGAGGGAACGGCGGCGACACTATTGTGTTGAATGGTGGGACGAGCAGTGGAAGCAACACTGTCACTGTCAACGGCGGAGGTGGATCTGATTCGGTGACAGTATCCGGTAGTGTAGAACTTGGCGGAGGAAGTTTGAATGTTAACGCCGAGAGCATCACAGTGAGTTCGGGCGCGACGATCAACGCGGCTCAAGTTAATCTCACGGCGGTGACGCAAGACTCATCGCCAGTTACGGATGTGAGTCAGTCAGCTGTTATGACGGCGACCGTGACAATAGGCGGTGTCATCACGACGACGGGCGACATCACTTTACAATCGAAGGTCATTCGTAATGTCAACATTACTTCTTCCTCTGATCTATTACTCGATAGTTCCTCCTCTGCAATTGTAGAAATAGGCAGTGGCGCTCAACTGAGCGGTGGCGTCTTGACGATCTTGGCTCGCACCGAAGGCACAGTAATTTCCGATGCGGGTTCAGCGTCGGCGACGAATCAGTTTAGCGATGATGCCATCGCTTATATCAATGACGCCACAGTTAATGTGGGGACACTCAGCCTCAGCGCGCAAAGTGCGACGAGCTATTCGGCGAAAGGCAGATCAGTTGCCAACATCATTAGCGGCGACACGTTGGCTTACATTAATGAAGGGACGATCACGGCGGGGTCGGGCGGTGTGGCGATCTCTGCCAGTGACACGTCGTCGTTCATAGCAGAGTCACCTCAGGAGGCGATTGATCTTTCGCTCTTATCGGGTCCGCTTGCTTTGTCATTAGCTCTTGCCCGTAACGAAATAGATAAACACGTTGGAGCTTACATAATCTCATCGCAAGTGACTACGACAAACGGCAACGTAAGTGTGACGGCTGAAAGTAATACTCAAGTGAGCGCGACGACTCGCACCACGTCAGTGTCGGCGAGTCTGCCGCCGCCGTTTGCCGGATCACTCAGCCTCACCGGCACGTTTGCCGCTAATGTGATCTTGGGCTGGACGAAGTCTTATATAGAAGGAAGCACAATTACGACGAGTGGCTCGGGCGATGTTTTGTTAAATGCCAAGAATACTTCAACTGTTACGGCGACGACGGAAGCGAGCGCGGCGGCGAGTGTGGGGACGATCAGCTTAGGCGGGACAGGAGTCGCGGCGGGCATTTCGACTGCGCTCAACTTGATCGGTTGGGTCGTCAACAATTATTTCGCGCAGACTCTCAGCGAGCTTCTGGGTTTGAGCGGCACAGAAAATTCGATTTTGGTTTTGGCTTATATAAAAGATTCGGTGGTGGATGCGGTTGGCAGTCTGTCGCTTTCGGCGTTGGCGGCGATGAGTGTGGTCGCTAAAGTGACGAACATAGCGAGTTCGGTTGCCTCGGCGTTGGCGGGTGCGTCGTCGGTTGCCGCGAGCGGAGTGCTTGCCAGTAATCGCGTCAGTAGTCGTTCCAAAGCATTTATTGAATTCAGCGATAGCTATTCTGGTCTTAAGACGATTGATGCTGATGTGGGGTTGACGGTTTCCGCACGGGATGATCCCAGCATTACGGCTGTAGTCACTCTGTTAGCTTCTATTGATAATACCCATGCGCCGTTTGGTAACGCCAACGCTGTCGCCGCCGCGGGTGCGGTCTCGTTGAATGAAGTACATGGTGGGGCGATGGCATACATAGATGATGCCGATGTCACTGTGGGTGGAGATGTTCTTGTGAAGGCAGTTGAAGAAGCAACATTGAAGGCGGAAGTCACCAGCGAAGCAAAGACCTTGGGGAGCAGCGCTTTTGGTTCCACAACGCAGTTGGCGGTTAATGGCGTCATCTCGACCAACATTGTTTTGAGCGCAGCAGATGCACACATCATTGATAGCGATATTAATGGTGGCGGCGTCACCGTAGAAGCGGAGAACACCTCAACGCTTCGCGCTAAGATCGTGAATGCTACAACTTCGGGAGCGGTTGCTATTGGGGCGACTATCGCTTTCAATACGATTGGATGGGAACCGCAAAACACGATTTTCAATTTGATTGATTCGTTACTCGGCACCAGCATCGGCACAGAGCAGCCGTCGGATGTTTCAGCGTATATCAGCGACAGCGATATTGATGCAGCCGGGAACATAGTGGTGCAGGCGACTTCGACAGCTGTCTTAACTGCGGAGATCAGCAACAAAGCAACGGCGAGTGCATCCGCGCTCTTAGGGGCAACGGGGGCGAGCTTCGGCGCGATTGTTTCTATGAATAAAGTCAGCAGCGCGGCGGAGGCATATACCCTCGGTGGATCGTTGAAGGCGAACGGCACATTGACGGTTTCGGCAATGGACTCCCCGCTGATAGCTGCGACAATCTCATTAGCCTCCTCCTCGCAACCAAACAACACCTCGCCATTTAGCAGCGGCGATGCGGTGGGAGCGGCAGGTGCGGTCTCCACGAATGATGTGCGCGGTGGGGCAGACGCTCACGTTGACGGCTCAACAGCAGACATCAACGGCAATGTCTTGATCCAAGCGTTAGAGGATGCCACACTCAACGCAACGTTGACCAGCGAAGCAAAGACCTCCGGTGGTAGCACATTTGGTGGCAACATATCCCTCGCCGCAAGCGGGCTCATCGCCACGAACACAGTCCTCAGCAGTGCAATAGCCTATATCGCCAACAGCACTCATTTCAAAACTACTAATAGCGGCACGATCACTGTAGATGCGCAGAACACTTCTAGTGTTAACGCCGAAGCGATCAATGCAACGACTTCGGGCGCGTCGGCGATAGGTGCGACGATAGCGTTTAACACGATTGGTTGGCTTCCTCAAAATATCCTCTTTAATACGATTGATGCCTTGCTCGGCACGAGCATCGGCACAGAACAACCTTCGGACGTAAAGGCTTACATTCAGAACAGTATAGTGAACGCGGCGGGCGCGGTTGCGGTGACGGCACAATCGGTTGCCGACCTGATCGCCGATGTGAGCAACAAGAGCGAACACAGCGCGTCGGGACTGACAGGACAAACCGGATCGTCATTTGGCGCGATACTGGCGATGAACCGCGTGAGCAGTGCGGCGAAGGCATACATCTCCGGTGGGTCGGTGGGCACGGCTTCGACGCTAACAGTTTCAGCTAAAGATAAACCCGGCATTGACGCCATCGTAGAAGTGATCTCGGTTTCGACGATCAGCAGTACCAGCCCGTTCAGCGATGGAAGCGCGACGGGGTTGGCGGGCGCAATTGTGATGAACGATGTGCGCGGTGGCGCGGTGGCATATATTGACGGCGCTACTGTGACTGCATCGGGCACCGTATTAGTGGAAGCACTAGAAGATGCAACGTTGAAGGCGGAATTGACGACGGAAGCCGAAGTCTCGGGTGCGGCGGAATTTGGTAATGGGTCTGAACTCGCGGCGAGTGGTTTGATCGCCACGAACTTGGTATTGAGCGCGGCAAGCGCTTACATTAAGGATGCAACATGCTCCTGCGGAGCAGTCTCCGTGAACGCGCAAAACACGGCGAACCTTGAGGCGACGTTGGAAAATGCTACGACTTCGGGTGAGACCGGGATTGGCGCGACATTAGCGTTCAACACTATCGGCTGGGCTCCGCAAAATATCCTCTTCAATGCGTTGGATGCTATCCTCGGCACCAGCATTGGTAATGAACAACCATCCGATGTCACCGCCTATATTCAAGACAGTACGGTAACTGCCTCAGGATCGGTAACAGTGAGCGCGAGTTCTACCGCGGCACTCAACGCCAGCGTGGACAACAAGACCGAGGTTGACGGATCGGGTTTCACGGGCGCGAGCGGACTCAGCGTGGGTGTGGTCGTCGCCATGAACAAAGTGAGCAGCGCGGCGAAAGCGTATATCAGTGGCGGGTCGGTCACGGCAGCTGGTGGCTTATCGGTTTCGGCGGATGATCATCCAAGCATCACGGCGACAATTATCTTGGTCTCGACCGCCATCGCCGAAAATCAAAACCCATTCAGCGACGGCGACGCGACAGGAATGTCGGCGGCGATCTCGCTCAATGATTTACGTGGTGGCGCAATCGCTTACATTGACGACGTAACTGTTACCGTGACTGGCGGGAACGTAGAAGTATCCGCGATTGAGGAAGCGACGTTAACCGCCGATCTCAGCAGTGAAGCCGAGTCCTCGGGTGGCGCGGGCGATTTCGGTAATGGCGGTGAGATGGCGGCGAACGGTTTGATCGCCACAAACACCGTGTTGAGTGGCGCGGCAGCTTATATCAAGAATTCAACAGTCACCACGTTGAGCAGCGGCGATGTGATCGTGTCAGCGGAAAACACCGCGGCGATTGAAGCCACAGTGGTAAACGCCACCACATCGGGCGAGAAGGCAATTGGCGCGACGTTAGCCTTCAATACGGTTGGATGGCTGCCACAAAATATTCTCTTCAATGTCATTGATGCTCTGCTCAACACTAGCATCGGCACAGAACATTCTGCAGATGTAACTGCTTATATTCAGAACAGCACAGTAAACGCGGCGGGCGCGATCCGCGCGACGGCGACGAACACTGCCGCGATCACCGCCGATGTCTCCAATGAAACGACAGCAGACGCGAGCGGACTCGACGGCGCAACCGGCACCACCTTCGGCGCATTGGTTGTTATGAACAAGGTAAGCGGGCAAGCGACGGCGGGGTTGGGCGGCACCTTGCACTCGGGTGGCGGCATCACCGTTTCGGCGCAGGACAAGGCGAATATCGAAGCCAAGCTGGAAGCAATCTCAAGTTCAACAATTGAAAGCACCAGTCCGTTTAGTGATGGAAGCGCCACCGGGTTCGCGGGCGCAATTGTGATTAACGACGTGCGCGGCGGTGCTGTGGCATACATTGACAGCGCAACCGTGAACGCCTCGGGCAACGTGTTAGTAGAAGCGTTGGAAGATGCGACGTTGAATGCCGAGTTGACAACAGAAGCCGAAGCATCGGGTGCGGCGGAATTCGGCAACGGCACGGAACTGGCGGCGAGCGGACTCATTGCCACGAACTTGGTACTGAGTGTGGCGACCGCCTATATTCAAAATTCGACCAACGTCACGAGCGGTGGCAACGTTACGGTTAACGCGCAAAACACGGCGAACCTTGAAGCCATAGTAGTGAATGCGACGACATCAGGCGAGACTGGGATCGGCGTTACGTTGGCGTTCAACACTATCGGTTGGGAGCCACAAAATCTTCTGTTCAATGCGTTAGATGCTATCCTCGGCACCAGCATTGGCAATGAACAACCATCCAACGTCACGGCTTACATTCAAAACAGCACCGTGAACGCGAGTGGCACAGTGACAGTAAGCGCAACTTCCACTGTGACGCTCAATGCCACCGTAGACAACAAAACTGAAGTGGACGCTTCGGGTTTCACTGGTGCGAGTGGGCTGAGTGTGGGCGTGGTCGTCGCCATGAACAAGGTGAGCAGCGCGGCGAAAGCATATATCAATGGCGGGTCGGTAACAGCGGTTGGCAGTTTGTCGGTGTCGGCGGATGATCATCCGAGCATCACGGCGACGATCATCTTGGTCTCCACTGTTGTTGCCGAGAACACGAATCCATTCAGCGACGGCGATGCCACCGGAATGTCGGCGGCGATCTCGCTTAATGATTTACGCGGCGGCGCGGTGGCGTACATTGACGGCACGACGGTCACAATAACAGGTGGGAACGTGGAAGTTTCCGCGATTGAAGAAGCAAGTTTAACCGCCGACCTAACTAGTGAAGCTGAGTCCTCGGGTGGCGCGGGCGATTTCGGTAATGGCGGCGAGATGGCGGCGAACGGTTTGATCGCCACAAACACTGTGTTGAGTGGAGCGGCGGCTTATATCAAGAATTCGAACGTGACCACGTTGAGCAGCGGCGATGTGATCGTGTCAGCGGAAAATACGGCGACGATTGACGCCACAGTAGTAAATGCCACAACGTCCGGTGAGAAGGCAATCGGCGCGACGTTGGCTTTCAATACGGTTGGATGGCTGCCGCAAAATATCCTCTTCAACACAATTGATGCGTTGATCGGCACGGATATTGGCGATGAACATCCGGCGGATACGGCGGCTTATATTCAAAGTGGTTCGGCGCATGCGGCAGGCGCGATCAGTGTGACGGCGACGAACACGGCCGAGATCACAGCCGATGTCTCCAATGAGACGACGGCAGACGCGAGCGGACTCGACGGCGCGACAGGCACGAGCTTTGGCGCGTTGATCGTCATGAACAAAGTAAGTGGTCGGGCAAGCGCGGCGTTGGGTGGCAACCTGCAATCGGGTGACGATGTCACCGTGTCGGCGCAAGATAAAGTTAGTATCACCGCGACCATCACGATTGTTTCTTCGTCCGTGGTCAGCAACACGAACCCTTTCAGTGCTTCCGATTCGTTTGGCGTGGCGGTTGGCATTGCGCGCAATGACGTGCGCGGCGGCGCAGAAGCCGGACTTGACGGCGCAAGCGGAGCGTTAACCGGCAACGTGACGATCACGGCTTTAGAAGATGCCACGATCACGGCTGACCTTGATGTGGAAGCGATTGCCGAAGGTGGCAGTCCATTTGCTAGCAGCTCATCACTGGCGGTGGGCGCGTCTATCGCCACCAACATTGTGTTGAGCAAAGCTAACGCTTTTGTTAAGAACAGCAACCTCACAATTAACACTCCCGGCATCATCACCCTCGACGCGCAGAACACTTCGGCGATTTTGGCGACGGTCAAGACTTCCATCACGTCGAATGGCACTTCGATTGGCGTGACGCTTGCCTTCAACACCATCGGCTGGGATTCGCAGAATATCCTCTTCAATACAATTGATGCCTTGCTCGGCACGGACATCGGCAATGAGACTCCGGCTGAGACACAAGCCTATATCACGAACTCCACGCTGCACACGGCGGGTGAACTTAAACTTACGTCCACTTCTACCGCCAGCATTGATGCGGTGATCGAGTCTTCTACATCGTCTATCAAGCAAGGCACTTCGGCGGCGCAATCGATCAGCGTCGGCGCGATCATCGCCATGAACAAGATCAGTACGCGCGTCAAGACGTATATTGACGATTCGTCTGACGTGACAGTGGATAGCGGCGATCTCAAACTTTATGCTGTTGATACGTCAACTATTAACACCGAAGTTCCGGCGACCTCAATCTCTGATTCGATGAGCGCGGAGTCTTCAACGGCTGTCGCCGTCGGGTTGGCAATCGCTCGCAACGAGATCAAAGTCGATCTCGAATCCGCTATTCGCTCATCCACCGTGATAGTGAATAACGGCAACGTAGATATTCAAGCCACAGAGGGCGCGACGATTGATGCGACCTCACGCGCTTCGGCAGTCGCCTCATCCGTTGGCGCGAGTGGCGGCAGAGCGTTCAGTGGCGGCGGCGCAGTGGCAACCAATGTCATTCAGAACAAAGCCAACGCAGTGATCGCCGACAGTTCGGTCACATCACATGGCGCGGGTCTGGGCAAGGTCACACTTGAATCCACAAACACTTCATCTATTGATGCAACAGTGAAAGCGAACTCGCAGGCGACAGGTGTGGGCGGTAGTGGTTCGTCACCAGCCTTCTCGCTCGGCGCATCTATCGCGCGCAATTTCATTGGCTACAGCTTCTGGGGCAGCCGCAACCCGGGCGAAGTGCAAGCGCATATTGATAATTCGAACGTGACAGCCGACGGCGATATTACGCTGACAGTTACATCGCAACAAACGATCAACGCCGTGGTGGAAGCCGTCTCTACAGCGTTAGCCGCCAGCGGCTCCTCTGGCACGGCGATCAGCGTGGCGGGTTTGTGGGCAGAGAATGACATTGCGGTTTTGGTGAGAGCGTTTGTTGATGGCTCGCCGATTAAGATCGAGAGTGGCGGCGCGATCTCCTTAAGTGCATCCGATACTTCTACTATCTTCGCCGACGCGCAAGCCTCCTCAATTGCTGGTTCACTTGCTGGCTCATCTGGCACGGCAGTTTCGGTCGGTGTGTCGCTTGCTAAGAATGTGATCAGCAGTGAAGTTGTCGCTTTCATCAAGAATGCCAACAGCGTCAAGTCTCTCGTTGGTGATATTACGCTGAGCGCGATTGAAACAGCAATGATCACTGCGACCTCAATTGCCTCGTCGGTCTCTGCCACACTTGCTGGAACTACTGGTATCGCTTTCAGCGGCGCGGGCGCGGTTGCCCTCAACACTATCCTCACCAAAGTCAACGCGTTCATCGAAGGCAGTAACGTGATCAGTGCGGGCAATGTGGCGATCTCAGCGACGGAAACTTCAACTATCCTTGCCAAGATCATCGCTTCTTCAATTGGCGCGGGCGGCGGTGGCACCACAGGCGCAGGCGTGTCGCTCGGTGCGTCGGTTGCAATTAACTATATTGGTTACGATGGCAGCACGCGCACGCCTGCCGAATCGCAAGCCTATATCAAGAACTCCAGCGTGGATGCGACGGGCGATCTCACATTGACGGCGATTGCCAGTGCCACGATTGATGCGCTAGTCGAGTCCAGTTCAATGGCGTTGGCGCTTGGCGGAACAACAGGCATTGGCGCGAGCGGTTCGGGCGTGTGGGCAGAAAACAAGATCGCCACAAAAGTTAAAGCCTTCATTGATGGCGATGGCGCGACAGGCATTGAAGCCAACAAAGTTACGTTGAAGGCGCAAGACACATCTATCATTACCGCTACTGCGGGCGCGGCTTCGCTCGCGGCATCGCTCGCCGGAACGACGGGCGTTGCCCTTTCCGTCGGTATCGCCTTAGCGCAGAACACCATCAGCAACGAAGTCGAAGCTTATATCAAGAACGCCGACACGAATGTCACATCATTAACTGATGACATTAAAGTAGAGTCGGTGGAGTTGGCGACGATCACGGCGAAGTCCACAGCCGCTTCGCTGGCGGCGGCTATCGCTGGAACGACAGGCGTCTCTGTCAGTGGCGCGGGTGCGGTAGCGACCAACATCATCCTCACCAAAGTTAATTCTTTTGCCGAAACAAGCAATTTGATCAGCGCGGCTAACGTCCTCATCACTGCCACGAACACGGCGACGATCTTGGCGAAGCTACTTGCCGGATCGGCGTCGGCGGGCGTGGGTGGCACGGCGGGCGTGGGCGTTTCTATCGGCGCATCCATTGCTCGTAACTTCATCGGCTACGATTCAGATAGCAACCGACAACCTGCCGAAGTGCAAGCCTACATAAAGAACTCTAGCGTGGATGCGACAGGCAATCTCACATTGACGGCGATAGACAACGCGACGATTGATGCGATTGTGGAAGCCGGTTCGGTGGCGGTTGCCGCCGCAGGTACGGCTGGCGTTGGCGCGAGCGGATCGGGCGTGAGTGCGACGAATAAGATCGCCACAAACGTCAAAGCATTTATTGACGGTGATGGCGCGCTTGGGATTGTAGCGAACAACGTAACGCTCACCGCGCTAGATACTTCCATTATCACTTCGGATGCGGGCGCGGCGTCAGTCGCGGTTGCGCTCGGCGGCACGGCGGGCGTTTCGCTCTCCATCGGCATTGCCTTATCAGAGAATACGATCAGCAGTGACGTCGAGGCTTATACCAAGAACGGTGATACGAAAATCGAAGCGCGAAGTGGTAACGTCACGCTGAGCGCAATTGAGAATGCGACGATCACCGCCAAAGGTTTAGCCGCTTCGTTGGCGGCGGGTCTCGCCGGGACGGCGGGCATCTCCGTGAGCGGCGCGGGTGCGATTGCCACCAATATCATCCTCAACAAAGTTAATGCCTTTGCCGAAACAAGCAAATTGATCAGCGCGATTAATGTCGTGATTACTGCGACGAACAACGCGACGATATTGGCGAAGGTTGTAGCCGGTTCAGCCTCTGTCGGTGGTGGCGGTGTGGCGGGTGTGGGTTTATCCATCGGCGCATCGCTGGCGAAGAACCTCATCGGTTGGAATGGGGATACACAATCGCCTGCCGAAGTGCAAGCCTACATCAAGAACTCTAGCGTAGACGCGCAAGGCAACCTCACATTAACTGCCACGAATAATGCAACCATTGACGCCGTTGTTGAGGCCGGTTCAGTTGTTGTTGCGGCGGGCGGCGTCGCAGGCGTTGGTCTCAGCGGTTCGGGTGTCAGCGTCGTCAACAAGATCGCCGCCGCTGTTCGCGCTTACATTGATGGCGACGGCGTAGCAGGGATTGCCGCGAACTTTGTGACGCTCACTGCCACCGATAACTCCACAATCACTGCCGATGGTGGCGCGGCTTCACTTGCGGCGTCCTTCGCCGGAACGGCGGCTGTGTCGCTGTCTATCGGCGTAGCACTTGCCGAAAACCAAATCAGCAACATTGTGGAAGCGTACATTGCTAACGCCGATGCCAAAGTTCAATCGCGTACGGGTAACATCACTATCTCGGCGACAGAGAATGCAACCATTACAGCGCGCACACTCGCCGCTTCACTTGCCGTTGGGATCGGATTGGTGGGCGTTGGCTTAAGCGGCGCGGGCGCAGATGCCAAGAACGTTATCCTCACCACAACAAATGCTTACGCACTGAACAGCCACTTGATCAGCGCGGGCAATGTGTCAATCACCGCGACAAACAACGCCACGATCTTAGCAAAGATAATTGCCGCAACGTTAGGCGCAGGCGGCGGCGCGGTGGGCGTGGGCGCCTCCATCGGCGCAGCTATTGCGCACAACTTTATGGGTTACGACACTGATGGCAATGCGGCAACGATGCAAGTGCAAGCCTTCTTGCAAAACACCAGTGCCAATATCACCGGAACTCTCGCGCTGACTGCTACCAACAACGCCACGATCAATGCGGTAGTTGAAGCCGGTTCGGTGGCAATTGGCGTGGGCGCGGTGGGCGTGGCAGCGAGCGGCGCGGGCGTCTCAACAGAAAATAAAGTTGCCGCCAAAGTATGGGCTTATATCAACGCCTCCGGCGCATCGGGCATCCACGCGCAAACGGTTACCGTGAACGCGCACGATGTCTCGACCATCACGGCGGATGCCGGTGCCGCTTCAGTGGCGGCGGCAGTTGGGTTGGCGGCGGCTTCGGTCTCCGTTGGCGTTGCGCTGGCGCAGAACTCCATCAACAATGATGTGAAGGCTTACGTTTCATTAGCAACTCTCACTGCGAATACATTAACTATCTCGGCGCTGGAAGAAGCGACGATCAACTCACTGAGTGAAGCCGCCTCGGCGGCGGTAGCGGGTGGCATCTTCAGCCTTGCCATTAGCGGCGGCGGCGCGTCATCTATTAACTCCATTACCACTTCTGTGTATGCCTCGGCGGGCGGCACGTTGACGATCAGCGGCGACATATCGGCCACGGCGAAAGATGTGTCAACAGCAACGGCGAATGTTTTGGCGGCGTCAGCGGCGGGTGGGTTGATCAGTTTCTCGGCGGCGGGTTCGGTGGCGACAGTATCCGTATCGCCGACTGTGCGCGCGACAATCGGCGCTAACTCCACTATTCAAGCGAGCAACGTTACCGTTACTTCACAAACCGAAAGCAATGCAGATACGCAAACTGCGGGCGTGAGCACAGGCACATTAGCGGTTGCTGTGTCCACCGCCGATGCGACTGTCTCGCCGACGGTTGAGACTTCTGTTGGCGCAAACGCAGTGATCAATACAACAGGCGACATCACTCTTCTAGCGCTTCATAACCACAACGCTAATACCACGTTCATCAACAAAGGTGCCAACGCATTAGCGACGGCTCCCGCAGGCGGACTCGTCGGACTCACCGGCGCATTTGCTAGCGCGACTTCATCGGCAAATCTTGACTCGTTTGTTTCTAGCGGCGCAACGCTCAACGCCGATGATATTTCTGTGTTGGCGAAGTCCTACAACAAAGCGACAGCCGCTTCGGCAGGTCTTTCGGTGGGTCTGGTCTCGCTCGGCGCGGCGGTGGTGGTGACGAATACTGACGGCATCACCAAAGCACATTACGACGGCAACATCGGGAATGCTACGAACTTAATCGTCAATGCCATCGCCGATGATTATGCACAAGCGGATACGACCGCGTTGGCAGGCGGTCTCATTGCTGCGAGTGTGAACAGCGCCAATGCTAACGTTGGCTCAACGGTGATGACGTATATTGGCAACAACGCCCACCTGTCGGTGACGAACGATATTCAAGTTTTGGCTGTATCGAATCCGTTAGCCAAAGCAACCGCCAATGGTATGAACTTGGGCGCGTTGGCAGTGGGCGCTTCAGTGGCGGATGGTGAAGTCACGGCGACTGTTAAATCTTTCGTCGGTTCAGATGCGCTGGTCACAGCGGATCACGATCTCATCGTAGACGCCACACTGAATGCCGACACGCATGTTGAAGCAAATTCATCGGCGGGCGGTTTGTTGGGCGCGACAGGCGGCTGGTCTACCTCTGGAATTAATTCTAACGTGAGCGCGTTTGTCGGCGACAACTCAGAACTCACTTCTGGCAATGATCTCTCGGTGACTTCAAACTCTAACAACAGTGGCAGCTCCGAAGCCTCAGCCCAAGCCTACGGCATTGCTGCCGGCGGTCTCACCCAAGCCGAGTTTTCGATCACGACAGTTAACAGTGCCTATACCGGAAACGGCGTCACACTTTCGGCGACAGGTGGCGACCTCACCTTTGCCGCGCTGACAAAGATTGATGTGGTGGAAGCGAAAGCGGTGGGCGGCACGGGCGGTCTGGCGGCGGGTGGTTCTGCTGAAACAGGGATGACTATCAACAGCACGACGACTGCCGTTATTGGCGATAACTCGTTGTTGCAGTCGTGCTGCCGTACGCTGACACTTAAAGCGGATACCGACATTGACGCCTTGAGCCAGACTGATATTGATGTGGGCGGCGCGGTCGCTGCGGCTTACGCCACCAGCTCGGCGAATACAGTTTCCTCGTCTGTTGTTGAAGTGGGAAATGGCGCAACGGTTGCCGGTAATAACACGCATGTCATCGCCTCTGCTTCGAAGTTCCATATCAGTTCGATAGCGAAGCCTTCCGCGGCGGCTCTGGGTGCTATCTCTGATGCAACGGCGAACGTGGATACAAAGCTGACGCTGGCGATGACGATCAATGGCACGGTCAGCGGCGGCAGTTTGTTGGAATTGGGAACCATTTTAAGAAATTACAATACCAATGAGCAGTATGTCGTTACCAGCGCCGAAGCCCGACCGTCCTTGGTCGGCGTGACGGGTGCTGTCAGCGCCCTCGCTCACAATACGCTCAACGTCACCTCCACAGTTGATGCTCCGGCGGGTTCGGCGATCTACTCGCCCAACATGTTCCTCACCGCGCAGGCGCACGATGAGTCGGCAGATGATTCATTCGTCCGCAAGCGTATAACAGACGCTGACGTGTTGGCGGTTACTATCCCGAGCGAAAGTGAAACCGGCGATTTCACTAGCGTAAACACCCTCACACTCAATGGTGATATTTATCCCAGCGGCGCAGTCGTGGTGCATATCTTCGCGGATAACACATACTGCATTCAAGGACCGGCAACAGTCGCCCTCGTCGGCGACACCTTTGAAGTGAATGTAGAGAATGAACCCGGCGCGGCGAAGTTTGAAACCAGAAGCGGCGGCACGTTGAGCGGCAGCGCCACCTATCATCAGACGGCGCAGATCACCAGCGTCTTGATCACCAACGACTCGCCTGACAAGCATCTCAAGATCATCAACATCAAACCGAATGCCGACCAGCCGTCGTTGCATCCCGACGTTCTCTACGTCTCCAACGATCACTCGAGCTTTACTTACGTCTCGGATGATACCGGCGCACCGCCGATTGACATCATTGGCACAACCACCAGGAACATTATCTTTGGTGGCGAGTGGGATACGTCGCGCTCGTCGGTAGTCGTTAGCAATGATGGCGGGAACATTTATGCACTGGCGACTTCGCTCATTCGCGGCAACAATTTCGACCTGATCGCTCGCAACGGCAATATCGGTTCGGACTCTGCACGCATCCTCGCCCGCATCTATAGAACAGATACGAACGCTTCACTCACCGGAACTGCCGGTGGGAACATGTATTTGAACTTTGCCCTGCGTCTGCTGCCCGATCCCGATAGCGGCAATATAACGATCAGCTCTTTCCAGATCGCCAACATCTTGGCGGATGGGGACATTGACATCTTCTCTGAAGTCGGCACCGATGAGATCTCGCTGGCTAACTTGCGTGGCGCGTATTCGGCGGGGGATATTGTCTCGACGCATGGCGGCGTGACGCTCATCGTGGGTGTGGGTTCACTGTCTATCTTCGATGACATCTTGGCAGAGGACGACATTGTGCTGATGGCGCACGATTCAAACTTCGCTGGCGATGACATTACGCTGGGCGCAGATGTCCGAGTTGAAAGCACGAGCGGTGGGGTGAGTTTGCTCACTGGCGATAACTTCAGTGCGGCGGACTCGGCGCGAGTGGTGGCGGCAACCACACTGATCGTGCGCGGCGACGCCGGCAACAACGATCCCTTCGGCACGACGATTGATTTGCCGATCAACTTGCTCTCTGCCAACGCAGTTGAGATTTATGGCGGCAGTGATGACGACACGATCACCATCAATGGCACGATTGCTCCGACAACTGTTTCGGCAGGTGATGGTGTGGATACCATCGTCGTCAACAGCACCAACTCAGTAGCCGATATCTCTGCCGATGGTGGCGATGATCTGATTACGGTAAACGGCACAGGTGGCACGACGACGTTCAACGGCAATGACGGCGCGGATACGATCACCATCAACGGCACCGGCGGCACGACCATCGTCAACGGCAATGCGGGTGCCGACATCATCACGATCAATATGACCGGCGGCACGACGACGGTCAATGGTGATCAACAAATTGATTTCATCACGTTAAACAACTCCGGCGGCATGACGACGATCAACGGCGGCATGAGCCTCGACTACTTCAACATCTTCGGCGCGGGCGGCACGACTATCGTCAATGGTGATCGACCCGAAGACAATGGTGCTTGGTTCGCCAGCGACTCCTTCACCGGTACCGGCGCGCAAGTAGACTTTACGTTGAGTGAGACTGACGACGTTGAAGACTTGTTGGTTTACATCAACGACGTTGAACTGCCGCAAGTGCAGGGCGGAACGCCTCAATATACGTTGAGCGGCACCACGCTCACCTTTGCTCTGGCTCCGGCAAATGATGCGGCTGTTGTTGTAGTTCACGCTTGTAACCCCAACGTCCATGTCACTGATGGCTGCCACGGCGATGATCGTTTCTTCATCCCGAACGGTGGCGGAAACATGACCTTCCACGGCGGCATCGGCGCGGATGTGTTCTACATCTCGAATAACGCTGCTTACAGTTTGTTCGTTACAGGTGGTGTGTACGAAGACACGGCGGGCGATCCGTTTGACAAACTGAACGGGAATCTTTCAACAGTGAATGGCGTGTTGACCATCAACGGTGACTCAAACGGAAACGGCGGCACCGTGGATCGAGTCTATGTCAGCGACGCGGCGAACACATCCAACACAACCGGGTCAGTGGGTAGTTTGATCTCCGGTTTGAGTATGCCCAATGGCGCGAGCGTCAACGCGCTCACGGTTGAGAAACTTTATATCCGCATGGGCAGTGGCAATGATGTGGTAACAGTGCCGACGGTTGCGGCGGGTGTCCAAGCGTACGTATACGGCGGCGATGGTATCGATACGGCGAGCGTGGGCAACTTACAGAACAAGCTCGATGACATTGACGGCAAGTTCTACTTCTACGGGCAAGGCGGAACGGACACGGTCAACGTGTATGCGACGGGCAACACTTCGGCAGTTACGGGTCAACTCACTGCGGCAACCGTCACCGGTTTGGGTATGGGCTTGCTCAATGACGATCACATTTTCTTCGCTGATGCCGTTCAACAACCTGACTATTCGGTTAACCTCAGCAGCACCAACGAAAGCGTCAACGTTTATCTTGGCTCAGGCAACGATACGTTCTATATAGATAGCGCCTTCCCGTTCGTCTCCGGTGCTTCGCATGTTTATGGCGGCGACGGCGATGATCTGATCATCGTCGGTTCCACCGGTTCCGGTTTGTATTCGATCAACGCCAGCCGCGCCGATTTCATTCACGGCACGTTGTTTGTCAGCGGCGAAGGTGGCACGGATCGAGTCATCGTCAACGATTCGGGTGATGACAACGCCAACAGCGGCACATTCATCAATTCAACAGTGACCGGACTCGACATGAGCGGCTCGATCACTTTCGACACTGCCGAAACCGTAGAGATCGATCTCGGTGCGCAGAACGATACCTTCAACATTCGCTCGACCTCAACTGGCTTCACCCTCAACGTCCGCATGGGCGGCGGCTTCGATAAAGTGTACGTCGGCTCGGTGGACAACAAACTTGATAGCATTCTCGGATCACTGCTCATCGAAGGCGACTTACCATTTGCCAACGACGAGCTCTACATCTTCGATTACGGTTCAACGACCGGACACAGCTTCACCGTCGTTAACAATCCCACCGCCTTCACCGTGCCATTAGAGAGCGGCGGCACGTTAACCCTGGACGAGACCACGATCTCACGCGACGGCATCTCCGATATTAAGTATCGAACGATTGAAGCGGTCATCTTGCGCGCGGGTAGCGGCGCCGACACGATCAATCTTCAAAGTTTGCACAATGATCGCGATCCGTTGGGCGGCACAGTTGCGACTTTCACCGTGCGCGCGGGTGGCGGCGATGACATCATCAATGTTGCCGACAATCACTCGGTTGATCTCATTGACATCTTCACCCTGATCGATGGCGAAGATGGCAGTGACTCGGTGAACTTTGATCACACCGCGTCTGCCGTCGCCAACACTTTGAGCGTCTTGCACCAAACCTTCAGCGGAATCTTCCCCGCGCCCGGCACCTCAACGTGGCTCGACACCTTCCGCCTCTTCCTCGACGAACCGACTCTGGCAAGCACTGCCGTGTTCACCCAAGTGCTGATCGGGTTGGTCAGCGGCTCAGCGACCCCAGTAATGAAGATCGGTGCGAACTCGCGCAACATCGAAAACCTCACTGCCTCAATCGGCGCGAGCAACGATATCTTCCGATTGGTTGCCGACGCTTATCCGTATGATCTCAACCTGACGATCAACGCTGGCGCGGGCGACGACACCTTTAACGTTGACAACTTCTCTATCACGCCGCGAACCGTGACGCTTAACGGCGAGAACGGCGATGACTTGGTCTTCGTCAACTTCAGCACCGGCGCGCCGAATGGGACGTTGGGCTTCACCTTCAATGGCGGCGCGCATAATACAAATGGCGATACATTGCGCTTGATGGGCAACGGCCTGATCAGCGGCACATATCGCCCAAGCGCCATAGTTGCTCGCGCTGGAACTGTCACCGCCAACGGCAACACCTTCAACTTCACCGGACTCGAACCGCTCGTCATTCATGGCTTCGCTTCATTCCAAACCATTGAACCCGAACAGTTCAGCGATCTGGCAATTGAGACTCTCGAACTCGCCGACCTCGACCTAACTAACATCGTTCTGCATGTGGTGTTGGTCGACGGCGTGATCACTTGGCGACAACAAGTGAAGCTGCTCGGCGTTGGATCGCCAGAGCCGCAATACTTTGGTCAATCCGTTGCGATGGCTGGCAACTGGCTGGCGGTTGGTTCGGCTCGCACCGGCGCACCTTCTGGCACGGTGTTCATTTTCCAGAAGTCAGGAAGCAATTGGGTTGAGAAGGCGAAGCTCTATCCATCAGATAATCAAACCTACGGGCAAGGCTTCGGCGCTACCGTTGCGCTCTCCGGCAACACTCTCGTCGTCGGTGCGCCGTTCGATACGCAGGTAACGGAAGATGGCGGCTCAGCGTATGTCTTCTTCTACAACGGAACGGCGTGGACGCAACAAGCGAAACTGGTCGGCGCGAAACCCGGCTTGACGATGACATATTTCGGCGCGGCAGTTGCTATTCAGGGTACTACCGCCATCGTCGGCGCACCCGGCACCAATGACGATCTGGGCGCGATAGGTATCTTCGTCTTCGTCAACAACGAATGGACACTGCAGACGATGATTGCTGGCACGCAGGTGGGTGGCAAGTTCGGCGCGTCCATTGCGGTGAACGGCGACTACGCCCTCATCGGCACGCCCGGTTACGATACGGGTTGGGTAGACTTTTATTTGCGCGACGGTGAAGCATGGTCGAAGGTCGAGGACGAGGAGTTGCGCCCGCTTGGTTCGCAGCCCGATCAAGAATTCGGCGCGGCGTTGGCAATGAACGCTACTCGTGTGGTTGTTGGCGCGCCCAAGGCAAATAACCTCGAGCATAACTTGAGCGAAGCCGGCATGATCTATGTCTATGACTTTGAAATGCTCCCGGCGACGGATACCGATCCCGAAAAGCCGCACTGGAAGCTCGTCACGCGCGCCACTGCTGATGCCGGTCTGCCGGAGACAATGGCGCAGCGCGAACGCAATGAGGGTATGCACTTCGGTGCGTCGGTGGCGATCTTTGACGATTACATTTCAGTTGGCGCGCCGGATTACGACGACGTGAGCCTCAACCAAGGCGCGGTCTATAACTTCTACTTCCTACCCGATCAAGGTTGTGAGTGCGGTGGGACGTGGACGCGCTCGGCGAAGATTGTCTCCAGCGCTCCGGCGGAGAACGATCACTTTGGGGCGGCAGTGGCACTCGGCGATAAGGTGTTGATTGTCGGCATCCCCGGATTCAACGAGACCAACGCCAGCAATGAGATCACGCGCGAGGACGTGGGCAAGGTTCGCATCTACACCACCAGCGGCGAAGTGAATCTCGACCATAACGGACTCTTCGACGACACAGCGGATCCATTGCTCGATTTGGTTGGTCTGTATCGCGCCGAGCAAGTTCGGGTGGTTGAAACAGGATCGGGAGTCGGCAAGAAGATCATCTACGACAACGGTCTGTTGTATATCAACGATCCTGCCCAGAGCAAGATTTATACATTGGTGAACGACGGCTTCTTTTGGCGGGCTGGTGAGAACACATTAGAAGAATCCGGTGTCTCTGGTACTGCCGCACTCTATGGTTGGGACTTCAGCATTCGCGGCGATAAATTAATTGTCGGTGCGCCGAACATGAACAAGGTTTTCATCTACAACCGCGTGGATGACTGGTGGGAATTGGAAGCGACCATTGAAGGACCCGAAGGCGCGATGGCGTTTGGTTACAGCGTGGATATTGACGGCGACATGCTCGTCGTCGGCGCGCCGCAGACCGAGATCAAGATTTGGGATCCCACTGCCGAAGTAATGCCTTATCTGATCCAGGCATATTGCAAAGACAATGAAGGCGACATGAGCGAGGATTGCCCTGCTGTCGAGCCGGACACTGCGCCCACTTTCTCCTCGGCGTTGCTCAGCGATATGCACGGCTTGCTTTGCACCGATCCCACTACACTCGGTTGTGATGCCGGCTCGCCGACACTGGAAGACGTTGTGAAGGCATATTGCAGCACTGTCGGCGCCGAAGATTGTGAACTGCCATTGCAAACACCGGGTGCGGCGTTCGTCTACAAATTTGAAGACCCGGATTGGATGCTCAATGCGCTCCTGATGCCGAGCGACCCCGATATGCCGAAGGCGGGCAGTGTATTCTCCCAATTCATAACAGATCACATCACGGGCAACGACGCTCCGCATGGCTGGACGGACGATCGACAGTTAGATGACTTTACTGAACCCGGTGGAGAGTTCGATTCACCCGATAGTGTGCTTGACGAACCTTACGGTTGTGTTCATGACAACGACGATGGCTCATTTTTCCAAGGCGATGACGACGGTTGGTGGTGTGAGCATGGCGATGGGAATAGAGGCGAGATTGACAGTGACGTCGAGGATGACGATCAAGGCTGGGCTGTTGGCCCACGCAGCGCTGTGAAGTTTGAAGACTCGAATGGCGGCGATGATGGCAGTATCACTATTGCCGATGGCGACTACACAACTAGCGGCGGCATGCCTTACAGCGTCAAAGATGGCTACATTATCAATCCCTCGTTCACTGAGGTGTTGGATGTGGGGCTAGAATGCGATTGCGTTGACTACATTAATATTAAGAAGCATCCCGATGGCATGGTGAAGATTGATGTTGCCACAAGCACGTACGCTGGATTGAAGAACGCTGCCTTCGGAGCGAGTGTGGCGGTCAAAGGCACAATAGTTTATGTTGGCGCGCCCAGCAAACCGGTTCTGGTTGACGCAACAGTTTGTAACCCCGGTCTTGACGGCGTTACATGGCCCTGCACACCGGGTGAGGCAGTTGCTCCAGCGGATCAGCCGACACAGTGTGTGGATGTCTCATTTACGGTTTTGGTTATTACTATTACTGTACCGTCATGCTCTGCCGGTCAGGTGGGGAGTCCGTTGGGCGTGGTGTCTGGCTACGATATGAGTTCGGCGGCACCTGACGAAAATAAATACACTAACTTCCATACAGAAGATTTCACTGGCTCACCCGTCTTCGCCTCGCAATCCGTTGTCGGCTCAAGCCCGGCGAAGATCGGTCAAGAGCTGTTTATCTCTGGCGACAACTTGGCGATTGGCAAACCCGGCGACGACACTAGTTTCGGTCAGGTTCTCTTCTCACCATCCTCCGGACTTTCGGTGAGTGCCACGCTCTCCGGCGAGAATCAAAATGGCGATAGCTTCGGCGACGAAGGCGCGATTGTCATCATCGGCAAGCGCATGATCATCGGCGCGCCCAAGTTCGACCCCAGCGCCAACGCAATTGATTTAGATAAAGGCGCGGCTTATATCTACAAGAACGACAGTGGCACTTGGTCTCGTTACAACGTCACCTTAACCTCGGGCAGTGATGTCGTCAATTTTGGTTATGGTCCGATGGTCTTGGGCGAAGGCTTCTACACCGTCGCCGCGCCGGGCGTCAACAAACTTTACGTCTTCCGCACTTTTGGTCCGCACTGGAATGACGACTCTACACTCCTCCCCGCGCCTCTGCCTCGACCCGAGTTCGGCGCGAGTGTAGCAATTGATGGTGACACCACGCTCGTCGGCGCGCCCAAGTTCGATAATCGTGGCGGTGTGTTCGTCTTCCAACGCGCAAGCAGCAACTCGGATACGTGGAACATGCAGGACAAGATCTTCGGTCAGACCATCGGCGAGAAGTTCGGTACGGCGGTTGGCATTAGCGGCAACACCACAGTTATCGGCGCGCCCGGCGCCAACAATAATTCCGGCACGGCGTACATTTATGAACGTGTGGGTAACTCATGGGTAGCGCAAACAAAATTCACTCCGGCTGGACTCGGCGCGAATGCCCAATTCGGCGCGGCTGCCGACATCAGCATTGATTACGCTGTCGTCGGCGCGCCCGGCGCAAATACGGCTTACACCTTCTCTCGCTCCGGTGTGGCTTGGTCGCAGAACAACACGTTGAGCGGCTTTGGTAAGTTCGGCACGTCGGTGGCGATTGATGATGACGTGGCAATCGTCGGCGCACCCGATGCGAATGCGGCTTACACCTATTCTCGCAGTGGCACCTCGTGGAGTTCCAGCACACAACTCAATGGCAGTGGGCAGTTTGGTCAGTCGGTGGATGTGGATGATGATTATGCGGTGGTCGGTGCGCCCGCTTACAACGGCAGCGCTGGCGCGGTCTACACCTTCACCCGTAGTGGCAACAGCTGGAATACCGGACAAACACTCACGATAGCCAACACTGTCTCTGGTGATAATCTCGGTTGGTCGGTCTCGATCTCCGGCGAGCGCATTGTTGCTGGCGCGTATCACCACAATGTCACTCGTACTGTCCCGATCCCCAATACGCACACAGCAGAAGGTGCGGTGTATGCCTTCGGTCTCAAGAACGGCACATGGCGACTCGAAACAATCGTCGAACCGCTCTTAGCGGCTGACGGTATGCCCGGCGACTTCTTCGGTTACGCCGTCGCTATTGATGGCAAGTTGGCGGTCAGCGGCGCGCCGCAACTCTTAGGTCGTTCATTCTTCGACTCGAATCTTGACGACACCGATGGCGCGGGCTATGTCTACATTACCGACATCTCGCCGCCTCTCAACGTTACCTATCCGGACGTCGTCAACGCGATCATTTTGGGCAACTCGGCGAACTACATTAGCGGCACGACGGGCGCTGTGATTCAATCTGAAATTTATTGGTTCGATATTCCATCGTTTACACTGACCACTGGCAGCGGTTCATATAACGATAATGTCGTCATCGGCACGAATGGTCCGATTGCTTACGGCATGAACACGTTCAATATTCAAACCAACGGTGGCAACGACACGCTGACGATCAACACCGGCGATCTGCGCTTGCAGACCGACGACAAGTACCTTCCCAAACCGGAATTCCTCACCTCAGGTTTGCCAGAAGGCGCGACTCTCACCGAAGCGCAACGTCTGCAATACTTCACCAAGATCATCACCACCTTCACCTTCGACGGCGGTGGCGGCACCGATACCTACAACCAAACGGCTGACGTGGACTTCACGCTTGAGAACAACGTTCTTTCAACATCCAAAGGCGGCAAGTTGAATCTGGTGAACGTCGAGACGGTGAATCTTAACGGCGGACCAAGAGCAAATGCCTTTACCATCAAGAACTGGTCGGGTCTTGCCAACATTGACGGCAAAGGTGGATCAGATCGCTACTTCCTCGATATTCTCTCGATCAGCAACGTCAACCTGAATGACACCGGTTCGGCGAGTGATACCGATCACCTGTATTTGAGCCTGACCTCGGGTGACGATACGATCACCGTCAACTCGGCGAACATCATCTTTGGTGGCACGACCTTCGGTTACAACTCCACCATTGAAGCGCTTTCGCTCGGCGGCATGGATGGCGACGATACGATCACGGTTAATGGCGCGAACTTGCAAGAAATGATCGTGGATGGCGGCGAAGGTTCGGATACGTACTTCATTACACTGTGTACGTTGGACAACTTCACCTTGATCGACTCCGGCGTGAATGGCGAAGACACCGCCACGCTCACCGGCACGGCAGGTGATGATCGCTTTATCCTGACCGATCTCGAGTGCACCTGCGCCACAGGTAGAGTCGATCTTGCGAACTGGGTTGGCTTGCTCATCCTCAACGGCTTGGCAGGCGATGATCGTATAACTGTCAATGGCAATCCGTTAGGCGAGACTCGTTTGCTCGGCGGCGATGGCGATGACCGCATCTACGTCTTCGGCACAGGTCTCGACGGTGCATTTGCCGACGGCGGTGAAGGATCGGATTCGTACTTCATCACCACCGGACCCGGGCTCAAAGCCCCGGTGTATGTGAAGGACAGCGGTACCACTCCGAGCGACAACGATTACCTCGTCGCTATCGGCACATCGGGCAATGACAACGGCACCTCCAACGAGACCACCGTTACCATCAACGGCATTACCGTCTTTACCTTCGCCAGTTTCCAACCGAAAGAAGACAGCTTCAGCGATCTCGACAAAGATCCTGGACTCGAAGGCGTAGACATTGATCTCATGGCAGGCGACGATGTCTTCACGATCAGCGATGCGCCGAACACGATTGCCTTCCGCGTCAGCGGCAACGACGGCAACGACACTTTGAATATCAATGCCGTCAGCAGCACGCTCACCGCCGGACTCACCCGCGATATTGACTTCTGGGGCGGCGATGGTGATGACACTTTCAACTTAAGAGGTGTGAGCGGCACTGGCAAGTTGACGGCGAAACGCCTGACGGGCTTCAGCCCTGTGGCGGTGCGCATACACGAATACGAAACCTTAAACCTCTATTTCGAACCCACCAACGATACGCTCGACATTGACGTGGACAGTGCCTTCACCAGCGCCCGCTTCAACATTTATGGTGGCGAGGGCGATGACACTTTCGATGCCCATAAGGTCGTTGCCAACAACACTTACATTTACGGCGATGGCGGAAATGACACGACCAATGCTTACCCCAACGCCGGTTACTTCGTGGTCTACGACTCGGGTGGCGCGAGCGACAAACTCAATTTTTCTGCTTACTCAAGCCGCTTGCGCTTCACCATCTCAACATCAGAAGTAAACGTCACGCTCGGCAACGCGCCGCTCGTGGTTACGCATTATGGCAACACCATTGAGACATTGGTCGGCAGTCAAGACAACGATACTTTTGTCTTCAATGCCAATGGCGTGGTGTTGGCAAGTGGAGCGGGTCGCATTGATGGCTCGGGCGGCAATGCCGACTTGCTCGACTACTCGCATTACACGGACAACGTCACGCTTGTCATGGAAACAGACGGCGCATGGACGGGTCTGAAATTCGTCACCAATCTTGAGAACGTCACCGGTGGAATTGGCAATGATAACGTGACCGGCAACGACAGCGGCAACGTGTTCTTTGGTGGATATGGCAACGATACATTCAGCGGACTCGGCGGCGACGATTACTACATGCTCATCGAAGGGTGGGGCGCGGACACCGTCAACGAATCTACTGGTGGCGGCAATGACACGATCAACTTCTACGGGCAAACCGGCGACACGATCACGGCAGGCACGCTGATCAAGGTCACCGGCGATCTGGAAGTGAAACTGAGCAACAGCGGCGCCTACGACACGGCGGTTAACCTCAGCGCGCCGTCAGATACCTTGAACTTCTCGGCGCATCAGATCGAATTCTTCTTCAGCGGCTCGGGACGCGATTCGCTCTTCACGCTCGATCAGAACAGCACGTTTAATATTGACGGCGTGATCGTCGACACTGATCCGAACTTCCCCACGCTCAACCGTCCGACGATGGTGAATGCCGGCGACCGCAACACCTACTACGCCAGCGGCTTTAACTACACGTTGGAGTTCATGAACTTCGAGCGCATCTATGCTGGCAACCAGAACGATACGATCACGCTCGACAATAACGCCGGGCATCTTGTCCAACGCTACATCATTCGCGGCGGCGCGGGCGACGATCAATTGATCCTCGAGGATGGTATGCAGAACAGCGGCGCACTCATCGCTGGACAGATTCCATCCTTTGACGGTCAAGGTGGACGCGACTTGCTCGACTACTCGGCTTACACCACGCCAGTCATTGTGGATTTGAGTCAGGGTCTCGCCACGAACATCAACGGCACGGCAACCGATAGCGTGATCAACGTCGAGAATATCACCGGTGGCTTCGCCAACGACACACTCACCGGCGATCAGGGCGACAATATCATCACCGGCGGACCCGGAAATGATCTACTGACCGGTTTGCTCGGCAACGATACTTACGTGTTCGCTAACAGCTCGGGCAACAACGATGTGGTTGTCGAAGAAGTGAACGCTGGAAACGACACGTTCGACTTCACTCCAGCGACCAATAGCGCGACCTTCTCGATCAACACGAATAATCTGATCGTCACCGCCCTCGGAACCCTAGTGACACACGACGCCACCAACATCGAGAACCTCATCGGCGGCGCGGGCGCGGACAACTTTGTATTAGCTGACACCGCCACGCTCGTTGGATACATTGACGGCAACGGTGGCAGTGATCGAATCGACTATGCTGCTTACACCGCGCGACGCGATTTCTTCCTCACCGCGCTCGGTTTGATAGATGGCTTTAGCGGAACGGTGGACGGAATCGGTGGCGACTTCACAAACGTTGATGCGATCACCGGAACCAGCGCGGTCAACGATGCCATCTTTACTCTTGAGGCGGATGCGACTTGGGAATTGGATGGCACGGATCGCTATCTTTGCACGATGTTCATGCCTGGCATCATTAATCTTTGCAGTAGCGCGATCCCTCTCGCCTTCACCGGACTCGAGATCCTCAACGGTATGGGCGGTGCCGATACATTTGTGGTGACGGGCAATCGTGCCTATCACATTTTGCGTGGCGGTGCCGGTAATGATCGCGTGACGTTCTCTAGCAATGCGTCGCTTGTGTTCAGCACGGTTGGTGCGGTCATTGGTTATGCTGATGGACAGAACGGCACAGACACGATTGATTACAGCCCGTTCACTTCGAGCGAAACGGTGTTGGTGAATCTCCCCGCCGAACAAGCGACAGGGTTCGACAACGGCAACCCCGGCAGTGTCGGTGCGGCGATCAATTTTGAAAATGGTATCGGCGGCGCGAGCGCGGATATTTTCATTGGCACGACAGGTGATAACGTCTTCGACGGCGGCGGCGGCAACGACACTTACATCTTCGACGACAACTGGGGCGCGGACACCGTCACCGATCCATCGGGCAACGGAGACACCTTTGACTTCAGCCGCGTCACGACATCGATCACCTTCACGCTCGGCAGCATCTACGCCATCAATGGCACAAACAGCGCGACGCACACCGGCAACAACATCGAACGATTGATCGGCGGTGTGGCGGACGACCTGTTCATCTTCAGTGCGAATGGCGTACAGTTTGCTAACGGCACCGGCACACTCGATGGCAGTGGCGGCGTCAACACACTCGACTACTCGGCATACACCAGCCCTGTCAGTGTGAATCTCGCGCTCGGCACGGCGACCGGCACCAGCGGCATCTTCAACTTCCGCGATGTGATCGGCGGCACGGGCAATGACACACTCATTGGTGATGCGCAAACAAATATCTTGCGCGGCAACGGCGGCAACGACACCCTCGACGGCGGCGCGGGCGTGGACACGCTCGACGAGAGCAACGCCACGTTGAATCTGACGATTGATTTGAGCAACCCCACGCCGCAGAACACCGGCAACGGCTCGACCACATTCTTGAACTTTGAGATCGTGCTGACCGGCAGTGGCAACGACACTATTACTAGCAATAGCTCAGATAACATTTTGCGCGGCGGCGCGGGCGACGATACCTATCGCTTCAAAGATGCGTGGGGCGTGGACTCAATAGTGGACACGGCGGGCAACGACACGATTGACTTCACGCTCGCTAACAACGGCGTGACGTTCAATCCGGCGTCCTCTGAAGTGGTGAACGGCGCGAACCGTGTGACGTATCTTGGAATTGAATCGCTCTACGGCAGCGCGGGCAATGACACTTTCAACCTCGTCGGCGCGCTAACGCATACATTGCGTGGTGGTTTGGGTAATGACTCATTCGTGTTTGCAAATAATGCAATACTCACCGGCGCGATTGATGGGCAGGGCGGAACGGATACCCTTGATTACAGTGCATATACCACCGCGCGCGACATTACGCTCACCTCTGTCGGCGGAACAGATGGCTTCAACGGAACAGACGCAGCGATCAATGGCGGCTTCTCCAACGTTGACAATTTGATCGCCACAAGCGGCAGCGACGCGTTGAACGTCTCGACGGCGACGAACAGTTGGCAATTCGGCGCAACCTACAGCGTTACTTCGAGCGCCAAGACTCTCACCTTCAGCAACTTTGAGACTCTCAACGGCAGCACAGGCGCAGATACATTTGTCTTTGCCAATGGCGCGGATTTTGTCGGCACGATTGATGGCAAGAGTGGTAATGACACACTTGACTTGAGCGCGTATCTGACCGGACGCGATTTCGTATTGACTGCCGTTGGCGCAATTGACGGATTCAATCTCACCGTCGCTAACATCGGCGCAACCTTCCTCAACATCAATACACTCGTCGGCAGTGGTGTGACAGATTCGTTGACAGGTTTGACCAGCGGCACGTGGGCGCTCAATGGCGCGAGCAATATTTACACTTCGACCAATACACTGACCTTCTCAGCGATTGAGAATCTTATCGGTGGCAGTGGCGTAGACACCTTCACGTTTGCCAACGGCGCCACGCTCGAGAGTGGCAACGGCACCCTCAACGGTGGCGGCGGCACCGATGTAATTGATTACGCGGTGTATCTCGCCGGCGTGATTGTCAATCTCGCCACAGGCACGGCGACCGGCACAAACGGAATCAGCAATATCGAAAACGTGATCGGCGGCGCGGGGAACGACGACATCACCAGCGACAGCAACGCCAACACGCTCACCGGCAACGCGGGCAACGACATCTTCCGATTCTTGAGCGGCTGGGGCGCGGACATCGTCAACGAACTGGCGAGCGGCGGCACGGATACAATTAATTTCTCCACACTCTCGGTTGCGCTCACCTTTGCCTTTGGCGTTGCGGGTGTCACAGTTTCTAACGGCGCGAACACGCTGACGGTCAACAGCAACAATCTTGAGAACTTCGTCGGCGGCAATGGTGATGACACGCTCGACTTCAACGGTTACAACACTGCGCGCACATTTACGCTCACCGCGCTTGGCACACTGGATGGCTTCGCCGGAAATGTGACCAGCATCGGTACGTTTGACAACATCAATCGAGTCGTCGGCTCGACCTCAACGACTGATACGCTCAACGGTCTCGACAGCGGCGGTACATGGAACTTCGGCGCGACGACCACCTACAGCAACGGCGCAAACATATTGACTATCTCGGCGATTGAATCGCTTGCTGCCGGAAGCGGCGCGGATACATTCGTCATCAAAGACGGCGTGACGTTTGCTGGAACACTCGACGGGCGCAGTGGCACCGACACACTCGATCTCTCCGCCTTCACCACGGCGCGCAGTGTCACCCTCACTGGCGTCGGCAGCGTCGATGGTTTCAACGGAACAGAAGCGAGCGTGACCGCCTTTGCCAACATTGACATTTTGATCGGCTCAAGCAACACCGACTCGATCACCGGCGCGGCGCTTAACGCCACTTACGAACTCGACGGCACGAACCGATATTACTTTGGCACGAACACGGTTGACCTCAACTCATTTGAAACATTGATCGGCGGTTCTGCGGACGATACCTTCAAGTATGCCGACGGCTACACCTTCAATGGTTCGCTTAATGGTGGCGCTGGAAATGACACGCTCGATCTCTCGGCGTTCACGACCAAGCGGATCGTGACTCTCACTGCGGCGGGTGCAACCGATGGATTCGACGGTGTCACCGCCAGCGCGAGCGGCGGCTTCAGCAATATCAACAACCTGATCGGTTCGACGACTTTCACCGTTGATCAACTGACCGGACCTAACTTCGTCGCCAGTTGGCAGATCGGCGCAACAGATTCGATCACCGTCGGCACGAATAGCATGACCTTCTCTTCATTCGAGAACATCTACGGTGGCAGCGAAGCCGACACCTTCACCATCAACGGCACAAACAACTTCGCCACCCTGCGCGGCGGCGCCGGAACAGATCGCTTCGCCTTCAACGATGGCGCGACACTTACCGGATCGCTAGACGGGCAAGGCGGTAACAGCAACGCCATTGACTATTCGAACTACACCACAAGCGTCCGCGTCAATCTCTCCACAGTGAATGTGTGCGCCAATCCATTGTTGAGCGCTGATCCCAGTGCGTGTGTTGAATCCATTCAACCTTTCAGTGCGACGGGTGTTGCCAGCGTCACTAACATCCAAGACATCCTTGGCGGTAGTGCAGGTGATATCCTCATCGGCGGCGCGGATGACAACGTGATCACCGGCAACGGCGGTAATGATCAGTTGATCGGCAGTGACGGTGACGACGTTTACAAGTTCGCCAATAGCTGGGGCGTGGACACCATCACTGAAAATGCGGACGAAGGCAACGACACGATTGACTTCTCTGCGGCGACAGTCAACCTCACCTTCACGCTAGGCAGTGTGGTGGTCAACGATGGCTTGGGCGACAGCGCGACTCATTCCGATGTCAACATCGAAGCGTTGATCGGCGGCACAGGCGCAGACACCTTCACCTTTGGAGTCGGCGTCACCTTTGGCGGTTCGATTGATGGTAAAGGTGGCAACGACACTCTTAACTTCGCTGCTTACACCTCATCGCTCAATTTCGCATTGACCGCACTCGGTAGTGTGGATGGCTTCAACGGCACGGTTGCTCCCATCACGAATGGTTTCGCCAACATCAATACGATCACCAGTGGGTCAGCCAGTGACTCGCTCACCGGACTCAACGCCGACAGCACATGGAACATCACCAGCGCGAACAACGGCAACTACGTCAGCACCAATACACTCACCTTCACTTCGATCAACTCGCTCGTCGGTCTTGGCGGCGCGGATAGTTTTGTCTTTGCGAATGGTGCGTCGGTCAGTGGCACACTCAACGGCGGCGCGGGCGTGGATACGATTGATTACTCGGCATACAACACGAGCGTCACAGTCAATCTTGCGACAGGCACAGCCACTGGCACAAACGGCATTAGCAACATTGAAAATATTATTGGCGGTAGCGGGGACGACTCGTTGACGGGCGACGGCGGGAACAACGTAATCACCGGCAACGGCGGCGATGACACAATGACCGGCGGCGCGGGCGATGAGCCCTATATGTTCGCTAGCGGTTGGGGCAATGACGACACCGTCGTCGAGATTGCGGCAGGCGGACGTGACACTCTGGACTTCACTGCGATCAACGATCCTCTGCAAGTTTCTATCGGCGCGGTCAACACCGTCACCGATGGCACAAGCCATGTTAAGTTCACCGGTAATAATGTTGAATCGATCCTTGCCGGCAGCGGCGGCGCAACGTTTAGCTTCAGCGATAACTCTACCAAGAACATCGCGCTGACTGATCTCGGCACCACACTCGGCTTCAAAGGCTCCATCAACGGACTCGAGTTTGACGACGTAGATAACTTGACCGTTGGCACGGCGACTGATGACTCGTTGAGCGGCATGAACGCCGACGTGACGTGGAACTTCGGCGCGACAAATACTTATGCTACTGGTGGACGCTCACTGACCTTCTCCGGATTTGAACTCCTGAACGGCAACAGTGGTGCCGACAACTTCACCTTTGGCGATAGTGCCACCTTCAACGGCGCGATTGACGGCAAGAGTGGCAATGACGCGTTGGACTTCAATGCATACACCACTGCACGAAGCGTTACGTTGACCAGCGTTGGACTCACCGATGGCTTCAACGGAACAACGTCTGCTATCACAAACGGATTCAGCAACATCAACCCCCTCGTCGGATCGGGTGCGAATGGCGACACGCTGACGGGCGCGAACTTGAGCAACACATGGAGGTTTGACGCTGCTGGTTCGACGTTGGAAGTTGGTAGCAATACCTTGAACTTCTCTTCAATTGAATCGCTCGTCGGTGGTACAGCCGCTGACACATTCACTGTTGCCGATGGCGCGAACTTCAACGGCGCGATCAACGGCGGCGCGGGCAATGACACGCTGACTTATGCGGGCGGCACGACGGCGCACAGCGTGACGTTGACTTCAGTTGGCATCACCGACGGCTTCAATGGAAATGCTGACGGCATCAGCGGCGGCTTTAGCAACATCAACGCAGTGATCGGCAACGGACTGGATACGTTGAACGGACTCAACGCCGATGCGACGTGGACAGTGACAGGCGCGAACACGGCGACTTACCTGAGCGGCAATACATTAAACGCCACAGCGTTTGCAGCGTTTGTCGGCGGCAATGCAAATGACACGTTGACCTTCAGTACGTTTGGCAATATCACGTTGACGGGTGCGGGCGCGGTGGACGGCTTCAACCTGACAGGCGCGAACTTCAATGGCGAGTTCCGCAACATCAATACACTTGTCGGCGGCACGGGCAGCGACACACTCAACGGACTCAACAGCGGAGCGTGGAACTTCGGCGCGACGAACACTTACACGAATGGCAATACGTTTACCTTCTCGGCGATTGAAACATTGAACGGCGGTGCGGGCGTAGACACCTTCACCTTCGCCGACACCAAGACCTTCAACGGCGTGATTGACGGCAAGGGCGGCGACGATGTCCTCAACTTCGCGGCGTACACCACCGCGCTTAACTTCACGCTCAATGATGTGTTAGGAAATGTGACTGGCTTCAACGGAACGGTTGCTTCGATCAGTGGTGGCTTCAAGAACGTTGAGACTATCACCGGCGGCAGCGCAGTTGACTCGCTCAACAACGGTATGGCGGCTAATGCCACGTGGAATATCTCTGGCTTGAACAGCGGCACGTATAACTCCACTAACGCGCTCGCCTTCACCGCCATTGAAAAACTTTACGGCGGCACGGTGGTTGATACACTCAACTACAACGCATACAACACCGATGTCGTCGTCAACCTCAGCACCAATACTGCTACCGATCTCACGGGCGTGTTCAACTTCGAGAACATCACTGGCGGCGGCGGGAACGATACGCTCACAGGCAATACCGGCGCGAATGTGATCATCGGCAATGCCGGAGATGATGCGCTGACCGGACTCGGCGGCAACGATCAATTTATATTCGACGATGGCTGGGGCGTGGACATCGTCACCGAAGCGGCTGGCGGCGGCACCGACACGATGGACTTCACCGCCGTGACGGGTGATCTCACCGTGATTTTCGGTAGCATCATTGTTACTGAAGGCGTCAGTAACAGCGTGACCCACACTGCTGACAATATCGAATTCGTACTCGGCGGTAGTGGCAACGACACATTTGTTATTGGGGACAGCGTCACCTCTATCACCACAATTGACGGCGGCATAGGCAATGACACACTGACTTATGCTGGCAATACCGTTGCGCGCACAGTAACGTTGACCGGCATAGGATTGACCGATGGCTTCATCGGCACGGCGTCGGGTATTGCTGGCTTCAAGAATATTGACGCTCTCATCGGCGGTAACAACACCGACATCCTCAACGGACTCAACACCGACTCGTTGTGGACGATCACTGGTGCGAACACCCTCACTTACATCAATGGCAATACGCTCAACGTCACCGCGTTTGAGACGAATGTTGGTGGTAGCGCAAACGATACTCTGACCTTCACCACATTCGGCACTGTAACGTTGACCGGTTTGGGTGCGGTTGACGGCTTCACCTTGACCGAAGCGTCGTTCACGGGCGAGTTCCGCAACATCAACACCATACTTGGTGGCGCGGGCAGTGACACCATCACCGGACTTAACGCGATTGCGACGTGGGCGGTGACGGGCGCGAACAGTGGCACATACACCTCATCTGCTAAGACCTTGACCTTCTCGGCGGTTGAGACTCTGGTCGGCGGCAGCGCAAACGATACGCTTACCTTCGCCGCCTTCAACACGGTGCGTAGTGTAGTGACGACTTCAGTCGGCGCAGTAGATGGCTTCAATATCACCGAAGCGAACTTTGCCGGAGCGTTCCGTAATATCAACACGCTCGTTGGCGGCACAGGCAGTGACACATTGACGGGTCTCAACGTTGACTCGACTTGGAAGATCGTCGGCGCGAACAGCGGACAATATAAGACGGCGGCTGTTCTCAACACGCTCGACTTCTCGGCAGTTGAGACTCTCATTGGCGGCAGCGCGAATGACACGCTCACCTTCACTTCCGCTGGCACAGTGACATTGACCGGGCTTGGTTTAGTAGATGGTTTTGATGCGACCGAGACGATATACACCGGCACAATCCGTAACATCAACACCGTTCTCGGCGGCACGGGTAATGACACACTCATCGGTCTCGACACGGCTGGCACATTTGAAATTGATGGCATGGATCGTTACATCAACGGCAACATGTTGAAGTTCTCGCTCGTCGAAACTGCCAAAGGTGGCGCGGGCAACGACACCTTTAACATCAGTGGCGCGCAGATCATTCTTCTCTCGATTGCTCTTAAGGGTATGGGCGGTGACGACAAATTCATCTTCACCGATAACGCCACACTGAGTGGCGCGGCTCCGGCGATTGACGGCGGTCCCGGCACCGACACGCTCGATTACAGCGCATTCACCACGACCGTCGTAAATGTGGATATGGGCGCTGGCACAGCAATGAATATCACCGGCGGCTTGACCGGAATCGAAACGCTCATCGGCGGGCGCAGCAACGTCATCTACGGCACACCGGGTGACGACACCATCATCGGTGGCTCGGGCGACGATACGTTGGTTGGACGTGGTGGCGACGACCTCTATATCTTCGTAGACGGTTGGGGTATGGACACTGTCGTTGAATTGGCAAACGAAGGAAATGATACGTTCGACTTCACCGCCGTGACGTTTGCACTCACACACGACTTCCTTGGCGCTGACGTTAACATCACCGACAGCACGAACACGGTCACACACCTTGGCAGTGGCGGTTTCAGTAATGTCGAGAACATCCTCAGCGGTACAGGCGCGGATACATTCAACTTCGACGGCGACAACGTCCTCAACGTGCGTGGCAACAGTGGTAACGACACCTTCGTGTTCGCCGATGCGGCAACACTTGACGGCACACTCGACGGCGAAGGCGGCACCGACACGCTCGACTACTCGGCATACACAGCCGATCTCACGATAGACCTCTCGACAGGTTCTGCATCGAACATCACTACGGGCGCACCAAATACACTGACCAGCATTGAGAGCATCACGGGCGGTGCGGGCAACGATCTGTTGACCGGCGACAACGCCAACAACGTTATCACCGGCAACGGCGGCGGCGACGCACTCGAAGGCGGCGCGGGCGACGATACGTTTGTCTTCACTGCGGGCTGGGGCGTGGACACGCTGACCGATGCGAGTGGTAATGACACCGTTGACTTCACCGTTCTTACCACGAATCTTAATATCGTCATCGGCAGCATTACTGTCACCGACAGCTTGGGCAACTCACTCACGCATTCCGGCGACGATATTGAATTGCTCACGCTCGGCACTGGCAATGACACGATTGCTGTCTCCAACGGCGCGACGACGAGTGTAGTGATTGATGCGGGCGCGGGCAACGACACCCTCACGTATGCGGGCAACACAGCAAATCGCACAATCACCCTTACAGCTCTCGGCGCGATAGACGGCTTCAACGGCACAGCGAGCGGCATCGCGGGTTTCCGCAATATCAATAAAGTTGTTGGCGGTAATGGCAGCGACACGCTGAACGGAGTAGTTAGTGGACAGTGGACAGTGGTTAGTGGAAACAGTGTGACTTATACAAGCGGCAATGCACTGGACATAACTGACGTTGAGACACTTGTTGGTGGCAGTGGCAACGACACGCTGACCTTCGCTAACTTCAATACAGCGCGCGACATCACTCTGACGAATATCGGCGCGACAGATGGCTTCGATATTACGGAAGCGAACTTCACCGGAATCTTCCGCAACATCAACTCGCTTGTTGGTGGCACGGGCAGTGATGTACTCAACGGCGCGAACATCGCCCTGACATGGACTATCAACGGCACGGGTAACCAAGTCACTGACGGCGCGAAGACTCTGAGCTTCTCGGCGATTGAAACCGTGAACGGCGGCAGTGCGGTAGACACCTTCAACATCAGCAGCACGCCGAGCATCAACCTCAACGGCGGCGCGGGCGACGATGTGTTCAACTTCGCGGCGAATGCGAATCTAACCGGCGTGATTGATGGTCAAGGCGGCGGCGACCAATTACTATTTACAAATTACGGTGCTTCCGTCACCGTCACCCTCAACAGCGTCGGCGCGACAGACGGCTTCAACGGAACCGCGAGTGGTATCAATGGAACATTTGCCAATGTTGACGCACTCGTCGGCAGCATATCCAGCGACACATTGAATGGCGCGAACCTCAATGCTAATTGGTCAATCAATGGCACGACGAACCAAGTTGCTTTTGACGCGAACTCGCTCTCGTTCACCGGCTTAGAGATCGTCAACGGCGGCATGGGCGATGACACCTTCACTGTTACGAACACTGCTGCCTTCAATGGCTCACTCAACGGTGGCGCAGGTAACGACACGTTGAGCTACGCTGGCAATACGGCGAATCGTTCCGTGACGCTCACTGCGCTCGGCGCGACAGATGGCTTCAACGGTACAGCATCCGCTATTGCCAATGGCTTCAGCAACATCAACAACGTCGTCGGCGGAAACGGCAGCGATACGTTGAACGGACTCAACGCCGATGCGACGTGGAACATCTTAGGCACGAACAGCGGCAATTACGTCAACAGCAACCCTGCCCTGAGCGCAGCCGAAGGGACGCTCACCTTCTCGGCGATTGATAACTTGGTCGGCGGCAGCGGCGTGGATACGATCAGCTATTCCACTTACATCAACGGTGTCACCGTCAACCTGACTCTAGGCACGGCAACCGACCTGACGGGCATCAGCGCGATTGAAAATGTTGTGGGTGGTGCGGGCAACGACACAATTACAGCCGACACGAACACCAACACCCTGAGCGGCGGCGCGGGCGACGACACTTACAAGTTCAACAATACTTGGGGTGCGGATACCGTTGTGGATAGCTCGGGCAATGATACGCTCGACTTCTCAGCTTTCAACACATTCACTGCTCTCAGTACATCACTCACCTTCAACTTCAACGGCGCGTCAGTCAGCAGTAGTAGCGGCGACACTGTGAGTTACGGCAACATCGAGAACTTCATCGGCGGCACACGAGCGGATCTATTCATTTTTGTGGATGGCGTGAGCGTTGTTGGAAACATTGACGGCAAGGGCGGGAATGACACACTCGACTTCAGCGCGATGACGACTGCGCGCAACGTTGTGTTGACTACAATCGGCAGTGAGGACGGCTTCAATGGCACCGCCAACGGAATCGGCGGCACCTTCAACAACATTGATCACGTGATTGCCACGTCGCTTGCCGATACATTAACCGGCGCGAACCTGATTGCGCTATGGACTCTCTCCACCACGAACTCCTATGTTGCGAACTCGCACACGCTGACCTTCTCCGGTTTTGAAACGTTGCAAGGCGGTACGCTTGCCGACACCTTCTCGATCAACGGCACACGCAATGAAACGATCAACGGTGGCGTAGGCGACGACACCTTGCTGCTCAATGAAGGCGCGATCTTCGCTGGCGCGTTCAATGGCGAGAACGGCAACGACACGCTGAGCTATACCACGCGCACCACGACGGTCAACGTCAATCTCGAAACCCGTGTTGCGACTGACGTCACTGGCTCGTTCATCAGCGTTGAGAGCGCGACAGGTGGCTCGGCTAACGACACTCTCATCGGCGACTCGGGTGCCAACACCCTCAACGGCGGACCTGGCAACGACTCGCTCACCGGCGGCGCGGGC
>ORJL011931069.1_pt1 | contig 37959 bp, 52 predicted proteins | sample 1779941 | NCBI WGS metagenome assembly ORJL01 (sample SAMEA104232317, study PRJEB22302) | groundwater metagenome | biome: forest; feature: aquifer; material: groundwater | place: USA | collected 2011-08-07 | depth 5.8 m | reverse complement strand
CGATCTATTGTTGAAAACTACCAGCAAAAAGATGGAACAATAAAAGTGCCAACTGTGTTGCAGAAATATATAGGAAAGAAAGTGATTGGGAAAAAGGGATAAATTAATTTGATAAAGAGGATTAACCAATGAATGAAACTCTAAAAAATATATTAATTACAATTGTTTCATTAATTTTTATTTTTGTTATTGTAGTATTTTTTATTTGGATTCGCCTTGAATATTGGCAACTTCTTCTAATTGGTTTAGCTTTATTAGGTATTGTTTATGTAGTACATAAAATAATATGTAAATTAAGACCCAATTCTAAATATGTAATATATTCTAAAGAAATTCTTGAATTGATTAAACAAGCTCTTGGAGTTTTATAATTTTTTTATTACCTAACCTGACGCTAACTTAACAGCTCAGAATATCAAAACATTTATATATCATTTTTGTATTAATAGGTAATATGCCAAAAAAATATACTGTAATCATAGAGAAAGGCGAGGATGGCTATTTAATATCAGATGTAGTTGAACTGCCGGGATGCCATACTCAAGCCAAGACTCTTGACGAATTGCTCAAAAGGACAAAAGAGGCAATTTCACTATACCTTAAATCGACTAAAGACAAGGATGTCTATTCTGAATTTGTAGGTGTGCAGCAAGTAGAGGTGTAGGCTAATGCCTAAACTGCCTTTATTGACGGCAAAAGAATTATCCAGAGTTCTAGGAAAATTAGGATTTGAATTCAAAAGGCAGGAAGGAAGCCACATGTTTTTCGAGCACAAAGACGGACGAACTACGATTATTCCAAATCACCCAAGAGAGGACATAGACAGGGGATTGCTTAATAAAATAATAAAGCACGATTTGAAAATAACTAGGGAAGAATTTGTAACAAAACTATAAAATGGCAAAAATTCACTGGTTTGTTTATATTGTAGTTGGATTATTTATCTCAATCTTTTCATGGAAGTTAAATTATGAAAAACTAGTCTTTTTCTTTTATGTTGGTTTGATTTTTGTTTTTGTCGGAATTGTGAAATTGATTTTTAATTTAATAAAAAAGAAGATGGGTAAAAAAGAAACCGTGCATCATAAAGCGCATCATCAAACACAGCACATTAAATATTGCCATCGATGCGGCACTGCACTAAGAGCGCATCATAACTTCTGCACGAAATGCGGCGCAAGAGTTTAGCAAAAATTATATAAACAATTAAAAGTAATCCATTGTAAAATGGGTGGTTTATTCAAGGATATTTTAGGAAGCTCTGAAAGCTTGTCCAAGAACGAGCTAGCATTAGATTTTTCTTTCCAGCCAAAGCTTGTGCCTTATCGTGAAAAAGAGCAAAGATTTATTGCAGGCTGCATAAAGCCTTTGTTTCAGGAAAAAAACGGAAAAAATGTCTTTATCTTTGGACAGCCTGGAATTGGCAAGACAGTTGCATGCAGGCACATACTTAAAGAGCTTGAAGAAGAAACAGAAGAAATTATTCCAATCTACATAAACTGCTGGCAACGCAACACTACTTTTAAGATTATACTAGAAATTTGCGATTTGATGGACTTCAAGTTTGTGCAGAACAAGAAAACAGAAGAGCTTTTCAGGTGGATAAAGCAAAATTTAAACAAAAAATCAGTTGTTTTTGTCTTTGACGAAGCTGACAAGCTTGAAGATTTTGACTTCTTGTACATGATTCTGGAAGAAATCTACAGGAAAACAATAATTTTGATAACAAACTACAAGGATTGGGCAATGGATTTAGACGATAGAATAAAATCAAGGCTTTTGCCTGAAATTATTGAATTCAAGCCGTACAGCTATGAGGAAACAAAAGGCATTTTGAAGCAAAGAATGGAATACGCTTTTGTGCCAAATGTATGGAGTGATGATGCTTTTGAACTGATTGCCAAGAAAACAGCAGAAATCCAAGACCTAAGGACAGGATTACACCTAATGAAAGAAGCAGGAAGAATAGCGGAAGACAAATCGTCAAGAAAAATAAGCTTGGAGCATGCGCAACAAGCATTAAACAAAATAAATGAGTTCACAATCAAGGAAACAACTGACTTAGCATCTGATGAACAGCTGATTCTAAACTTAGTGAAAGGCAATTCCGGCAAAAGAATTGGAGACTTGTTTAAGATTTACCAAGATAGCGGCGGCAACCTTGTTTACAAGTCATTCCAAAGGAAAATAGACAAATTGCAGAAAAACAAGTTCATAGTTGTCGAGAAAATTGCAGGCGGAGACGAGGGCAACACAACAATAGTAAAGACAAATTCTGAGAAGAAATTGACGGAGTTTTAGGTGCTTTTTAGATTCTTATTCAAGAAATCCAACGTCTTCTCCCAAGCATCTTTTGTTTGCTCAGGCGCATAGTTCATACCGCTTGGATTTGCGAAAGCATGCCCAACTCCTTCATAAATATGGATTTCATTTTCAATTCCAACTTCATTTAATGCAGCCTCAAATTTCTTGACGCTTTCGACAGGAATTGAAGTGTCTTTGTCGCCAAAAATTCCAAGCACAGGCCATTTAATTACAGAAAGCTTTGTTGCATTTGTTTCCAGATTGCCATAATAGATGACAGTTGCTGCAAGCTTCTCGTTCAAAGCCAACTGCAAAGACATTGCTCCTCCAAAACACCATCCCATTGATGCAATTTTATCATCATTCACATTATCCAAATTCTTCAAATATTGGACAGCAGCCTTCATATTCTCGATTGCTTTGGCTTGATTGCTTCTCACTTGAGATGCAAGCTGTCCTGCTTCACTTGAATTTTTCCCAACTTTTCCATTGTATAAGTCAACTGCTAAAACAACATAGCCCTCTGCAGCAAGGCTTCTTGCCATTTCCTTAATGTTGTCATTCATGCCCCACCATTCATGTATCATCACAACTGCTGGATAAATTCCATCTTTCTTAGGCTTTGCAAGAAAACCAATTGAAGTTTCAAAATATTGTACATCTTCTGTTGTAATTCCAGAAGTGTCTCCATTCTTTAATACATCAACATTCTTTTGAGTTGGTTGCTGAACTTGTGGTTGAGGTTGTTCTGTTTGAACTTGCTGCGCACAAGCAACTAACAGAAATGATAAAGCCAAAACTAAAATAATATTTTTCCACCCCATAATTTTAGCGTCTAACCTCAAAGTTTTTAAAGCTTTCTGGCTCTTTATGTTTTACTTGAACTCCAGCAACGCTTGCAATGCCCGGCCCTTTCCTGATGAAATCAATCAACTCTTTTATTTTTTCTTCACTGCCTTCTGCAACAACCTCAACATCTCCATTATCAAGATTTTTTGCATAGCCTTTTAATTCTAGTTCATTTGCTTTATTTCTAACATTAGCTCTGAAAAAAACTCCTTGAACTTTGCCTGAAACAATGAGATGGGTGCATTTCATAAAAAGTGGATGTTTTTAGGTTTTTATAATTGTTTTGATGTAATAAAATCATTCGTTTAAATCGGTTTATCTATCATCAATTTTATTCCTAAATTATTCAATTTTCTTATTACTCTTTCTTTGTTTATAATCGCTTCTTTATAGTTAGGATCAATTTTAAGTGCTTCATTGTAAGATTCAATGCTTTCATTATACCTTTTCAAAAAATATAATGCTGTGCCCCTATTACTCCAGGCTTCTTTATAATCTGGATATATTTCTAAAACTTTATCAAAGTATTCTAAACTTTCTTCAAATAATTTTAATTTTGTTAATGCTATGGCATAATCATGCAGAGCTTCTTTAAAATTTGGATCAATCTCTAAAGCCTTTTTGTAGGTTTCTATACTTTCATTATATCTTTTTAGTTCTACCAATACGACACCCATACCATCCCAAGCTTCTTTATAATTTGGATATAAATTGACTGTTTTATTGTACACTATTAAACTTTCTTTATACCTTTCTAATTTTGTAAATGCTAAAGCTTTATTAAATAATGCATGTATTGAAACTTGGTCAATTTTCAATGCTTTATCAAATAAATCAATGCTTTCTCTATATTTTCCGGAATTTGCTAATTCTATACCTTTATTATTCAATGCCCCCGCTTTATTATGCAATGCAATAGTAAAATTTGGATCTATCTTCAATGCCTTGTCGAATAATTTGATACTTCCTTTTAAATCGCCTGACTGAATTAATTTTACACCCTCAAGATTAAGCGATTCTTTATCATAGGCTCCTGCATTTTCTTTAGGATTTCTTTCAATTAGTGGTATTGAGAGGATAGTAATTAAAATGATAATAAATAATGATATTAATGTCCAATGATTAAATTTTCTACAAATTGGTAAATTAATTATTTCTTTTTTACAGATTATTAGTACAATAAAAAATAGTATTATTATCAAAAAAGGAAGTGTTCCTATACTTAGAATTATATTAAGATTTGGGTAAGCTAAATAAATTAATCCAAAGAAGATTATACTATAAATTATTGAACTGATCTCTAAAAGTTTCTTAGGGGAAAAATCATTCTTATCTAAGTTCCTAAAATGATTATATAACAAAATACTAAAAATAAACAAAAGAACTATTGAGAGAATATAACGTTCAAAAACATCTCGTTGTTTTGTTATTGTAATCTTTGATTTATTAAAAACTGCAAGTAGTTTAAATCCTGCTTCTGCTGAATTAAATTCTTGTTTTCTGTTGATTAATTCTCCTCCAGTAACATCTATATGAATAGAATTTTTATCAAAAGGGTACAATCTAAAATTATCCGAAAAAACTAGGCTCTTTTCAAATATATAATTCTTGTTCTGATAATTATATTCTATTTCATGCGATTCACCATTATAAGTGAAGTTTAAATTACCAAATAATGCTCCGTTAGGATAATCTGAAATTATTGCAGAGTCGTTAACTGTAATGATGATTATTATTCTCGAAAAGAAATTTCCATCCTGAAAGTTTTCTAATTCCCCCTTTAGCTCTAATAATTCTTCTTTTATAAATATCTTCTCAATGTATCTTTCTTTTAATGGAATTATCATCCAAAATTTATTTTCATACCAAATCCATTCAGAAGTGTTTAATTTAGACGCATCTTCCACACTAATTTCCGATATTCTTTTTTGTTCCAAAAATTCTTTGAATTCGCTAGGGCATAATGTGAATGCACCATCAATAACACATGTATTGTAACCAATACTTCCATTAACAGATTTAGGGTCCTTAGGATCCCATATAAATGTATCTGGGACCACAAATTTCAAATTTATTAGCAACAAAAGTAAACATAACAATATAATTCTTTTTATCATACAAAAAGATATGGAAAAGAGTTATATAAACTTAATGTATTAAGTTGTCCAAATTGTAATTGCTAAAATAATGCTTTCTAAATTACTTGAATTTAGGAATAAAAAATCTAGCAACTCAAACATTTTGCCTAACAACCATTTCGTACTATATCCATCTTTTTTATTTCTTTTCCATATAGTAAACAACCACTGGACACTGGACATTCTTGGCTGAAATATTTAAAGGAAGGATTATCAATATTAAATAGCAGGAAAAAAGGAGTTGGTTTACAATTCCTCTTTCCACCCCTTTTCCTGCTAATAAAAATTAAAGGTGATGCAAATGGAATTAACAAATGAGTTTATTGAAGATTTGTTTTATCAACAAATCAAGGAATTGACAACAAAAACAAACAAGCAGCTGAGAAGCTTTGATGCCCAGCTTGCTGGAATAAAAATAAAGTAAGAGGTGATTTGGATGAAAGACGATGAAGAATCTGAAGAAGACTTTTACAACCTTGAATATTTGGAGGGGTACATGGAAGACGATGAAATAAACGCTGAAGAAGAGGGGTTTATGATTGGGTATCTGGGATAAAATTGAAATGTCAAAAACCACCCGTCATAGACGGGTGGCATGAAGCAGAAGCTTACTATTGCAGCACATAACGGTGGTTTTTGAGCAGCGACATGCGAGAGCTCGCCTCTCGCTCGCTCACGTCAGAAGAAAATATACCATCTTGTGCCACAACATTTGACTTAAGTCCATTAGTCATATGTCGATAAATGCTTCGCATTTTCGATCACACTCGAAAATCTCTGATTTTCGATGGACTGATGGTATATTTTCGACATATCAATAAACTTTTTATACCATCATACATTTCTGCGCATCATGCGCATATTAAATTTTGAAGAACTTAATTTTGAAAAACAATCAATTATAGATGCAATAATAAATGGCGCTATTTTTATCCATCCCACTGACACAATTTATGGGGTTGGATGCAATGCTCAAAACTCAAATGCGGTTAGGAAAATAAGGCAACTCAAAGGCAGGGCAACAAACCCTTTTTCTGTCATTGTTCCTTCACTGGAATGGGTTAATGAAAACTGCGTTGTAACAAAAGAAGCTGGGGAATGGCTCAGTAAATTGCCAGGTCCTTATACATTGATACTTAAACTGAAGAAAAAAGGTTGTGTTGCAAAAGAAGTGAATCTAGGATTAAAAACGCTTGGCATAAGAATACCTAACCATTGGATAAGCAAGCTTGTTGCTGAAGCAGATATGCCTGTTGTTACAACATCTGTGAACAGAAGCAACGAAGACTATATGACTTCTTTGGAAGACTTGGATCCCGCGATAAAATCAGGCATAGATTTGGTCATTTATGAAGGCAAAAAAGAGGGAAAGCCAAGCAAGATAGTTGACTTGACTGAAAAGGTCAAGATCATTGAGAGATAAGTTTTTAAAATAATTCGGATTATGGGTTGTATATGGAAAAACACTCTAAACTTAAGATACTTGCAGCAGGCGACATTCATGGAGACACTAATCAAGCAAAAAAGCTTGCTGAGCAGGCAGAAAAGGAAAGCGTTGACTTGGTAGTTTTATCAGGGGATTTGACGTATGCGGAAACATCAACAGAAGGCATTATAGGCCCTTTTGTCAAGAAAGGCAAAAAAGTGATTTTGATTCCAGGCAACCATGAAACAGTTGCCACTGCTGATTTTCTTGCTGAGCTTTATGGAGCAACTAACTTGCATGGCTATTCTATCAAGTATAAGGATGTTGGCTTGTTTGGCTGCGGCGGAGCAAATATTGGCATGTTCCAGCTTGGCGAAGATGAGATTTTTGAGTTGATAAAAAAAGGCTATGAAAGAATCAAAGATGCAAAGAAAAAAATTCTTGTAACGCATGTCCATCCCAGCGGTTCTTTAATGGAGAAATTCTCAAATATATTCCCGGGAAGCGAAGGAGTGAGAAAAGCAATTGAAACTTTCAAGCCAGACATTTTGCTTTGCAGCCATGTCCATGAAGCAGAGGGCATAGAAGAGATGATTGGCAAGACAAAAGTGATTAATGTAGGAAAGAAAGGAAAGATAATTGAGGTTTAATATCAACAAAATTTACAAGGATGGATTATCACATCTATTTAGGGGTTTTGCTTATTGGTTTAATTCATGGGCTTGAGCCAGGACATGGCTGGCCTGTTGCAGTTTATTATTCGATAAAAAAGAAAAATAAGATTATTAGTGGATTATTATCCTCAAGCATTATTGCGTTTTTCCATTTATTTTCTTCAATCGCTGTTGTAATTATTTTTTTGATTTTTAATGAAAAACTTAACTTAACATCTTTTCCAATAGCTAGGTATATAGCTTCTCTTACACTGGTATTATTAGCTGTAAAGGCTTGGTTTGAAAAGCCACAGAGCTCTAAAAGCAAGAAAACTAAAAATTTGTGGCAAATTGCATCTTACGCCTTAATTCTTGGCTTTGCGCATGAAGAAGAATTTGCGATTCTTGCTTTTTGCATTGGAGGCACTAATTGCTTAGCTTTAATGATTGCTTACGCTTTGGCTGTTACATTTGCTTTAATAACAATAACTTTACTGTCAATTAAATCTTATTCATTAATAGAATCAAAGATTAAAAAATATGAAAGATATATGGACAAGATATTCGCAATTATATTGTTTTTAATTGGAATAAGTTATTTGTTTAGATTTTAAATAACTTCAATAAAGTATCAATAAAACTCTATACTATGCCTTTTATCTTTTGGCTTGATTTCTACCTCTTCATCTTCCTCTTCTTTTTTAACATCCATCTTCTTCAATTCCTCTTCGCTGAAAAGTTCAGCAAACAAGTCCTCTGTTGATTCTGAGGATTCTTCTGCTTGAGTTTCTGCAGCTGGTGCTGACACAGTTTCCTGCGGCTGTGCAGAAACATCGCCAAAAATGTTTGCAATCGGGCTTATTGTTTCGCTTACTGCGGGCTGGTTTGTGAATACCTCTTGAGAATCTCCTACAAGATTTTGAAGCATATTGATTACTTTCCTTATTTCCTCGTGAGAGTCTTCCTTGGTGTCTAGGCTTATCTTCATAGTAGTTACATTACAGGTTTAGCTTAAAAAGTTTTTGGTTTAATGTCTCGAATTTTACCTTAAACTTTTTTCTTTGCCGATTGTCTTTTTTTATTATTTTTTTCAATATTTTCTTGCTGTTTTAATATTTGTTTTTCCTCTTTTTCCTGAAGCTCTATTTGTCATTTACCTTGAATTTCTTTTTGCACTTCTTTCAATGTATCCACTAATTCGTCACTACCTTTTTTCCTTTTTCTAATTCTGTTAATAACAAAAAACACAACTAGAAAGGTCACAAAAACTACTGCGCTGAACAATAAAATTTTCGTATTAAAGAAAGATGGTTTTTGAATATCTATAGTTGTAACTTGCTGAACGGTTTTATTGCCAGATTGAAGTTCTGCTGCGGTTGTTTCATTTGCCTTTGCTGATTGAGAACCCTGAATGGAATCTTTAGTTGTTGTCAAATTACTAGCAGGGGTTTCATTAGCCGGTTCTTGTTCTATTTTAATTTCAGAAGATTGTGGTGATGCAACATCCATAAGATGTAAAATGAAAGTATCATTCTCTATAACATCGCTTATGCCCTTGATTGTATAATCAAACTTGTAATTTATTGGCTCTTTTCCTTCAGAAATTGCTTCAAGATATAATGAATAATTAATTATATAGCCTGGATTTAGCATTAAGCTGTGCTTTAAAACTCTTGCTTCTTTATTAAAAGCTGGAATATCCTTAATGAGCAAAATATGGGTTGGGAGTTTAATAGCTGTAAATGCCGCAATATCCTCACTTGTGTGAATGTTCTGCAGCGAAATATTAATGTAAAATGGCTTTTTTACTTCGATATCCTTATCAATAACATAGTTTGCTTTCAGCTGTTTTGGAAGCACTTTTACTGTTAAAGTATCAGTTGTCTTTTTTTCAGTTTCAAATCCATTAAAATAGCTTAGATTTCCCGCCAGATTGTATGTGCCTTCTTTTTCTGCGACAATCGTTGCAGTGCATATTTTATCGTACTTTGATTGGAGCGAGCCTTTCCACAGCATCTGCCACTCATTTAGCTCGCATCCTTTGACCTCCTTTACTGAAAAATTGGATATATCATAGTTGAATATTATATTAGTAATATCAAAATCAGTAGGGTTTGTTATAGTTATAGTTATATCTGTTGATTCTCCTTGCAGCAGTGTAGTCAAAACTGATTTGCTGTTGGCTGATAAGCTTCCTGTAAGCTTGTGTATAGTTGCATCAATTTCGTAATAATACACATATGTTGTTATATTTTTGTAGGAGAAATTGGCGCTGTTTATGCAAACTCTGAACACATCATTTGGCTTGCAAGCGCCATTATCAACAATTAAGCCTCCTGCAGGAGTCTGCACAAATACCTTGTTGCTTCTTTCATCATAGGTAAACCTGAAAATCCCCCCATCTGTTACTTTGTCGCTGTCAGTTATTGCCTTGCCAGAAAAAATTTGGGTTTCTGCAAAAGTTACAGGCAGTGACAAGATTAACATGAATAAGAACATTATATTTTTCATAAAGATATACTTTTGATGATATTATTTAAAATTAACTGAATTATAGAAAACGACATTAATATGTGGACAATACATGTCGTTTTCTGAATAGCGAAAGACATTTATATTGTCCTAAAACTTGTGTCTTTCACTATTATTCAAACACTCTCTGCCAGTTCATATATATGTTATTCGCAACTTCAACTACATCCATATCCTTAATTTCCGCAATTTTATTGTAGCTTTCAACCACAAAAGCAGGCTCATTCCACTGACCTGCATGCGATTCAGCATGCTTGCGTTCAACTCCTTTGTACGGGCTTAAATAAGGACTGTCTGTTTCGCAGAATAATTGTGATATTGGCACATTTTTAACAATATCCTGAAACTGCTGGCTTCTCACGATGATTGTAGGAGCTGTCAAAAACCATCCATTGTCGCTTATTCTTTTTACAAGGGATTTTTTGCCAGAAAAACAGTGCATTACTATTTTTTTATTTTTTGAGAATTCAAGCATTTCAATGCACTTTAGCTCTGCTTTTCTCGAATGAACAATAATTGGCTTGTTTAATTCCTCAGCCAGCTTAATCATTTTCTCAAAGTCCTCGATCTGCTCTTTGATTTCACCATCGACAAAATCCAAGCCAACCTCGCTTATCGCAACAATATCATTTTTGTTTTTCCTTATAAAATCAATCTCGCCATCGGCATCAAAATCCGCAATTTTTAATGGGTAATCTCCGCTTTCAATCTCTTTTTTCAAAGCATTTCTCGGATAAAGCCCCATTGCGCATTTGACAATATCATATTTTTTGGATAGTTCCAAGCATATTCTATTAGTTTCTGGGTTTATGCCATTTGTTATGATATGCCTTAATCCTGCATTTTTTGCCCTTATAATAATTTTATCTATTTTATTAATCAATAAAGGATGGTCAAGATGCGAGTGTATATCAACTAATAGGTTCATTTTAATACTTGATTTTTCATAAGATTTAAATAATTATTGAGTTTCCTAGCATATATGGATACAGTTAGAAGCAAAGGAGCATAAAATTTAGATAGTTCTTATAGCCTTATGGTCTTTATTTTTTAAAATATAATTTTTTAATTTTATTGTATTTGCCCTATTGTCTAAGGCAAGAAGAACAAAAAACATCACGAAATAAAACATTAACAAAAAACTCAATAATCAAAACAATCCATTAAAAATAATCAAAACACAAAAATGAAAACTGTCAATCATATAAAAATAAAAAATGAAATGAGCGTGAATGAGTTAGTAAAACAAATGCAACTAACTGGAGTTTTAGGAGCTGGAAGGCTTGGAAAAGCTGTCAACATTTGCGAAGCAATGATTAAGGACAAGCAATGCAAGGTTTTTCTTGGATTAGCAGGACCTTTAGTGCCAGCAGGAATGCGAGAGATAATAATTGACATTATAGGGCAAAAATGGGTTGATGTTGTTGTGACAACAGGAGCTACTCTAACTCATGATTTAGGAGAAGCTCTTGGCTACAGGCACTATCAAGGCAGAGCAGATGCTGATGACGCCGAACTTCACAAAAAAGGATTAGACAGAGTTTACGAATCATACATGCCAAACAAGATTTATGAAGGAATGGAAGATTTTATTTCAAAAAATTTTGATAAGTTGAAAGACAAGAAATCAATAAAGGAATTTTTATGGGAAATTGGCAGATTAACTCCAAAAAAATCAATATGCAAAGCATGCTATGAAAACAAAATCCCGATTTTCTGCCCTGCAATATCAGATTCTGGAATTGGATTGATGATGTGGGGGCAGCTTGCAAAAGGCAAAAATGTTGAGGTAAGGGCTTTTGAAGACTTGAAAGAGATAATTGATATTGCATGGACAGCAAAAAAAACAGGAATTATTTACTTTGGCGGCGGGGTTCCTAAAAATTATATACAGCAGGCAATGCAGTTCTCAAAATCAGCGTTTTACGGGGTGCAGGTCACAATGGACAGGCAAGAGCCCGGCGGCTCTTCAGGAGCCAGCCTAAAAGAAGGAATTTCATGGGGTAAGATGAACCCAAAAGCAAAGTTTGTTGACTTAATCTGCGATGCAACGATTGCAATGCCGATTATTTATGCGGCATTGAAGGAGAGGGTAAAGGATAAATAAAATTTTAGAAAATCACAAAATATACCTTAAAATCTCCCTTAAGTCTTTCTTGTCAATAACAATATCTGCCGCTTTCTTCACTTCATCATAATTGCAGTTAAAGGCAATCCCTAGCCCTGCTTCCTGCATTATTCTCATATCATTTAAGTAATCCCCCACAAAAACGCATTCTTTCAGGCTTATTTTTTCTCTTTCCGCAATTTTTTTAAGAGCTAAAGCTTTTGTGATCATATCAAATTCCGTAGCCTCGACTTTGTTTATGTTGCCTTCATTATCAAAATATATTCTGTTAAGGAAAACATCATCAAAAAACTCTTCATAGTTTGGAATAAATTTTTCTAGAATCAGGTTTAATGAGCCCGATATTATTGCTAATTGAAGTCCTCTTTTTTTCAGCTCATTTAAAGTTTCTACAGCGCCGTTCATAAGCTTAAGGTGCTTCATTGCCTTGAAGAAATCCTCTTTTTTTGCATGCCTCTCTTTCCATAAATTAATGTCATGTTCTGCCCATTGCGTATAGCTTATTTCTCCATTAAAAAATTTACTTCTGGCATCTTCCCTTCTGTGTTTGTCTGTTTGGAAATAATCATGGAATATTTGCCAGGAAATTACCAGGTTGTCTATCAAAGTTCCGTCAACGTCAAAGCACACTAGCTTGTATTTTGGCATTTTTGTAAAGAAATAAAGAGCGCATTTAAAACCTATTGCTTAATCTCTTTTAAATTCTCCTTTCATGTCATAAAACAAAGTGCAGAACTTTCTTGTTGCCAGCTTCACTTCTTTCTGGCCTTTTTTCGTAAGATTGTACCTTTTTATTTTTCCGCCGTCCTTAATTTCCTTTATAAAGCCGCTTTTTCTGAGCGACTTGAGAACCGGATAAATTGTCCCGGGGCTTGGCTTTGAGCCTCTTCTTTTTGCCAGCTCTTTCCGTATGTCATCTCCCGACATATTCTTTTTGCTTATGAGCTTGAGGACTATGAAGCTCAAAAACCCCTTCATCTCGCAGCATTCTTTCATATAAGCTAGATTTATTGTCTTGTATTTATATTTTTCTAAATATCGCAAAACCGATACATTTAAATATCACTTATGCTTTCCCATATCGGTTATCCGATACATTGAGGCAAAAATGGAATTCAAGCAAATAGTAATGCGAAGGTATGCAACAAAGCAGTTTGACGGCAGAAAAATACCAGAATCTAAAGCCAACGAGCTGATGGAGATTATAAGGTATGCGCCATCCTCTTTCAATATACAGCCATGGGTTGTAAAGGTTATAACAGATCCTAAGCTTAAAGAAAGATTAACTCCGGCTTCTATGAACCAGAAGCAGATAGAGTCTTGCTCACATTTGCTTGTTTTCTGCGCAAACAAGGACATTGCTGGCAACATAGACAAGCTTGAGAAGCTGATGAAGGAAGTTGGAGCAAGCACTGGATATATAGATATTATGAGGGGTTTTGATAAAAGCTTGAGCGACGAGCAGAAATTATCATGGGCGCAAAGGCAAACTTATCTTGCTTTAGGAAATGCATTGAACGGCGCTAAGGCGCTTGGCTTTGACTCATGCCCAATGGAAGGATTTGATCCTCAAGCATATGCAAAAATTCTTAATTTGCCATCAAATTTAGTTCCAACTGCTTTATGCCCAATTGGATACGCTGCTGACAAACATAATCCAAAACTTCGTTTCCCGAATGAGATGATATTTGAATATAACTAAAAAGGGTGTTGTAAAATGAAGAGGATAAAATTTATTTCTATAGAGCAGCTTATGGAGATGATTTAAAACAATGACAAGTTCAAGTTGGTTGAAGTAGTGGGAGAAGACAGCTATAAAGATGGGCACATACCAAATGCAATCAACATACCAGTTGATAATCTGGAAAAAGATGCCAGCAAGAAACTAAAGAAGACTGATACAATTGTAGTTTATTGCGCAAGTTATTCATGCCATGCAAGCACGAATGCAGCGATAATGCTTATGAAAATTGGCTATAAAAAAGTGCTTGATTTCAAAGGCAGCAAAAAGGCATGGGTTGATGCAGGTCTTGAATTGGAAAAATAGTCTAGCACAATGAAGTTAAGAAGAATTGCGGATAAAAAGGTATTTCCAATAGGTTTAGGTGCAATGGCTTTAGACGAGTACAAGCCTAAACCAAGCTACGACGATGCAATATCATTAATACAGTATGCTGTTGAAAATGGGATAGATTTTATTGATACAGCAGATGTTTATGGTCTTGGAAGAAATGAAGAAATTCTTGGAAATGCCCTTACTGGAGAGCAAAAAGAGAAAGTAGTTATTGCCACTAAAGTTGGCTGCACAAGACCAGATGGTTACGGATGGGGCACTGACGGAAGTCCACAGCACATAGGAGAAGCTGTAAAAGAAAGCATTCAACGATTAAAAATTAAGCAGATTTACATTTATCAGTTGCATGCGCCTGACCATAAAGTTCCTTTTAAAGAAAGCATTAAAGCGCTGAAAAAACTGCAAGACCAAAAATTAGTGAAGCATATAGGCTTGAGCAATGTCACATTAGAGGAATTGCAGGAAGCACAGCAAATTGTGGATATTGTATCTGTTGAAAACCACTACAATCTTGCTTTTAAAAGAGATGAGATTGATATGCTGCCTTACCTAACTAAGCATAAGATTGCATATCTCCCTTATTTTCCACTTGGAAGTGGAAGATTATTGACAAACATTAAGTTAATAAAAATTGCACAAAACCTTAATAGCACACCAAGCCAAATTGCATTGTCTTGGATATTGCATAAGTGGCCTACTGCAATTCCAATACCTGGAACAAGAAACAAGGCACATTTAGACGAGAATTTAAAAGCAGCTGAAATAGAGCTCCCGGAAAAAATAATAAAAGAACTTAACTCCATATATTAACTTTTAGATGTTCTTAAAATATGAAAATCAAAATTCAACATTCTTCTGAAAGAGGCTCTACCGAACTTGGATGGCTTCACAGCAAACATAGCTTTAGTTTTGGCAATTACTATAATCCAAGAAGAATGAATTTTGGATTTCTTAGAGTTCTTAATGATGACATTGTAGAACCTGGAAAGGGATTTGGAACACATCATCATGACAGCATGGAGATTGTTTCTATAATTCTTGAAGGGGCTTTGGAGCACAAAGACAGCATGGGCAATCACGGAGTTATAAAAGCCGGAGAAGTGCAGATAATATCTGCCGGAACTGGCATTTCGCATTCAGAGTTTAACCATTCAAGCAAAGGTGTAGTTCATTTTCTGCAGATTTGGGTCGAGTCAAAAGAAAAAGGAATAAAGCCTAATTACGAACAGAAAAATTTTTCAAAAATAAAGAAAAATAAATTAGTAGAAATAGTTTCAGGAAATAAAAATGACAAAGCAATTTACATTCATCAAGATGCATATTTCTCAATTGGAGATTTTGATAAAAATAAAGAAATAAATTACAAATTAAAGAATAATAACGATGGAGTTTTTGTTTTTATTATTAATGGAAGCGTTATTATTGGCAAAGAAAAGTTAGATGAAAGAAATTCTGCAGAAATAACAGAAACAGGCACTTTGAAATTCAAAACAGAAAAAGAAAGTAAAATTTTAGTTATAGAAGTCCCATTAAAATAAATGCCCGTGCGGGGACTTTCATGGAAAATAGACTTCCACATTGAACCCCGTCCACAAGGTCCGCAACCTCGCATTCTGTTTCGGCTACATTGAGTATCCGGTAAACTACACGGGCAATAATTTAGAGATAAAGAAAATGGTTTATAAAGTTTTGTTAAAAAATTTAGTTGATTTTAACATTGAATCAACAATAAAAATTTCAATAAATAAAATAATTCAAAAAAACAAGAGCGACTTTTGTCAGCAAAGGTGATTAAAGTAATCCGCTTGTAATTATTTCCTTAAATGTCGCGAAAATCAGAGATTTTCGGGATTTTAAAAATAGTCGATTTTTAATATATTGGCGCGGAGGAGGAGTAGAAAGGAAAGCAACCTCCACAGCAGAATGCCGACGCGCACTATCTATTGCGAAGCGGATTGAAAAATTAATGTAAAATTTATTATAATGTTGTTTTATTCTCCCCAATCTTTTAAGCTTATCTGCCCTTTTCTCTTGTTTTCAGGCACCTCTATTGTTTCCTGCCCGAGCTGTTTCTTGACACTTAAAGCGGTTTTCTCGCCTAAAATCTGGGTGAGTGTCGCCAAATCCACGTTTTTCAAATCCTTGATGTCCCTTAACCTGTTTCTGAACAAGGTTCTTGCCCTTATCCTGCCGATGTTTTCGAGCCTTACCAAAGGCAATAGCTCTTCCTTGATGCCGTACTTGAGCCTCAGCCTTAACTTAACAACCTCCTTTATCAATGACTGGTAATGCATTATCTTGCTTATTTCCTCTGTAGAGTAAAGCAGCCAATCTGCAAGTTCAAGCTTCATGCGCAATTCACCCGGCCTTATGTTGTATTCCTCCAATAAAAATTCCTCGTCCTGCTCATTCGCCCAATTGTTAAACATTAGCGCTGTTTTTACGGAATTAAGAAAGTCCTCGTATTCAGGCTCGTACATCGACGGCTCATTCTCAAGCAGAAAGTCGCTATGCTCCAGCATTGCTTCCTGTATTTTGTCATATTCCCTGATGCCGACCTTAAGCAAGGGCCTTATCTCCAAAGTGTGCGATATCATCTGCAGGAATGAGAAAGCATCAAGCTTTTTGTCAGACGCGTTTCTGAGGCATGTAATGATGAAGTAAGCGGTCAAAGGGTCTATATAGAGCTCGGCAACTCTTTTGCCTATCAATGTTGTTTTGAATTTCTCGTCTTCAAGCTCGTTGGCGCTAGAAAAATCTTCACCTGAGCGTGTTATAAACTCCCACTCGTCAAGCATGTCAATGACTTTTGTCAGCGTTGAGTGCAGCCTTCTCAAATCCTTGAACTGATATGCATAAAAGGTTTTGTCGAAGAAATCAAAGAGCTGCTTTTTTGTTGCCGTAAAATTAGCAGCTATCAATGACAAAACATAGGTTCTTAGCACAGGCTCGACTGCAAGCTTTGAATAAATTTCCTCAGGCGAGCCATTAAGATATCTTTCTTCTATCCTTTCCTTTTCAGCTTTTGTCGATGCGATTGCAATTGCCTGCCCCTCCTTGTCATAATTTGGGCGTCCGGCTCTTCCTGACATCTGCATGTAATCCAAAACAGGTATCCAAGCCAAGCCATGCAAAGTGTACCTTCTTAAATCTTTGATTATGGCTCTGTATGCTGGCAAATCAACCCCATAAGCAAGCGTTGGAGTGCAGCATATTATTTTTATTGCGCCGTTTCTGAAATTTTCCTCAATAATATTTCTCTGCTTTTCCACCAATCCAGCATGATGAAAAGCAATTCCTTTTTTCAGGCAAAAAGCCAGCCTTTCGCACTGCTTTGTAGGCCTTGAAAGCGCGTTTAAAGCCTCTTCTGACAACAGATTCGATGCATCATTCTCACTCTTTATTTTTTTTGAAATTTCCTCTGCCGTTTTTTCCGCAGATTTTTTTGTATTGGCAAATATCAAAGCCTGCTTTCCTATCTTTAAGGTGTCCAGTGCAACATTAAGAACAGCATTATCAAAATCTTCGTCTATTTTCAACGATTTCATAAGAAAGGAAAAAAGGAAGGTTGTTTATAAATATTGTTAAAAATGGTAATACTTTAGTATCCTGAAGTGATATATCAATCCGTTCGCTTCGCTCACAAAATTTACACTCGGCAAAAATTGTCTTGCCACTAATTTTTGCCTCGAATTACTTGAAATTTTTTAAATTTCAAGTTCCCAAAAATTACATTGCAATTTTTTAGGATATTCAATAATTAATGAATAAATAGGCTCGGAATTTTTTAGTGGCAGACAAAAAAAGCCGAGCACAATATTTTGTGCGAAGCACGGATTTAAAAATTTACTTCATAAAGCTAAATAATTACTAAAAATGCCTTGCTAAATCACATTCACGTTTATTGTCTGCTCCAATTTATCGGTTCCGTCGCTGACAATAACTTTTACAACTTTTGCGCCTCTGCTTGTGAATGTTCTTTGATGTGAGGATGTTGCCTTGTACTTCTGGAAAATGCCGAAGTTCCAGATATATGTTAATTCGTCCCCGTCTTCATCAACTGCCTTGACAAACATAAGCACAGGCTTGTTCGCATTTGCAGCAACGCTTTTAGTGGCATCAATTATTTTTGGAGCCCTGTTCTTATCAGAAATTTCAACTTTTGCAATCTGCCTTGTTTCTGTTTTGCCGTCATTTGCAACAAAAACCAAGTCAAAATTTCTTGTCTCTTTCTTTGCCGCAACATTAAAGTTTGGACTCCAAAAAAATGCATTTCCTTTCAAGGAAGAGCCTTCGGGAGGGTTGTCAACAGAAAAGCTTATTTCATTTCCATCTGGATCATTGGCGTTAAGCAAAATTGCAATGCTGTCCCCTTCTTTTGCCTTCACTTCTTCTATTTTGCCAAAAACAGGAGCTCTGTTGCTCTCCAAAATGTTTATCTGAACAAACTTTGAGGTTTCAAGCAAGCCATCGCTTGCAGTAATTTTTACAAAATAGGTTCCTGCATCATCAAATCCTGATTCAAAAGTATCTGTATCTATGAATCCGGAATAGCTTACGCTTATTTTGTCTCCATCCAAGTCATAGGCATTAGGCACTATCTTCAAAGTTTCACCCTCATTAATTGTAATTGTCCCGATGTTCTCAATTACAGGCGCTCTGTTAATGTCTTTAACAGTTATTATAACATTCTGAACTAAATTTTTATCCCTTGCAGAAGCAACAAACTGAACATAAAAGCTCTTGCTAAGCACCCTGAATTTGTCCATTACTATGTCCACAAACCCCTCTTTTCTTACAGCATCATGGCTTGGCTCCCAAGTAAATACATTTCTTTCAATAGTTGCGCCTTCGGGCAGATTATTTACAGAGAAATTTATTTTATCTCCATCTGGATCATTTGCGCTTAATGTTATTGCAAGCTCTTCATTTTCATTAATTATTTTGTTTCCAATTTTGTCAAAAGTTAAAGGCCTGTCAACATCATTAACAATCACATTTACAATCTTATCCTCGCTAAATCCTTTTCCTTCAACATGCAACTTAATGTCATATGAGCCTGCATCCTCATAATTAGTTTTCCATTCATTGTTATTGCCGATTGGCTCTGATATTGCATAAGCCAAGCCATACTTCTCAAAATCCGGCAGCTCTAGTCGGACAGCATCATTTTCATTAATAGCAATAACATCTTTTATTTCGTCAAGCAGCCTTTCAACATCAACATTTTCAACATTAATTTCCCATTCCCTGCTCGCGCTTGCTGTGCCGTCAGAAACAACAACGCTTAGTTTATGGGCTCCTGCATCGTTGTAGGTTGTATCATAAGAGAATTTCAGACCATCTTTTGCCGCTTTAGCGTCTAAAAGCCATTTATAGCTTAAATCATCTTTATTTAAATCGCTTGCCGATACTTCAAAGCCGATTGATTCTGTTTCCTTGATGCCCAAAACATCTTCTTTTGGAGCATATGAATCTATTTTTGGGCTTTCTTCCTTCTTTTTGACAATGATTAACACATCTTCTGAAACGCTTGTTATCCCGTCAGAAACAGTCACTGTAGCTTTATACTCGCCGGCATCCCCGTAGCTTGTTTGCCATTCGCCGTTTTCGTTCAATGGGGGAGCATATGTTGTTATAAGATTGTCTGCGTCTGGGTCGGTAACATTAGGCTGCAGGCTTATCTTCTCTGTCTCCTGGACTGCAAAGGTGGCAATAGAAAAAACAGAATAGGGGACAATTAAAAATATGATTAGCAATAATGCAACTCCTTTATTCATTTATTCCCCCCTCTAATATGTCGGAAATCAAAGATTTCCGAGCACACTCAAAAATCTTTTATTTTTGATGAAAAGAAAATAAAATAATGGATTATTTTTTCTGCACTATGTCGGTTATTACAGGCGGCCTGTTCACGTTCTCGACGTCAACTTTAAAGCTTTGCTCTGCCGTGTCCTTCCCGTCTGACGCGCTTACAGTAACCTCGTAAGTGCCAGCGCTGTCGTAATCAGTCTGCCACGTGAACATATTGTCTTCCTGCGCAAACCTTTTATCGCTGATGGCATAGGTTATCGCATCTTTGTCATCGTCTGTTGCAAGCGCAGTTATCACAATCTTGTCTGTTTCCTTGGCTTTTATGTCGCCTATCTCTTCCAAGGCTGGTTTCCTGTTTACATTTTTGACATCAATAGACCAGATTTTGCTTGCGCTTGACAACCCATCCGATACTTCAACCTTGACAGTATGGGTGCCTGCATCCTCATAAGTTGATTGGTAATTATATTTGCCTTCATTGCCGACATCAGCGCCGTCAAATTTCCATGAGTATGACAAAGGATCCTTGTTTAAGTCGCTGGCTGCAACGCTAAAATCAACTGCCTGTGTTTCATCAATCACCAAGCCGCTTTCAATCGGCTTTGCGCTGTCTATTGTCGGAGTTTCTTCCTTTTTGTTTACGATTACCAAAACATCCCTTGTTGCGGTTGATTGCCCGTCTGATGCTGTTACAGTAACTGTGTACTCTCCTGCGTCTCCATATGCAGTCTGCCATTCGCCTTTTTCGTTCAATGGCGATGTGAAAGTGAAAACCAAAGAAGTGTCTTTGTCAGGGTCTTCTGCTTTTGGAGCAAGGCTTACCATATCTATTTCCTGCACTACTACAACAACAGGCTTTTCTTTTGGCCCTTGCTCAACCACTACTTCCTTTTTCTCTTCTAGCTTTTCTTCTTTCTTTGCTTCCTTAGGAACTTCTCCTGTAACAGGCGGTTTCTCTTCTGGCATTGCTTCTTCCTTCTTTTCTTCTTCGATAAATACGTCCTGCTCTGGAAGATTTGCGTCTATGTGATTGACAAATTTTATAGGAACTTGATACTTTGTAGCGTTAGTTGTCGGCTCAGGCATCAGGAAGAATATATGCACATGGCTGTTCAACCCAAAGTCGCCTGGGCTTGCTCCATATGTTTTGCCGTCGCTGTGGTATGCAATTGCGATGATGGATGCTGTTTCCTTTGTGCTTGCCTCGAGAGGCTTTAGCTTCAATGAGAAAGAGGCTGTGCCTTTCTCGTCTGCCTTGAAAGAATTTTCCGAGCCGTCTTCAGCGCCGCAAGGCTTGTCCACTATGCCTGGATTTGGAGGGAATGTCATGCGCGAGCACCATGCTGTATAAACGCCGTTTGGAACCAGATTTTTGAATGAAAGCTCAAGCTGCGCATTTCCTTCATCTACGCTATAAATCCCAATGCCGCTTGCAGCGAGCCACTGCTGCAATGTAAATCCCAAGGCTTTGCCTTTGTCAAAAGGGCCAAGGGGATTTGAACCAACTTTAAATAGGTCATGTGGTGTTGCAACTGCTGTTGCATAAACTGTCTTTGCAAGATTTGCAGGATCTTTTGCCTGCTCGCCTTCAACTCTTATAACCTGCCCAGCTTCCTTTATAGGCTCCTTAGGCACCGTTGTTCCATAAAGAGTCTGATAAACCTCGCAGCTGCTCAGCAAGAAAACAGAAATTACAAGCAGAATAGCCAAAGACTTTGTTTTGAAATTCATTATGCACCCTCCTTCATTTTTTAGCAATAAAAAGTGTTGTTATTTTAAAATAATAACTTATATTTAAACTTTGTGGTAGTAAACAAATTTTTTGTTAAGATTTATCAACAGCATTGATATTTTTTAGAAATATTTTGGAATATAATAATTAGTATTGACAAAAAAATAAGTGAATGGTATCGGCGGGACTTTAGAGTGCTACCACTAGACATTCTTGCCTAAACTATATAAAGTCTGAAATCTGCTAATTCTGAAAAAGAGAACACGCAGAACTCCCAAATTAAGTCTTTTGGTTTTACAACACAAAAGCCTTTTACGGAGTTTCGCTTAACGTTCTCTTTTTCTTTGAACTCCAAAGTTTGTGACAAAATAAAAACTTTAGAGGTTGGTAAAAATGAAATTGGATAATTCAAAAATAGCATTCAGCAAAGCTGATTTGTGTAAAAATTTAATTTTGCCTGAAGTGATAGATGAAGATTTAGCAGAAGAGATAGGCTTACATGTTGGTGATGGTAGTATGAATTTCTACAAAATTAAGGATAAAATCAAAGGAATCTATCAGTTAAGAGGTCACTTAAAAGACGATAAAGAGCATTATTATAAAAGAATAAAATCACTCTACAAAGACCTATATAACATTAATATTTCTTTAAGAGATATGCCTTCTACTGGAGTTATTGGATTCCAATTGTGGAGTGATGCTTTAATTCAATTTAAACACGAAGTATTAGGATTATCTTTAGGCAAAAAGACAAACATCACAATTCCGAAAGAGATTATTGAGAATAATGAGTTGAGTAAAACATTCCTTAGGGGCTTTATGATACAGATGGGTGCTTGTATATTTATCAAAGATATGGAAAACCATATCCAAGAGTAGAAATTAATTCCACCTCTAAACTGCTAATGTGTCAGATAAAGCTAATGTTGAAGAACCTTGGTTTTATGTTTAGTCTACATCGTGAAGATAGGTATAAGTATGGTTGGAATGATTTGTATAAGATTCGCATTAGTGGAACAAACATGACAAAAAATTGGTTTTATCTTATCAAACCTGAAAATCCAAAGCATATAGCAAAATTTTCTAGAATAAAATAAAATGGGCCTGGACAGATTTGAACTGTCGACCACTCGATGTCTGAGCTGGTTATCAGTTCTGCCGCCTCTTTTGGAGACTCGAGCATTCTAACCAGACTGAACTACAGGCCCGAACGCCCCGAACCAGACTCGAACTGGTGACCTTGTGATTAACAGTCACACGCTCTACCTACTGAGCTACCGGGGCATAACTTTTTAAGGTTAAGAAGTTAATTTAAATAAGTTTCTACCAATAAGAAAATCAATTTATCGCCACAACTTTTATCTTGAACATAAGTTCTTTTCCCGCCAATGGATGGTTCAAGTCTATTACTACATTATCATTAGTTACTTCGGTTATAACTGCAGGAAGCTGCTGCCCTTGAGGGCCTTTCAAGATTAGCCTTCCATTAATTTCTATCTCCGGAGGAAATTTATCTCTTGGCACGCTTATCATCAATTGCTGATTGACTTCGCCATATGCTTCATTTGGCTTGATTTTTATTGTTTTTTCCTGGTTTAATTTCATGCCCTTAATTCCGTTTTCAAATCCCTTTATCACTTGGTTTTCTCCGATTGTGAATTCCAAAGGCTCTTTTCCTTCGGAAGAATCAAACACAGTGTCGTCATTCAATGTTCCTGTGTAGTGGACTTTTACTTTGTCGCCTTGGTTCATTAAGAATTACCTGTAATGTAAGAATAATTGAGGTTATATAAATATGTGGTAGATTCAAAAAATTAGTTTATCCTTAAGATTAATTATTTGGCAGTCTTTTCCTCTTATTACTTTCAGGTTCTTCCAGATAATTTTCCTGGCTGATTACTTTTTGCCCGCTTCTTTTTTCAAGCTCTTTTCTTGCAATGCCGGCAACTGCTCCACCTGCTTGTGCAGTTTCCTTATTTTCAATAAAACCTTGGGCATCTTTGTTTCTTGCAATTCTTGTTGTGGAAGCTTCTCCAAGCATGGTAAATATAAGCTCTAAATCATTCATGTGGTCTCTCAAGTTTTCTTTTTTGAGTCCTTTGAGCTTTTGGTATTCGCTTGGCGTCAATCCAAAAGTGGCTTTCGAAATTTCAGAAGTGAGAATCGAGTATTCTGTATCGGTTTCCACGCCTCTTTTCTTCCATTCATCTGTAAGCTCATCCCTGATGGCAATGCCCCTTACTCGTTTTTCTATCCAGTCATTGGAATAGCCTTTTTGCCTGTAGAGTTCCTTCATTCTTTTTTGAGCAAGTTCAGGATTTCCTATTTCCTGCACTCTTTCATAGCCGACTTTTGCGAGCCAGCGCTTGAACGGCTCTGCCTTTTTTGAAGGAATTGACTGTATAATCCTGAAAATAGACTCTGTGTTTGCGCAGTCTGTCTCATAATATTTGCCGTCAGAAGCTGCTAATTTCAGTTGTCGACAAAATGTCGATAACTCAATCCCAGAGGACTCTTTCTCCCTTTGCTTTAGCCTGTACCAATAATCCTTTGCATCAACGCTGTCTGTCAAGGCTGAAACTACGTCTATAACAGAAAAATGCCATTCATCATTATGCCATATTCTTCTTATTTTCTTGCCTTGGAATACTGCTAATTCTTTTTCATGCTCTGTCATTTTAGCAAGAGGGGGATTGTCTTGTTTAAATACTTTGTCTGAGCATGTCCAGTGCTTTTCCAATAGTTATATTGTGCTATAATCAGTTTTTAGGTTTGGGATTTTAAGTCATTGCTCATCTTTGTGATATAAGTCAAGAAGAATTATTTTATCTTCTTCTTTTGAATACATGTAGGAAAGCCTATAAGGCGAAACATAAACTTCCCTTGTCCCTTTGCGATTGTACATCATTGGCTTTCCAATCTCTGGATTCATGATTATTTTCTCAATTTGCTTTTTGATTTTTTCCTTTAGAACATTGTCTTTTATTTTTTTAAATATATTGGAAAATTGCGGATGGCGGTCAACATTTACCATTTTTTAAGTTCTTCAAGAAACTTACCTGCAGGCATAGAAATAAATTCGCCTTTTTCGTATCTTTTGTATGCCTCTTCAGTCCTTCTGGCAAACTCCAGATCTTCAGCAAGGCTTTTATCCATCTCTGAAGCTTTTTTCATTATAATCTGGTTTTTGTTTTTTATCAGGACGAGCTTTTCGCCTTCCTTTATGTTTTCCCTCATTTCAAGCGGGATTACAATTTGGCCTTTTGAGCTCATTCTGGTTATGCTTATGTCCATTCTTAATCACCAAGTAAGATTAGTCTTACTGGTATATAAAGGTTGCGGTTTTAACAGGAAGAAGCTAGTATCTAATGGTCTTGGATTGAATGAGGGGCTTTAAGACAGAAAGATTTATTAAAGAGTAAAGTAATTAAAGTGTTATGGCAGAAACAGTGACTATAACAAAGAAAGAGTATCAAAAATTGAAAAAGAAAGAAGAGGTAGATACAGAACTTCTACATGACATAGCCTCAGGGATAAAGGATATATTAAAAGGAAAAGTAAAAGAGGTTTAAAGCTTGCCTAGTATTTTATTAATCTCTTCCTGATAAGCGTCCAAGTTGGATTTGATTGTGTCAATAACTTGCTGCTGTGTTTTCTTGTCGCTGATTGTTATAATAAAGATAATTCTGTGCGAATCATAAACGAGAAAGTACAGCCTTTTGCCGTTAAACTTCTTTTCCCTGAAGAAATCATAGCCAAGCGGTTTCCCTTGCTGGGGATTTTGCTTCAAGGATTGCTCAAAATCCATCACTCTTTTTTGCTCTTGGCTGCTCAACTTCTTTAATTTCTTTTCATACCATTCTGAGCGGAAAACACGGAACATAAAAAGGATAGGTTATTTGACGATATTTAAGGGTTGTGGGTTGGAGGATTGGATTTTGGAGACGGATTTTTATTTTTTGGTTTCTTCTTTTTTATTTTTCTTTGGATATAAATACTTAATAAGATTATAGAAAACATTGTTATAGACACAGAGAGTAAATTAAATTCAAATTTAATTCCAGTAACATCAATATTAATATCTCCTGTCTTAATAAAATTGTACTCTATTTTACATGTAGAATAACTAGTCGAGATAAGTTCAAAAGTTTTTGTCTCATTTGGATTAAATTTTTCCGTTATTTCAGTTTTACCATTATTAAAATAACAATTTTGTTCCTTGACTCCTATTGTACCATTTGCTGTTTCGTTATACGGGTTAGTTATATTTACAATATTTCCTTTGATAAAGACTAATGACAATACCGCATTAGACCCATCTGATACAAACTGTGATATATGCCATGATGGGTTCATATCATTATCTAAATAATCAAAGAGATTGACTGGAGCTAGTTCAAAATATTTAGTGGTATAATTAAATATTTTTTCATCATAATAGAGAATTTTTTGATTTTTACTCATTATTAAAGCTATAGAACAAATTTCTAATTTAATATCATCCATGCATTTAGCAGTATAATGAGCAATATTACCAATATTGTTTGAAGAGGATAGGTGGGTGTTTATATCTATATTTAAACTACTTAGGTTTCTGACGTTTCTGAAAAGTCCTATATTGTTTATATAGTTAACTCGTTTAATTTGAGACTTATTATCAAATTCAAATTCCATATTTTTCCCAATGAAAACTTTTATTAGACTATAGTTTAAAGTATCTAATGGAGTTGACATTGAAAATGTTCCATTGTAATCGGTTTTTGTATAATCACCATAAGTTATTTCAGTATTTGTAAAAAGAGTAAAATAAATTGTATAATTTGTTAAAGGGTCGCCATTTTTTGTCAGTCTACCTCCTAGAACAGTAGGAATCAATATTAGGGATAATAGAATTAAACTAAATTTATTGTTCATTTTATTTCCACTTTCCTCTCCACCACAACCTTCCCAGTAACCGAACGTAACATCTGCCCCGTCACTTCAATATCATAAAATTTCTTCAGTTCAATTCTTCCTTTGACTCCAACAATAATTGGATAAGTTCCAAATTGACGACAAAAAGTTGTTTTGCCATCATAAATCTCGGCATAGCAGTTCGTTAATATTGTTCCGTTTGGAATCACTCTCTGCAGCATTGGCCAGTCAATCTTCTGCCTTATTTCATTGCGCCATTTCCAGTACATTTTCTTGTTCTTCCTCAAGAATTTGTCCTTGCCTTCGTTATATAATGAAGTGCCTTCAAAGATTGCAACTTGACGAATATTTATCCTTCTTAGCATCAATCCTTCATCATAAATTCTTGTAAGCCATTTCATGTTTTCTTCATGTGTTTTCTTGCTTTCATTTCGCAAGCCAAAAATTATATTCACGCCAGGCAAAAACCTTGGCATTCCATCCTCTCCTCTTTCTGCTCCATACTTGTTCAATATCTTTACCGCTTCATAAGCAATATTTGGAGGTGTATTCAGTGTATTTGCCTTCACAACCTCTAAATCAAAGCTCTCAACTCCAAAAGCAGCTATATTTCCAGATGTGCAATACTTGACAATTGCCTTTGTAATTGAAAAATCATTTTTTTTATCCATTACAACTTTCACAGGATTTACATTGTCAATATGCAGCACTTTTATGTCAGGGCAATTGGAATGAATCTCTTTCAGCAATTCAGCAGCATAAGGCAAAGTGTAAAAGCATGTCTGCTTTCCAAGCCTGAAATACCTAACGCCAAGCTTATAGAATTCCTTAATTTCGTTCAAAACATCTTCTTTCTCTCTGAATTCAACTCTATTCTTTATCGGCTCTGTGCAAAAGCTGCATTTTCCAATATCGCAGCCATGTCCTGTCTCAATCTCTATCATTCTGTAATCTGGAATTTGTTTTATAATTTGAGCTCCTGCAATAGCAAAATCTTTAACATCGGAATATTTGAAATTAAACATAGAATAATCAACTTTGTCAAACACCCCTAAGTCTGCTTTCTCAAAAAATCTGCCCCCAAAAAGCTGAGTGCCAAAAACAGCTGGACCTGTCAATATTTTCCTGCATTTCCACCCCATTATCATTGGAATTATTTCATTCAAAGTGCCAGGCACAGCAGAAAGATATTTCCCAGGCACATGAACTCCAAGCACAACAATCAAAGTATCAGTTTCTTCCAAAATTTTTTTTATATTTTTATAATTTATTGTTAGATTGTAAGTCGTAATGTCTGTTTTCTGTGATTGCTTTGTCTCCTTAACAATTCCATTGTATTTTTTTAATAATCTCAAATCATCAATGGTTAAATAATAAACATCTTCATTCAAAAAGCCCGCTATGTACCTTGGATAAGTGCCAAGATAAGGAGGCACTCCAAGCCCTGCTGGCTCATCTGTATAGCAGTCCAAAATAGCATATTTCATAGCAAATAAGTTTTCTTTTGCAATTAAAAAACCTTTCTGATATATCTATTAAAAAATGTATAATCAATGTTGGAATTGCTGGCTTACCCTGAGCTCAAGCACTAGGGATTGCGCCTTAGCAATTCCAACATTTCAAAATATATTCTCAAAACGGAAATATTTATATATATTATTAGATAAATGTATTTTCATGAGGAAATCATTAATTGCGTTTTTATCGATTCTAATGATTTTTGCTGTGGCGTGCGCATCACAGCCTGCTGAGCCTGCTCAAACTTCACAGCAACCTCCTCAAACACAACAACCTGCTCAGACTGAGCAAACAGCGGAAAAGCCTGTGGAAACTTCAAAGACTGTTTCAGTTGCAATCATGGGCTTCAAATTTGTTCCAGCTGATGTTACTGTAAATGTAGGCGACACAGTTATATGGACAAACGAAGACAGTGCGCCCCATACAGTCGAAAGCTCTGATAGCACATTAAGATCTGACGAGCTGTCAAAAGGAGACACATACTCATATAAATTCACAAAGGCAGGAAAGTACAATTATATATGCGGCATTCACACTTCAATGCAGGGCTCTGTAATGGTGCAGTAAATGAATAAGTTTTACTCAAACCTGCTTTTTTCTATTGTTGTAACAGCTTTCATGAATGGTCTCGACATGTTATACCATCTTGCAACCCATTGGGCTGTCCATCTTAATTATGTTGCAATAAAGCTGACTGTCATTTTCCTCACTGTGTGGATGATTACTCAGTTTATAGGAAAAGGAACAGAAGAGGGAATAGTGGCAAGCATCTACGGACCTTTTATATTTTACATATATTATTTATTTGCAGGCGCAACCTTAAACAGGGATGTCTTTAATATAGATGAGCAGTTCTGGTTCATGTTCTTGCATGTTACATTCATGCTCATAGCCTACTTCGCTTCATTCTACTTGGCAAAATCAAAAAACTATTGGCTAAAGACCATAAGCTTCATCTTAACAGCTGGTGTCACTTCAACTGCATTTTTCGCATTGTATATAATGATAAAGATGAGATTGCAGGGCCTTGATGAGGAAACAGCTGCAACGCTTATGACATTCAGCTTAATATTAGTGCCTGCTTTGTCTTACTTTGCCGGCATCATTATTGGGATTTTTATTGACAATACTCTAAGCAAAAAGTACGTCAACAGCTTGACTGCAAGTGCTGTAGCTGCTTTGCTAATCGGCTTTTTTTGGAAAGACATTGCAGCAGCTTTTTTTGCATTCATCATAGGAAATTTGGCATATTACATTATCCACGCTTACAAAGTACCTTTATCAAAGGAGGCTTCCAGATGAAAAAGAAAGGCTGGCTTATTCTTGGAATTGCTACAGGAATAGCAGGCATTTTTTACGAGTTTGTGCCGAGAAAAAGCATTAGGTCTATATCTGAGTTTCTTGTATTTGACATCGACATTTTAGGCCACAGGATAAGGCACAATGACTTGATATTGTTCGGAACAGTGATGCTGATTATCGGCTTCGTAAGCTTTTATAAGGTTTACAAATTGATGCGCAAAAAATAGATGCAAAGACATTTATATCTGCAATAAAACACATTTCTTATGTGGATAATAGCAATAATAATTACACTCTTGATAATACTGTTTCTGTTGAACTTTTACAGGGACCCTGAAAGAATAATCCCCAAAGGCAACAACATTGTTGCTCCAGCAGACGGCAGAATAATCAGCATCATAGACACTTCAAAAGAATCTATTGAAATAAAAAAAGGGGTTTTTGGAAAAATAAAAACATTGACAAAAGGCATTGCAAATGAATGCTATGCCATCTCAATCTTCATGTCGCCTTTTGATGTGCATATCAACAGGGCCCCAATAGAGGGAGTTATCACATCAATAAAGCATACAAAAGGAAAGTTCTTTGAAGCGTACAATCTGGAAAAAAGCCTTCTAAATGAAAAAAATGAAATAATAATAAAAAATATAAAGCTGAAAGTCAAGGTTATCCAAATAGCAGGCTTTCTGGCAAGAAGAATAATATGTTACGCCAAGCAAAATCAAAAAGTTAATAAAGGGGATAAAATAGGCATGATAGCTTTGGGAAGCCAGACAACGCTTATAATCCCAAAAGGGGTGGATTTAAAAATCAAAGTCAATAATAAAGTGAAAGCAGGAGAAACTATAATAGCAACATTGAGGCAATAAATATGGACGATAAACTACTATTTTTTTCAGCATTTATAAAGCATCCAAAACAAATTGGGTCTGTTATACCAAGCTCAAAATTTTTGATAAAAGAATTACTAAAAAATATTGATTTTGAAAATGCCCGATATATTGTAGAATACGGGCCCGGCACAGGATGCATCACCGAAGAACTTCTTAAGAGGGCAAGAAAAGACGCAAAGATACTGTGCTTTGAGACAAACAAGAAATTTTGCAGTTATTTAAGAAGAAATATAAAAGATAAAAGATTGATAATAATTAATGATAGTGCTGAAAACATCAACAAGTATATCAAAAAATTCAACATACAGAAAATTGATTGTGTTGTTTCAGGGTTGCCGTTCTCTGTACTTCCAAAAAACAAAAGATATATTATAATAAAAGAAACTAGAAAAACGTTAAAATACACAGGCAAGTTTGTGATATATCAATATCTAAACAATTTCAAAAAGCATCTTTCTAAATATTTCTCAAAGATTTCCATAAAATTCGTGCCATTGAACATACCTCCTTGCTTTGTGTATGTATGTGAGAAGCAATGAAATTAAGAATTGGGAAGGAAAGGATATTCCTCGCGCTGACTCTCCTGAGGATTGTGCTCGCTTTTGTCATAGGAATTTTAATCCTTGGGCAAAGAAGGAATGTTGCTGCTATTTTCTTCATCGCCACTGCGCTTATTGCTTTCTTTGAGAGCTTGATAAACAAGAGCTTGATTGAAAAGTCGCTGCTTAAATCCGTGCTTGATTTTTTTGCAGACAGGTTTTTGGTTGATATAGCTGCAATAATGCTTGTATTAAAGGATTTGCTGCCTTTATGGGTTATGCTGATATTCCTTGTCAGGGATCTGCTTACAGTAATAATAGGGTTTGTGCTGTTTTACCGCGACTTCAGGAGGGAATTCAAGCCTACAGCCCTTGGAAGAATAAGCCTCTTCTTCCAGATAATATCCTTAATACCTGTTGTGATGGGCAATCTCGATTGGGTTTTGATATGGATTGCAATAGTTATGACTTTAGCTTCGGGCATAGAATCATTGTTCAAATCGGAGTTCAGGCTTGTCAGGAGAAAAACAGACTTGGATGACTTTAAAATGCTGAGGCTTATAAAATTTGCTGATGTGTTTACATTGACTAATGTTATCTTTGGCATTATAAGCATACTTTTTGCAATAAAGGGTTGGTATAGCACTGCAAGCCTAATGCTTGTGCTGGCTGTCGTATCAGACTATTTTGACGGCAAAGTTGCAAAAATCATGGGGCAGCAGAATGAGTTCGGCAAAGAGCTTGACAGCCTTGCTGACACTGTAAGCTTCGGAGTTGCGCCAGCGATATTTGGGTTTGCATTGATACAAACGCCATTGGCAATCATCTCCTTCACGGTATTTTTGTTCTGCGGCATTTTAAGGCTTGCAAGGTATAACATAATGAATTTAAAAGGCGCTTTTCAGGGCATGCCAATCACACTGAACGGCGTCATAATTCCACTGGCTTATTTTTTAGACATCCCAATCAAGTTTTACCCCTACATCTACCTTGTACTTGGAATTTTGATGGTTTCCTCTTTAAGAATAAAGAAGCTGCCTTAAGCTTTGGCTGCCGGCTTCTTGTTAAAGGAATTTTTTGGCATGCTTAATGCCTTAAACACGTACACAATCATTGATATGTAGACTGTTGCTGCAGTAAGTATAAGTAAGTAGAATTTATATTCAAAATTTATCAGAATTGATAGTATTGCAATGTACATCAATCCCACGCTCATTCTTGCAACAAAAGTAACTGGAACAACTTTTTGCTTTTTGGCGTAAGCCATTTTCATTATTCCGCTTATCATGGATGGCGCAACAAGCAGCACAGCCCATGATCCATTAATGTAATTCTTTGCTACCATAAGAAAAAATGTCACTGTTATCAATGTCCAGTCTGTAAACGAGTCCAAGCCGCTGCCAAGCTCTGTTTTTTGGTTCATCAGCCTTGCCGAGACTCCATCCAGCTTGTCGCTTAATGCTATTATCGCAAAAATCAGCAGGGATATTTTTATGTTTGAATTCAAGAGGTAATAGGCAAAAGGGATTATCAGCAAAAATCTTGACAATGTGATAATATTCGGGAGATTGACTATCTTGCTGCCTGTCATCTTTTTTATCCTGATTAAGTATTCAAACCCTGAAATGATGGTTATCAAAACTGCAGCAAGCATCAGATACCAGCTGAATGGCAGATTCAGAAGCACAAATACAATTGCAATGCTCTGCACAACAGTCTTGGCTTTTCCAAAATTGCTTGAAGGCACCACTATCCTGCTTGGCAGCAAATAAATCCTTATTGCAGTTAGGATAACCTCCCTTGCAATGATTGCAGCAGCCATCCAGAGCTCAACGCCCTTACCTATAAGGAATATTAATGCTGTTGAAATCAAAAGCTTGTCTGCAATTGGATCAATAAGCTTTCCAAATTCTGTCACTTGTTTTTTCTTCCTTGCAAAATAGCCGTCAAGAAAGTCAGATATTGAGAGCATGGCGAAAATAAAAGCAGACAGGATATTTTTGTAGGGGATATCAACCAAAAGAATTACGGCAAATAAAGGTATCAGGCTCACCCTTATAATAGTTATTTTGTTCGGGATGTTGAATTTAAACTTCATAATTCACAATATTTACAACTGATTAAATAATCTTTCTAAAATGGATTAATTCTTTCTGTTTCTCAGGCTGTAAACATACCTCATCAAATCCAGTGTTTGTTTCTCAATATCTTTATTTTTTCCCATATGAACCTGCCTTCCAATTGTTAATGTTGAATTAAAAGGAATGTAAGAGGATTTTATCCCCATTGGAAGTATTGGTGTGTTTGTCTCAAGCGCGAGCCTTACGGCACCTGTTTTCGGATTTTTTGTTCTTCTAGTTCCGCCTTCAGGAAAAATCCCAATTATTTCGCCTGAATTAATTAGTTCTTTTGCTTCCCTATAAGCTTGCTCAGAATTAAACAATGGGATGCAGCCTGCCCACTGCCTGCATATTGTCTCACCTAAAAACCACCATTTCCCAGTTGACAAGAAATGAACTTTCTTGTTTAATTTTTTTAATATAGGATAAAGAATGTGTAATGGATCGATAAGTCTTTCGTGATTTGAAACAATTATAAATGATATCTCCTTTGGAATATTTTCTATGCCTTTGATATTTTTTATTAAAATCCTAAATAATGGAAAATAAATCCACTTCGATACTGTGTATGCCATTTAATCGTATTTAACTCCAATTAATTTTATTTTTGTTGATATTACGTCATAAGTTTCTTTCAAAAATGCCATCATGCCATATTTTTTTGTTTGTATTCCTATGTGACCCATCCCATCCAATTTTACCTTAGCAACTTTTAATTTTTTCTTTTTGCAGTAATCATTCATTACACTTTCAAGTCCCCATCCCCCTACAAGCGGACATTTCATTATTTCCATAAAGACTTTTGCTGAAAATGCCCTTTCGCCTCCTGTCAATGGAAAATACGGCATCAGCATATTTGCAATTGCATTTCCTTTGTCCCTTAACCCAATAACCATTGCAGCGCCATCATTCAAGACCGGCCCAAGCAGTTTGTCAACATGCTTTTCTTAAGGCCCATCAGGTCGGCATCGAACAGAAGTACAACGTCAGACTTTATATTCCGTGAACCTGTCTGGACTGCCCCTCCTTTTTCATTCGGATGTTTTAGATTTATTATTGTAATTTTTGGTTTTTTGCCGGCTTTAAATTTATTTATTATTATGGGTGTATTGTCTGTGCTTCCTCCATTAATTACCAGTATTTCATTAATTCTGCTGGTTGATATTAATGCTTCTAATACGCCTTTCACTGGTTTTTCCTCATTATATACCGGAACAATGGCAGTAACTTTCATTTTAGCTATGCAAAACTATTTAAACCATTATTTAAAAAGTTTTGTAATGGCAGAATCTTTTGCAATATTCATATTAAAATGCTTTTACTTAATGCTTCCAGCCTATTTTGCCAACATGTCTCCCGTCATGGTAAAGAAAATAAATCTGTTTAATTTTCCGATTGACTTTAACAAAAAAATTGGCGACAATCCCATTCTTGGAAAAAACAAAACTTTTAGAGGCTTGATTTTTGGCGTTGTTTTTGCCATTATAATTGCTTACTCTCAATTTTTGTTGTACGATATTGAATTTTTCAGGAATATTTCATTTGCGGATTATCAAAACTGGCTTTTGCTTGGATTTTTGATGGGCTTCGGAGCTTTAACAGGAGACGCGATAAAGAGCTTTTTCAAAAGAAGGGCTGGAATCGCTCCAGGCAAAAAATTCATCCCTTTTGATCAGACGGATTTTGTTATTGGAGCTTTTCTCTTCATCACTCCGATTTTTGATTTGACATTAAAAATATTTGCTGTAGCATTAATCTTAAGCTTTGCATTGGACATACTTGTCAACCACATTGCTTTTTACCTAAAAATAAGAAATGAGAAGTGGTAATCACAAAAAGAAAAGCAAATTGGCAATTACAACAAATCCCATATTGTAAAAAATAACCTTATAATAATTTTTTTCTTTTTTGTTGTAGATTAATGAAGCCGTAGGCATTCCATACATCAAAATCAAGCTTGATTCCATTGTAAAAAGATTCGTGTTTTTTGAGCTTAAAAAGAATAATATTCCAAGAAAGGCATATATTATAATTGATTTTTTAAGCAAATCTTTCACTTTATATTCAATAACTAATAAGAAAATAAAATAAGTCAATAATATGGCAAGATTGAAATAATCGTTAAAATAGTAAAATACTGCAAAAATAAAAATCAGATATAGCAGTATTTTCCTAGATAAAACAAAATATTTCTCCAGCGGCTTTTGCTCTTCAGGAGCTATTCTTACAAGCAATATGCCGATAAATAATCCCAAAAAAGAGATTATGGAAGCAAAAAAATAATTTATGAATTGCATTATGCTTTATATATTGCCGATTTTCTTTATCCTTCTTACGTGCTTCGGCTCGTTGCTGAAGCTTGTGTTTAGCCATGTATCCACAGCCTCTATCGCTTCCCTTTTAGTCAGAAACCTTGCCCCAAGGGAAAGTATATTGGCGTCGTTGTGCGTTCTGGAAAGCGCTACAATTTCAATATTGCTGCCGTAGTACAAAGCAGCCCTTATTCCCTTTATTTTGTTTGCGGCAATTGCCTCACCCTGCCCTGATGCGCCGAAAATTATTCCCCTGCTGGCCGGATTTTTTGCAACCGCCTTTGCAGCAGACACTATAAAATCAGGGTAATCATCTTTTGGCTCAAACTCATGAGCTCCCATGTCTTCCACTTCAAATCCTTCGTCAAGAAGGTATTTTTTTATTTCTTCCTTCAGCTCAAATCCCGCATGATCAGAGCCGAGAAATATTTTGCCTTTCATATGAGCTAAATCAATCCAAGTACTTTTAAATCTTTCTCCAAGCCCGGCACTGTCGGGTAATTTTTAATATCTTTGTGGTTTATCCATCTAAATTCAACGTTTTCATGGTCCAGATTTACATTTCTTGATTTTACTTTGCAAAGAAAAGGCATTATAACCCAATGTTTTCCATTGCTCTTGTCATTTTTCTGGAATAATTTGCCTTTTTTGACAATTTTTGCATTTAGCCCAGTTTCTTCTTTTATTTCCCTCAAAACAGTATCTTCTGCTGGCTCAAATTCTTTTACATATCCAGAGCAAAAGCTCCATTTGTTCGGGTAATTGTAGTCTTTTGGGGATTTTTTAAGGATTAGAACCTTGCCTTTGGTTTTGACAACCCCTGTAACAACAAAATAGGTTTTCATTATTGATTAGAATAAGTTGTTGTATTTAAATCTTAATACCAGCTTCCTCTCCAAGTTGAATGCCCCCACTGAATAAGCAAATCAACCCCAAGCCTTTCAACCTGCAAAGGCACATCGCAAGCGCCAAAGCAAGAGCCCATCCAAATGACAACATTTGCTTTTGTGTTTTTTTCTATTGATTGCTGTATCTCATTTGCTCTTGGCTTTAAGCCGTCTGGCAGTTGAACACAGACAAGCTTTGCATTATCTTTATTGATTCTTTCAATTACTTTATTCAATTCTAAGTCATAGTTGTCCATAGAAAGAAGAATAGTTATTTGATTTAAAAATTATTTGGTTTTAGGTGTTTTGAATTTTATTCTTTCTGAGGCTATTTTTTCTAGAACATCTGATATAAGAGAAGAAATTCTTTTTCCCCCTATCTCATGGCAAGCAACATCATCAACATAACCGTCAGGCTCTGAAATTGGTAAATCCTTAAACTTCCTGTTAATCAAATCGTATAAAATAAACATAAAACCTCTCCCAAAATAGCCGCTTGCAGTTGAATGTTTCTTTAAATCTTTTTTATCATGTTCAAAAATAACAAAAGTGTAAAAATCTTTTTTGTCTACCCAATCTTCTGTATCGATAATACTTCTAATTCCAGGAGGATTTGGATATTTTTTATGATTTGTGTAGAATATTATAGAAAATATTTGTTTATTATCTATTTTTGATGTATACTCAATAGTAATTACAAAATCTTTAGGATTTATCCTCGGGCTATTAGAATATATTTCCTCCTGAGTACCACAATAAATTCCTTGAGGTTCATTTCTAGAAGCCTGTGTATAAGTTGCTTGATTTTGTTGTTGAGAAGCACCTTGCTTAGAAGGCAAATTAGGCTGATTTGCAAATAATTGTAAGGCAACGTAAGGAATTGCAACTAATTGTTCTAGCATTTTAATCAGATTTTTGATAAAAGAATAGAATTGATTTTAAAAATTTGTTGGTTTTTTATAGCGAAGGATTATTATAAAGGATCAATAGGTGGACCTGTGTGAGGCACTGGCACTAAATAATGTTTTCCACGATAAATATGTTTGTATTCTGGGCTGATAGAATTTGGAAAACGTTCTACCGTAAAAACCTGGTGTCCGCCTTCTTTTGCAATTTGCTCTAAAGTTATAGGTTCCTTATCATCATATAAAGGTCGCATATAACGGAATAATTGTGAAGCATCATTATTTAAAACCCCTCTTCCAACTTGTTTGCCGTTGCAATCTCTACTTACCCTACTTATCAATGAAATTGCATTAGGATCTTGAGCCGTAGCATCATATAAATCCCACCAATTATCTCCAAATTTAGCGTATCCTACAAACTTACAGTCTTTGCTTTGAGCATAACCAGTAGCGACATTTACTACATCAACTTTCTTATCAGTCAAAAATATTTGAAACTCGTCCTTACTCCTGAAAGGATTTGGTTTATTCTCTGCATTTTTCCATGCTTGATATCCAACAACAGCACTAGAACCTAAAACAAGTGTACCTATACCTAAATATCTAAGCAAACTTCTACGACTAACACCATTACCCCTGTTCAACAAATTGTTTGTATAGTCTTTAGCCACTTTTACCTTCACAAAAACAGTTCATCCATCTCAAATTCAGAAAGATCTTTCTTGTTTATTAGCTTTTCGAAATCCTTGTCCTTCATCTTCTTCCTTTCGCTTCTCATTAACTCAATCTGTTCCATGTCCTCGTCAAAAAATAATTCTTCTGTTTCCATTTTTAATCATTCAACTTTGCTTAACTTGTGATTCCAAATCTAATCTTCTTTCTTCAAGTGCGGCTTTACCACCCATATGATGGGCATGTG
>ORJL010675195.1_pt1 | contig 37975 bp, 37 predicted proteins | sample 1779941 | NCBI WGS metagenome assembly ORJL01 (sample SAMEA104232317, study PRJEB22302) | groundwater metagenome | biome: forest; feature: aquifer; material: groundwater | place: USA | collected 2011-08-07 | depth 5.8 m | reverse complement strand
TTCGCCCCGCCTGCCATCGCCCAAAGCTGATTATGTAATTATGGAGATTTGGTGAAAAATATCGCGTCAAATCTCTTAAACCACCTTGGCAACTCTGGCATTGGCGGGCAGGTCGGACGCCGTGTAAGTGGTTACACTTCCGCCCGTTCCTCGCTCGACGAAATAACTAGCAAGAAACCAAACAAAAAATCCGCTCGACCGGCGGACTTTTTGTTTCGGAACATTATCCAGATTATAAATTTAATTTTTGGTTTATGGTTGTTGGTTGATATTGATAGTCGTTAGCCGTCGGTCTCTTAGAACGGGTTTTTCTACCAACTTACTTTCTCAATTCAAAATGGAGGTGAGGTCCGGTGGAGCGGCCGGTGGAGCCGACATAACCGATGACCTGTCCGCGCACCACATACTGTCCGGCACTAACGATGCTCTGGTTCATGTGCGCGTATAAGGCCTGCGTTTTTTTATTGCTGTGCTCTATGACCACGTAACAGCCGTAACCGCCGTTCCACCCGCCGCACCTGCTTACTGTTGTATATCCATCGTCTACTGCGAAAATCGGCGTCCCTAGCGCGGCCGCCATATCAATACCGCTGTTTTTGTAGCCGTGAAATCCTTGTGAGATATAATAACCGCTCATAATCGGGCGAAGATAATAGTCCCCGTAATAATTCTCAAACAGACCTCCCCCTCTCCGCACTGCCGTGCCGGAATTTATCAACGGTTCGCCTTCCCCATTCGGAATAATTACAATCGTTCCGACCTCCGGCTTATAACCAGAAGACCATCCGTTGAAAGCCAGGGTTTCGTTGATGTCGCCCCCGTACTTTTTGACAATCCCCTCAAGCGTCTCGCCCCCAGCCACCGTGTGCTGGATGCTGTCCATAGGCAAAATTATTAAAACCTGCCCCGGTTTTATGACGGTTGAAGTTGTCAGATTATTGGCCCAACGGATGGTGTTAACCGACACCCCATACATCTTGGCGATAGTTCCCAAAGAGTCGTCTTCATGAACGACATATCTGCTGATTTGTCCATTATTATTATTGTCTGGATTATCAAGAACATCCACCCACGTGCCTATAGAACCGGAGTCAGGAAGGAGGGCGCTGTCGCCAACTACGGTAATGTCACCCCCTCCGCGGGCAAAATTGGGGTCTGGGCTTACCGACGCCTGAAGAATCGGCATGTTTTGTGAATTGTTTTGTGTGCTTTTTTCGGCCTTGGTTTGTTTCCCGGAAAAAAAACCGTTTACAAACGACAAAACCCCCGCGCTAGCGGAAGCCGGGGATAAAAACAGCACAGAAGACATCGCCAACGAAAAAACCAGCCTTCCTGCTAAAAGCTTGAAAAATAACGCTTTTTTCGTCCGGCACCCGCCTAAACCGGCAGGTAAACCGGAGTCTTTTGAGTTAAGAGAGATAAGCCTATTTTAAAACCGCCGTTATCCTTTTATGTTTTACAGTACGACCAAAAATGGGCTGTAAATGGAAAAACTAACGATTTGGGGCCAGAAATAGCCAAAAACTACTAAAATGGCTCTGTTGGGCCATTTTTAGTCCATTTCATCCATGTTTTCTGGTACCTATGTTAATGGTATCAACCACCCACGATAAGTCAACCAATATCTAAGGAGGGTGTGGATAACGCAATTAGGTGCTATTATTGGCGTAACAACATGAACATAAATATGAAAATGGAAAGTTCTCTGCCGGAAAGAGAAGGTCAGGTCCCAATAACGGGGGGTGTTCCTCCTTTGGCTATGACACCGGAGGGAATGGAGGAAACAAACGAGTACTCGGTGACTATTGATGGTCAGGAAATTACTTTCCAAGACGATGCCGAGTTAAGCAACGAGGAAGCGGCGAACATTGCCCAAATGATTTATGAGCGGCACAAACGGGAGATGTCTGCAAAAGAAACCCCTCAAACGAAAAAAACAGGCGAGGGACCAACGCAAGAAACCTCCGCCGGGCAGAGAACAGAATACGAAGATCTGATAAGGAAAGGGCGAGGGAAGCGGACGGGGGACGAGAACGCGCGCCTTAAAGAGCTTGGCGGGTTGCTCGGAAGTAATCGTCAAGGGGAAAAACCCAAAGACAAACCAAAACCACAGACAAAAGGAGGCAACCAATGGCGCGATGAAAAGAAAGAAAGTTCTGATAGACACCGCTCCGTGAAGCACCGAGGGGAAGGGAGCAATAGTGGCGCGGCGAAGCCAGAAAATGTTAATTCGGGCTTGCGCGGTGAAATCCTCGTATTACGAAACCTTGAGAGAGAGCTCACTAAAGAGGGCGACTCGACAAAAAAAGAAGCTCTGTTGAAAAAAATTACCATACAAAAAGGAAGGGTCTACGGGCTGTCAAAAAATACTCCTCTGTCGGTTCCTCAGTCGCCAAAGCCAAACTTATAATTGGCAGCGAGGGAGAAATGGAAAAAGCTAATGCTTTTTGCATTTAGACCGAGCGAACCAATTTTATTGTACCCAGTTATATAATTTTCTAAACCGAAGAATTTCCACCTAGTTCTTCTTGATTTTTTGTGTGACGAGCAATTTCCCGGACCTCTCGAAAAAATCTCGCCCGGCCGTGCGGGTAAAGCCCGCGTAGCTTTGTGTTATATTTACCGAATGACAAACAAAAGCGGGCTTAATTCGCAACAGGGAAAAGCGGTAAACCACAAAGACGGGCCACTTCTTGTCATCGCCGGAGCTGGGGCGGGAAAAACGAAAACTATCGCTCATCGCATTTTGAATCTGGTAAAAAGCGGAGTTCAGCCGGAACAAATTCTCGCCATAACTTTCACCAACAAAGCCGCCCGGGAAATGTCGGATCGCGTAATGGCCTTACTTCTCAAAGAACGGGGGTTTATGGACGGCGTAAAAGAAAAACCGTTCATAAGCACTTTTCACGCGCTCGGCATACATATACTAAGAGAAAACGCCCAAAAAATGGGCCTCTCCCGTCATTTTTCCATATTTGACCAAGACGATTCCACTTCGGCGGTGAAAGAAGCTCTGCGAGAGGAGGGCCTCGACCCCAAGCAATTTGAGCCTGGTCGAATAAGAAACACCATCTCGAGACACAAAGGCGATTTGATAACTTGCGAAGAGTATTCCGTTTCCGCGGAAGATTATTTCCCAAAAATAGTGGCCTCTGTCTGGTCGCGCTACGAACGAATCCTTGAAAAAGAAAAAGGCCTTGACTTTGACGACTTAATACTTAAAACCGTCAAGCTTCTAGAGAAGGACCCATCTGTCTTGAAACATTATCAAGACAGATGGAGATATATACACATAGACGAATACCAGGACACCAATGTTTCGCAGTACAGACTTTCGCGCCTGCTCTCCGAAAACCATAAAAATATCTGCGTAGTGGGCGATTCGGACCAAAATATCTACGGGTGGAGAGGAGCAAATCTGAAAAACTTGCTCAATTTTGAAAAAGATTACCCCGGAGCGACGGTTGTCTTGCTTGAAGAAAATTACCGGTCAACCCAGACTATTCTTAAGGTAGCCAACGACGTCATAAAGAAAAACAAAATCCGCAAAGAAAAAAAACTGTTCACCAAAAACGAACCGGGAGAAAAAGTCAGCCTATATGCCGCTTACGACGAGGGTGACGAGGCCCGGTTCGTGGCCGAAAAATCCCGGGCTCTTGTTTCAAGCGGCGTGCCGAAAGAGGAAATCGCGGTTTTATACAGAGCCAACTTCCAGTCGCGGGCTCTGGAAGAAGCGTTTCTTTCCGTCGGAATTCCTTACCAAGTGCTGGGAACAAAATTTTTTGAAAGGAAAGAAGTGAAAGACGTTCTCTCTTATCTGCGGGCGGCCTTAAACAAAGACAGTCTCTCCGACTTAAAACGCGTATTCAATGTTCCTCCGCGCGGAATAGGACCAGCCACCATAGTCAAAATATTCGCCGGGAAAGTCGATTCTCTTTCTCCGGCCATGAGAGAGAGAGTGGAATCATTTTGGGGAATTCTTTCCGAAATAAAAGGGGCGATAGAAACTAAAAAAACTTCCGAAGCAGTTAAGTTCGCCGTCAAAAAAACCGGCATCGAAAAAATGCTAAAGAGCGGGGGGGACGAAGACAAAGAAAGGTTCGAGAACCTGATGGAACTTGTGACTTTGGCCACAAAATACGATATTCTGCCAGACGGGGAAGGTATCGAAAAGCTTTTGGATGACGCTTCTCTTTCAAGCGACCAGGATTCTCTCGGACAAAACAAGAAAAAAGAAAGGGCGGTGAAACTAATGACGGTGCACGCGGCCAAGGGGCTCGAGTTTCGCCATGTTTTTGTCACGGGGCTTGAGGCGGACTTGTTCCCTCACCGCAAAATAAATTCCGGAAATATTTCGGAGGAACAGGAAGAGGAGGAGAGGAGGCTTTTTTACGTGGCGGTAACGCGCGCCAAGGAAAAATTGTATCTTACTTTTACCGAAGTGCGCACCATCTACGGCTCGCGCCAAATAAACGCGCCTTCGGAATTTTTGGGCGACGTCGGAAACGACCTGATTGAATTTGAACAGCGCGACAACCTGATGCGCAGAGTTGTTCGTCTTGATTAAAATTATTAAAAACGCAAAAACATGATTCGGACCAACCCCATCGTAAAAATTTAGCGTGGTTTTTAAACAAAAATGGACAAGCATACGTCAAAGACAAACGCCGGATCATCTGGCGCAAAATTTCACTACGGAGCCAAGAAATCGTTGGGGCAGAATTTTCTGAACTCAAAAGGGGCGGTGGCCGACATCATCCGGACGGCGGAAATTAAACACGGAGAAACCGTTCTTGAAATCGGGCCGGGCAAGGGAATTTTGACCCAAGCTTTGCTTTCGGCCGGCGCGCAAGTCGTTGCCGTTGAAAAAGATATTGCACTTTTTGATTTTCTCAAAGAAAAATTTGCCGAGGAACTAAAAAGTGGGCAACTGAAACTAATCTGCGGCGACATCCTCGCATTAAGCCCTCACGACTACCAACTACAGACTACCAACTACAAACTAGTTTCTAACATCCCCTACAGCATCACCGGCGAAATTTTAAGAAAATTCATCGGGGGGAACGCAAAGCCCTCATGCGCCGTACTTCTCGTTCAAAAAGAAGTGGCCGAAAGAATTGTAGAAAGGGGCGGTAAAGGGAGCATTCTTTCCGCGAGCGTATCTGTGTACGGAAAACCGAAATATATAAAAAAGGTTCCGGCGCGTTATTTCAATCCGAAACCAAAAGTGGATTCCGCCATTCTCCTTGTGGAAAACATAAAAAATTCGTTCAAAAACGAAAACGAAGAAAAAAGATTTTTTGAAATATTAAAAAGGGGGTTTGCTCACAAAAGGAAAAAGCTTTCGGGCAATTTGTCGGAAGTATTTGAAAAAGAAAAACTGGCCGAAATTTTTGTTTCTTGCGGAATTAGAACCGATGCCCGCGCCGAAAATCTAAAACTATCCGACTGGCTCTGTTTGAGCAGGTCGTAGGCCTGCCCCGTAGTGAGCTTCACCGTGTACCGAGCTTTGCTCTGGTACCGCGGTACTCTCTACTGCTGGGGTCGTCGGTCGTAAGTTCTTTTACGATGTTCCGATTTTCCCTATCGTTCCCTGAACAACAGGGAAGGGGAAGCAGGGAGTGCCGACCTGAAGACAGATTCCGCCCGGAGAGTAGTCGCCGAGAACCCACGAGCCCGGAATGGGTTTCATGTTGGCGTGAAGTTTTGAGGTCGGAGAAAGAAGAAATATGCCGCCCTTTGGCGGACCGACAATCAACCCAATGCCCGGCGAACAGGTGCAGGGGATGGCCACGCTAATCATCCCGCCAAAGGTAAGTCCTCCGCCTCCGCCGGAAGAAGTCCCGCCTCCAGTCATCGCGCCGCCAATTATATTTCCCAGAAGCCCGCCGCCAACTGTACCGATAAAAATCGAAAGTGTCCGACCAAAACCTCCGCCAATTTGATTTCCCATCAAGCCACCCAGCGCGCTACCCGCAACCGTTCCAAAGTTAGACCTACTAGACCCCGCGATTGAAGTGTTGGGGCTGGAACCACGCGAGCTACTGCTTGTCTGAGACACCGCCGCTTGACCGAAGCCAAAAGGTGGCAGAAAAATTACCAGGATTAGAAATAAAATGGGGAGTTTTTTCATTCTTAACCGTATTATACATTTTTCTGGCAAAAAATTCCAAAGCGTGTCTGTTGCCTTAGTTACTAGGCCGTTTCTTGCTATAATACGGACAAATGGGACTGCGCAAGGTTATTGAGAATAAGATTTTCTGGACGATTGTTGTCGCCATAATTATCGTCTCTTTTTCTTTTGTGGCTTCGCGCCCAAAAAAGGATGTGTCGGAAAAAACAGCGGGAAGTGAAGCCGTTCAAACAACAAGGGAAATTTCCCTGAACGAACTTGTAAACAAAGACTCCGATAAAGATAGAGTAAAAGACTGGGAGGAAGAGCTGTGGGGAACCGACCCTTATAACCCGGATACTTTGGGACGCGGATTTGGCGACCTTGCGGAAATAAACAAAAAAAGAGCAACTCTCCCAAAAACCGCTACTGATACAAAAAATGGAAACTTGACCGAAACCGATGCTTTTACGCAACAACTTTTTGCTTCCATTATGGCCTTAAAACAAGACGGTAGCATGACCGACGAAACCATGAGTGATGTTTCGTCGTCAATTGTGGAAAATCTGAAAAAAGAAGCCGAGGAAAAACAATATTACGCCCTATCCGACCTAAAAATAGTACCGGCCGGGACAAGTTCCGTCATTTCGTACCAAAAAGACATGGCGCGCGTCGCCAAGAAATACAGCAACGCGGGTTTGGGAAAAGAAATCACCGCTCTTGCCAAAGCCGTGGACAAAAAAGATTCGGGGAGTCTCAAGGGTCTGGACAAAACTACAACTATTTACCGACACCTGCTTGACGAGACACTCTCCGTAACCGTGCCTAAAAATTTGGCCCCTAACCACTTAATTATCGTGAACTCGTACCGCAATATAATTGAATCTCTCGGGAACGCCGAGAAAATCTTCAGTGACCCCATTGTCGGACTTGTTGAAGTCGCCCGCTACCGCAACTCTTCAAATCTGCTTATCCTTTCTCTGGCCATCCTTGGACGATATTTTGAGATTAGTGATACAATAATAAGAGCAATGTCAACTCAAGTAAATTGATAAAGTGATTAATTTTAATCTATGAAAAACCTTTTTGACTTAATATTTTTAACCTCGTTTCTGCTTCTCCTTTCTTTTGGAACGCCCGCCACTAACCGCGCCGAAGCGACCATAAATCCGGGCTGTAGCGCTTCTTTTGGAGTGGTCCCTTCGGGAGATTGCGTGCAACCAAACGCGGCCGCTGACGCGGTCGCGGACAATATTATTTTGGAAACTGCGGAGGGCGATGTTGCGGATGACACTCAAGGCGATTCAACCGCGGACGATACCGTTTTGGAAACCGCGGGGGACGATGTTACGGATAATGCCCAATCCGATATCGGCACCGGCATACAATCGGCCATAAGAAGCTGCACCGGCGCGAGCGGCGGCATTTCAAACATGCTCGGTTCTCTCGGCAATTCTCTCGGACTTAATTTCGGTAATTTGACATCCGGCCTGACCTCAACAATCGTGGGCGGGGCGGGTTCTGTTTTGCAAAACATAGGCGTTTCTCTGGGCAGTCAAATTTTCGCTGACGCCGGCAGCATATTAAACACATTCGCCGGGGAAGGCCTGGGCAGCGCTCTCGAGGGCCTGGGAAGTTTAACCGGGTTAGGCGAAGGAATTTCCGGAATAATGAGCAGTTTCAGCGGCATCAGCAGTATCGCCGGACCGATAAGCGCCATTATGGGAGGAGGCGGGCCGGTACCAACCGCCGACAAGAAGACGCAGGACGCCGTCGCCGCCATTAAGAAAAAAGAAACTTGCGACGACGCCATCGCTTATGCCATGGCGCACAACGTCACTCTGCCGACAGCCATCGCCAGAGCCACTAACTATTTAAACACCGGCGGTACTGGCGGCACGCCTCTTTTTGTGACTAATCCTACGAGGTATTATCAAAACATTGCCAGCGAACAAACAAAGATTTTGCTTGGGGAGGTAAGCCGCAGCGGTTCTCCATTCGCCAGCCAAATAATGCCGAGTGTCGTAAGAACAAGCCAAAACCCGAGCCGGAACGACTTCGCCAGAAAAATCGCCCCAAAATTGGAACAGCGGGTGGGAGCGGAAAATGCGGCCAAATTCCGCGCGGGCGATCCAAGCGGTTGCCCGGGACAACAATATATGCAATGTCTGCAATCCACCATATTTAATCCGGGCGACAGCTTTTTGGGTTCCGCTATTACCACCTACGACACATTGGACGAACGCCAAACGAGCGCGGTGAACAACGCCAAGGATGAGATGGCGGCAGGGCAGGGAATGTTGGGGAACAAAGAATGTGTCGCGGAAGAAACCGACGAAGAGACCGGAGAAACATATTGTGTGGAGTACGAAACCATAACACCGGCCATCGCCGCTTCAGCCCAACTGCAACAAGTGGTAGAGAGCCCCATCCGCCAGACGGAACTGGTAGACTCGGCCGGCGAATCGTTGCCTCCGGTCTTTACCCGTTTTATAAACCAGTTTCTGGGGAATGGCCTCTCGCAAATGAGCAGAACCGGCGGGTTTGCCGCGAGTATAAGTTCCTACAACAATCGGGCGGCCGGACAAGTAACCTCCACCTTAAATACCGCCGTCCAAAATACCCGAAGCTACAGACCCGTTTTGGAACAAGGCGTGCAGATTCTAGGCAACATATTAAGAGACCTTAATACGCTAGGCGCGTGTTACAATAGCGTTGATTCTCTCCTTCTCGAAAACAACCAGACCGTAGAACCAGCGTCCTCCCGCCCGGCAGCGGAGGAAATAAGCAACCGGTCAAATTACCAAGCCGTCTTTGACGGATACACAGCCGAGCTTTCGGCTTTGACCCAAAACCCAAACCGCGCCACGAACGACCAGCAGATCCTTACTACGGTCGGTCAAGTTTCCGCTCTCAACTCCAAAAAAACCGCCATCGCTGGATATTTGACTGATTGCCGAGCGCGCGAAACGTCTCTTAGGGAAACTCGCCGCGACATAACAAACTCCTCGGACTCTAGCAGTGGCGATTAGCTTTCCAAAAATGCTAAATATCTGAACTTTTTTGCTCATTGTGGACAAAATGCAAATTAATCAACAGAAGTTTGATATAATATGTAGGTTGAAAACACTCGTCCACAAAAAATCGGGGTTTTATTTCTTTGGCGCGACACTAATCGCGATGTTTGTGTTTTCCTTTTTTTTCTTCGCGCCGGCGGGAAAAGTGTACGCCCTTGATTGTCCGGATGGTTCGGTTGAAAACGTAACCCTTAATCAATGCGAAAACGCCAGCGGGGATATCGTAGAGTCCGCCACGGACCAAACGGAAGAGGTCGCCTGCGGACAAAACGGCGGGACTTGGAGCGGTGGCGTGTGCCAAGTGGCGGAAACGGGCGGTTCAGAAACTGGTGGTACTGTTGGCAGCGGCGGCTCACCTTTCAGTTGCGGTCCCGTTAGTTTCTTCATGAGCTTCGGGCTTTGCACTATCTGGCTTGTCGGCAAGGTTTTGTTCACTATTCTCGCCTGGGTGGTCATGCTCTCGGCCATGCTTCTTCAGTTCTCCATAGATTTTAATATGAATATAAAACAGTTCCTGGATGGCTCATCGGGAATTGATTTGGTTTGGTCAACCATTAGAGATTTAGCCAACATTCTTTTTATTTTCTTTTTGCTGTGGATTTCCATCCAGACAATTCTTGGTATGGGCGACGGCATCAAGAAAGCTCTGCCGCACATACTGTTGGCCGCTCTTTTAATAAACTTCAGTATGTTTACCACGCGGGTAATCATAGACGCTTCCAATATTGTCTCCCTCCAATTTTATTCCAGCATGACCCAAAATGACCACTCCATTGATGAAAGTCTCCTGCGCAACATGCGCTTGCAGGGTTTTTTTAACAGAGCCGACACCGCCGATAGCGCGGTAAGCGGAGACACCAGTTTGCTTGGTCAAGCCTCAACCAAAACAAATCTTCTTATAATCGTCGTTTTGGGCAGTATCTTTCTTGTCATCGCCGCTTTCGCTTTCCTAAACGCCGCCTTTCTGTTCATAGCCCGGGTCGTCGTCTTAACTTTGCTTGTGGCCACCTCTCCCATCGCTTTCATCGCAAGCATTCTCCCTCAAAGACTCCAAAAATATCACAAGATGTGGTGGGACAATTTGTGGGACCAGATGCTTGTAGCTCCAGTTTTTCTTTTGATGCTGTGGGTCATTCTCAAAATATCCGGCTCGATGTCGGCGGCGCAAATGGGCGCCGATGGCAGACCGGCGGGTGCATTCCTTGACGCCCTCAATCCGGGAAACCTGGGAACAGCCGATACAACCGCCCCTCTTTTTAATTTTTTGATATTAATAGGGCTTCTTATCGCCGCAGTCAAGGTTACTAAAGAGTTGAGCGGGAGCATGGGCGCGTCCATTACTTCCATGGGCGGCGCGGCCTTGGGTATGGCGGCAGGGGGTGTCGGGGGGTTTGCGCTGCGAAATACCGTCGGGCGCGCGGCAAGCAAGCTTGCGCAATCGGAAACATTAAGAAATTGGGACTCACAAAATAAATTCTTCGTAGGAAAAGCTTTGCTTAAAGGGACGGAGGGTCTGTCAAAAGCAAGCATGGATGTCCGCGGCGGGGTGCCGCTAGTCGGCGGTGTTGCCGGGAAAATTGCCGGGGAGGCTGGCGTGTCTGTTGGTTTCGGCAAGGCTGGCGGTGAGGGAGGGCACCAAGCAAGGCTTGATAAGCAAGTAAAGGAGCGGCAGGAGTATATCCAGAGTAGGCAACCGAATAGACAAGAGATCGCAAAACAAGACCAGATAATCGCTAGAGAAAGAAGCGGTCTCGCCGCCCACGTGACTGGAGGAGGGGCAGAAACAGACGCGACTGGGATTGCCATCAAAACAAGAATAAGGATTGCCGAGGATGCTAAGAAAACCGTCCTAACTCAGAGAAAAGAACAAGCGGCAACTGAAACCGAGAGCAGGAAGGCGGATACCCTTTGGTCTAAGATAGCAAGAAAAGATAAACTCGGTGCAGCTAAATATAGGATTGAGGAACACAAAAAGAGCATAGAAGGTCTGGAGAAAAAACTTACTGAAGCAAAAAGTGATATTAAATCGTTGGGTCGTATCTCTGCACCAACTCCCGCTCAATTAGCAACCCTCACCCAAGCCCAGAAAGACAAGACGCAAGCCGAGGCAGACATCGCTCAAGAAAAATTCGAGATTAGCCAACTTGAAGCAGATAGAACATAAACGAGATGAATTATTCATACGAACAATTAGAGGAAAAATACAAAGCGCTTCCAAAAGACGTGCGGGACGCAATGGATTCCGTTGAGGTGGCAAACGCCCTGCAAGAATTGGGCGTAAAGTACAAACTTCATATAGACAAAGTGGAAGAACTTTCGGATGAAACAAGTATGACGATGCTCGGGCTCACCCATCCGCGGGATTATCTGGGTAATCTGAAAAAGCGGCTAGATATACCGGAGGACTTGGCGCGGGAAATCGTAGCCGATGTGAACGAGCAGATATTTCTGCCCATCCGCGAATCGCTCAAAAAAATTCACAACATGGCGGAAGAAAGAGATTATTCTGTGACAAGAGAAACTAACTTTGATGCCGAAAACAGAATGCATTTAAGTCAAGAGGACGAAAAAATACTGGCCGAAAGCGGAATTGAAGTTGAGAAAGACCTACGACCTACGACTGACGACTTACGACCGATAACCGATAACAATGAGTCAGGCCAGGGAAACACTCCCAAAAAAGAAGACCTGATAAAAGCGATGGAGAACCCGGCCGACATTCAAAAAAATGGGGGCGCAACAATTCCGGCGGGGTTTGTGGGGAGTAATAGACAATTAACAAGCGACAATGAACAAGTAACCCGCCAAAATTTTGCAAAGCAAAACTTAGGCGGGCAAGCCAACGACTTACGACCAACGACCCCAGTAGTAGAGAGTACTCACTACGGGGCAGGCCTACAACTTCCTCCAAGTAGCAAAGCAGAGATCGCTGGCGCTATGGGAGGTCCGTCCAAAAGGCCAGAGCCAAAAAAAGAAGAGGGTAAAGAAATAAACATGACTGGCGGGCAACCGCCAGCCGTAGAACCTAAAAGAGTTGATCCGTATAGGGAACCGACAAACTAACCAACGACCAACGACCCCAGTAGTAGAGAGTACTCACTACGGGGCAGGCCTACAACAAATGAGAAAATTCAAGTTTCTCGATTGGGAAGTTTACCAGAAGTCACAAGAATTGTTCTCCAATATATTATCGGTGGTAAGAAAATTGCCGAAAGAATATCGTTTTGAGTTGGGAGGTTTCAAAAAGAAGCTCAATTCTTGATTTTTTATTAGTTGTAGGTTGTTGGTCGTTGGTCGTAAGTTGTATTATAATTGAACCATGAGGTTTAGCGTTCCCCAATTCATAGAAATAGAGGACAAAATTTTCGGCCCGCTCACTTTTAAACAATTCATTTATGTGGCCGGAGGGGCGGGAATCTCGTTCCTGATTTTTAACTTTGTTTCGTCTTTTTTTCTGGCGATTCTTCTGATACTGCCCTTGGCGGGATTTTCTCTGGCTTTGGCATTTTACAGAGTAAACGACAAGCCGTTCATAAATACTGTGGAGGCCGCTTTCAATTACGCGCTCAAAGACAAACTTTATCTCTGGAAAAAGGAAACAAAAAAAGCCGCGGGGGCGAAAGATGAGGCCGACATGACAACAAGTTATGTCCCAAGACTGTCCGACAGCAAGCTCAAAGACCTGTCCTGGAGTCTTGATGTGATAGACGCCAATAAACAATTCACAAGTGACAATAAACAATAACCGACAAGAGACCCAAGCTTTCTTAACAAAGAAAAGGCTCAATGAAAATGCGGCTATTTCCATAATTTCCAAAAATTCCTTTTGTATTTCTAAAATTGTGAATCGTTGCTTGTTAATTGTATAATTTACCCATGCCCATCAAATCAAAAGCTACTCAAGATTTCGTCCCGATAAAAGAAATTCGGGACGGTATCGTTATTTTGAAAGACGGAGGACTTCGTCTTATCCTTATGGTCTCTTCCTTAAACATTGCTCTCAAGGCGGAAGACGAGCAAGCCGCTCTTATAATGCAATTTCAGAATTTTCTGAATTCTCTTGATTTCTCTATCCAAATTTTTATCCAATCAAGGCAGTTTGACATCAGGCCCTATGTGGCCCTCCTCGAAAACCGGCTCCACGAACAGATGAACGATCTCCTGAAAATACAAACGAAAGAATATGTGGACTTCATAAAAAACCTTACCGAAACGACCAATATAATGACAAAAAACTTTTTTATCGTGGTCCCCTACGCGGCACCGTCTCTTGGGGGGAAGGGGGGAATGAAATTCCCGGTAAACTTGCGCGGAAAAGACGCTGCGGGTGAAAAGCGTGACGCCGCGGAGGTCTTTGAGGAAAGCAAAACCCAGCTTGACCAGCGGGCAAGCGTGGTGGCTCAAGGGATGAGCCGTTTGGGTATCAGGGTCGTTCAGCTGGGAACGGAAGAAGTTATTGAACTTTTCTACAAGCTGTTCAACCCGGGAGAATCGGAAAAACCGATAAAACTAAGTAGCGATTAGCGTTAAAAACAAACAAATAACACTTAACAAAAAATAAAATGGGAATTCTGGATTTTATAAAAGGGAAGAAGAAAGACGAGCCGGTGCCGATATTACCGCAGGAAATATACGAGGCGGCTACTTTGGAGCTCAAGGATATTATCGCCCCGTCGGCTCTAAAAATAGAGCCTCGCGCCATAAATCTGGGAGACAAGGTAGCGCGCACTTTTTTTGTCATTTCTTATCCAAGCTTGCTTTCCGATAACTGGTTTTCTCCGGTCATAAATCTGGACAAGGTTTTTGATATTTCTATATTTATTCACCCGATAGAAACATCCAAAATTCTGCGCCAATTCCAAAAAAAGGTGGCCGAGGTCCAAAGTCAGATACATATGCGCGAAGGGAAAGGTCTCGTTCGAGATCCCATCTTGGACAAGGCATACCAAGACTTGGAGGACTTAAGAGACAAACTTCAACAAGCACAGGAAAAAATCTTTGATGTCGGCCTATATATCACTATCTACGGCGACAACCCGCAGGATCTTGACAAAGCCGAGTCGGAAATAAAGTCAATACTTGAGTCAAAAATGATATATGTGAAACCGGCTCTTTTCCAGCAGGAAGAAGGGTTCAAAAGCGTATCCCCCACGGCAACCGACCTTCTTTCCGTGCACTCCAAGCTCAACTCTTCGCCATTGTCCAGTTTGTTTCCTTTTGTTTCTTTTGACCTCACCTCCGACAAAGGTATCCTCTACGGACTCAACCGCCACAACTCCAGTTTGATTTTGTTTGACCGTTTCTCTCTTGAAAATTACAACTCCATAACTTTTGCCAAGGCCGGTTCCGGAAAATCCTACGCCACCAAGCTGGAGATTCTGCGCACCCTGATGTTTGACACCGATGTGATAGTAATAGACCCGGAACGTGAATACGAATATCTGGCGGAAGCAACCGGCGGAAGATACTTCAACATTTCTCTCACATCCGAACACCACATCAACCCGTTTGACCTGCCCATCCCAGGAGAAGACGAAGCGCCAGCCGACATTCTTCGTTCCAACATCGTAAACTTAGTTGGTTTGTTCCGCCTGATGCTTGGCGGCCTTACTCCCGAAGAAGACGCTATGGTAGACCGCGCGATCTCGGAAACATACGCCCTGAAAGACATCACCCCCGACTCGGATTTTGCCAACATTGAAGCTCCCCTTCTGTCGGATTTTGAAATGGTGTTGGGTGGAATGGAGGGAAGTGAACACTTGGTTCAAAAGCTCACCAAGTTTACCAAGGGAACTTGGGCCGGTTTCATCAATCAGCCGACCAATGTGGATATCAATAAAAAATTCGTGGTATTTTCGGTGCGCGATATGGAAGACGAACTTAAGCCCGTGGCGATGTACATAGTAACTCATTATATTTGGAACGCTGTCCGAAAAGTCCTCAAAAAACGACTCCTGGTGGTGGACGAGGCCTGGTGGATGATGAAGTCCGAAGATACCGCTTCTTTCCTCTTTAGCATAGCCAAGCGCTGTAGGAAATACTATTTGGGTCTCGCTACCATCACCCAGGATGTGGGAGACTTTTTGAAGTCGCCTTACGGGCTGCCGATTATCACCAACTCGTCAATCCAGCTTTTGCTTAAACAATCCCCCGCCTCCATGGATGTTCTGCAAAAAACATTTAACCTGACCGATGCAGAAAGATACCTTTTGCTTGAATCGGAGGTTGGGGAAGGCATATTCTTCGCCGGGCTTAAGCATGTGGCCATAAAAATAGTCCGCTCCTACACCGAAGACCAGATAATCACCAGCGACCCGTCACAAATTTTAGCAATCAAAAAAGCAAAGCAAGACCTAAAGGACACAGAAAGTGGTCCGTCCGCCGCACCCAAACCCGTAGCGCAGACGGGCGAAGAAACGCGGTAGGTCCGCCTGCGCCGGAAGCGCGGCGGGTAGGGGAAATCTTCTTGGCCAAAATGGTCCCGTTTCTGGTATAATTCGGGTAATGCTAAAGTCTTTTGTTTACGCAAAAAAATTACTCCCGCCGGCGCTGACCATCTTGGTTGTTTTGTTTTCTCTTTTTGTCTACGGGGAAGCCTTCGCTCAAACCTTGGCCGATTTTTCCGTTAAACTCTCGCCGAAGAGGCCCGGCCCAAACCAAACCGTTGTCGTAAAACTGGCAAGCTATTCCTTTGATCTAAATCGCGCCACGATAACATGGTCTTTAAACGGAGAGACTCTTCTGTCGGGGGTCGGGAAAAAAGAATTTTCTTTCAAAACCGAAGGGGTAGGAGAAGCTTCGCGTCTTTTGATAAGAACAGTCGGCGAGGCCGGAAGGGTAGAGGAGGCCGTTGTCATAACCCCGGGCGATGTTGACCTTTTGTGGCAAGTGTCGGATGGATACACTCCTCCTTTTTATAGAGGCAAGACGCTCCCCGCGGCGGGATCTTTGATCAAAATAGTGGCCATGCCAAATTTGCAAAAGAACGGCGAAAAGCTCTCGTTCGGTTCTCTTGTATACAATTGGTCAAAAAACTATAAGCCCCTATCAAGTGAATCCGGCTATGGCAGAAATTACCTGGTCTTTAGAAACGATTATTTGGACTCTGAAGAAAACATCAAGCTGGAAGTAACCTCGGTAGACGGTAGCGCGGGTGCGGAGGGAAACCTGTCTGTGAACATATCCGACCCCGTCGTTCTTTTTTATGAAAACATGCCTCTCCGCGGAGTCGTATACGAAAATGCCGTATCCGGAATCTTTAATATGAGAAACGAGGAGATTCGCCTATCGGCGGAACCATATTTTTTCTCCGCCGGGCAAAAACAAAACCAGAATCTGATATATAAATGGAATCTGAATGGCAAAAATGTACTAGGCTCTCCGGATGATTTGAGCGCTCTCGTTTTGAGGAGCGGTGACGGAAGCGGGACATCTCGCGTGTCGCTCTCTGTGTCCAACTCGCGCAAAATAATGCAAACGGGCGGAAAATCCCTTCTTGTTAACTTCGGAAAAAAATAATATGAAAAAACTTTTTCTAGCGACAATAATAATGATAGCTTTTGTTTCTTTTGTTTTCTTAAACTACGGTGCCGTGGCCAACGCGGCTACCCAAACCTATCAAATGCTTGAGGGTCTTCCTTTGGGAGAAGGTGGCGCGACGGTAAACATCTACACCGCTACCCCCGACAACTTCAGCAATTTCCTAAACAGCGCCTTCAGAATCGGCATAATGGTGGCTATCGTGCTCGCCATAATAGTGCTCGTCATAGGCGGCATTGAATACATGGGCGGGGACAGCGTCTTCACCAAAGAAGGCGCCAAGGGAAAATTCTACAACGCCATTACGGGCCTCATCATGGCCTTGGCGATTTTTCTCTTCCTAAATACCATAAACCCTGATTTGGTAAAACTGCGCTTAACCATGGAGCCCCCCCAACTTAGACCGGCGGCGACATTGACAACACCGACAACTCCCCTCCAAACAGCGGTCGACGCAGTGGTGCAAAGTGAAGGTCAGTTGAGGCTTAACAGAATACTGCAGGATGAACAAAGGGTGCGAACACTAATAGCCAATACAAATGTTAATATCGACATAAATAATGGCGGGCTTGGGAGGGGTTGGTGCACAACATATGGGCAATCCGGCTGCACAAATGTCGGTCTTTTGCCAACCTTTTCAGTAAACAGACTAGATTCTCTACAAAGAGCATGCGGGGTTCCTCTCGTCGTAACAGGAGGAACAGAGTTCTGGGGGCACAGAACGCACGGACCTGGTACAAACATTGTTGATTTAAGAAAAACCACCGCGCTGGAAGATTGTATAAAAAGATTAAGTGGGAGAAGTCAACTTACCATAGGAGAAACGTATTCCGTAATGTTTCCCGGGGGAAGAGGGATTTTTTACAACGAAAATGCTCTTCATTTTCATGTCACCTTCATCCAATAAAAAACATAATTATGTCTAAAAATACTTTTTTTCTGACTGTGGTGTCGGTGATAGCCCTCTTAATGCTCGGGGTGGGAATATATTTCTATTTCTTCACCGACACTTTGGGCGGAGGAATTTTCTCCCCCGGTGGAACGGGAACACTCGGCCCGGAAAGCGGGTTTTCTCCTTTCGGCAAAAACAACGGCGGGGACAGGGGCCAAGCCGGAGAGGACATCCAAACGCCGGGAGCCGGCGACCTCGGAGCGAGAGATGCCTTTACTCTAAAAAAGTTGGCTCAAAATCCGGTGGCCGGTTTTATTCCAGAGACGATAGGCAGTACAACTGTAGTGCGTTATTTAGAAAAAGAAGTGGGGCGCGTCTTTGATATAGACATGTCCATCCCGTCTTCAAAAACCAAAATCACAAACACAACCATTCCAAAAGTATACAGCGCCGTCTTTGGCAAAAACGGAACGGATGTTTTGCTTCGCTATTTGGACGATGATAGCTCTGTCCAAACATATCACGCAAGTATTCCGGTCGCCACATCCACGGAAGCCATAACGGAAGGGGTTCCTCTTAAAGGAACATTCCTTGCGGAAAATATGCGCGATGTTTCCGTTTCGCCCCAAAATTCCAGACTTTTTTCCTTGCTTTCCTCGGGAGATTCCGCCGTTGGCGTTGTTTCGGAGTTTAATGGCTCCAAAAAGTCACAGATATTCGATTCTCCGTTCGCTGAATGGTTATCCTCGTTCCCTAACGAAAAAACTATTCTTCTTGTGACAAAACCATCCTTCGCAATAACCGGCTCCGCCTACAAACTCGACTCCCGCTCCGGAAGTTTCCAAAAAATATACGGCGGAGCGCTCGGGCTTACGGCTCTCCTCGCCCCGGATGAAAAAAACCTTCTGGTAAGCAAGGTTGAAGGCGGCCTCCCTGTCCTTGGCTTGTACCGCACAAGCGACGGGGTCTTTGTGTCTATGGGGCTCAAAACAATAGCCGACAAGTGCCTGTGGGCCACGAACACTATTATTTATTGCGGTGTGCCAAATGCCATTTCCTCCGTAAATTCGGGGTATCCTGACGCCTGGTATCAAGGAGTGGTTTCTTTTTCGGACAGTATCTGGAAAATGGACGTGGAGGTACTTAGCACCGAGCTGGTCTCGTCCGTTTCTGGTGTTTCTAAGGAGGGGATCGACGCCGTAAGTCTCTCCGTGGACAAAAACAGAAATTACCTTTTCTTTATCAACAAAAAAGACAGTTCCTTGTGGAGTTTAAAGCTCCAATAGACAATTAGCAATTTACAATGAACAAAGGGCCGGTAATTCCGAGCCATTTGTTCTGTTGTTTTTTATCACTTGTCAATTGTTTATCGTTCATTTTCTTTATACCTAATCACCACCCTTCTTGACGGGCCGACGCCAACTGATTCCGTGCTTACATCCAGAAACGACGCCAGAAAAGAATGCACGATCATTCTTTCGTAAGAAGACATCGGCTCAAGCTCCGCGCTCGCCTTAAAAAACCTCGCCCGTTCGGCCATCATCGCCGCTTTTTGTCTCAATTCTTCTATTTTGTTCTTTTGGTAATCGTTGACGTCTACGATAAAATCCAGCCTTTCTCCATTTTGGGCATCTCTCTCGGCCATTCTTCTTATTATGTGATTGAGGGCAAGTATGGTCGCCCCGTCGTGTCCTATCAGAACGCTCGGTTCGCTTGTTTTTATGAGAAAGCGCGTCATTCCGCCGTCCGCGCCGTCAAAAATCTCTATCTCTTCATACGAAACAGCCATTTGTTTTAAAAATTCTTCAATTACTTTTTTGATTGGTTCTGTGTTCATTGCAGATTTGGAATTATTTCTTTTTTCGCTCCATGTCTGACAAAAAATTCCTGCCCCACCGAGAAAAGGTTGCTCGTCAGCCAATACAAAGCCACCGCCGAAGGTATGCTCAAAGAAAATACCGTGAAAAGGACGGGAAACACATAACGCATCTGCAGATTCATGCTTCTGGCGAATTCTTCCTGCAGAGATTTTTCTCCGGACGGGGGCGGCGATTTGGGGATGGAAAGCGCCGTGTAGAAATACTGGGATAAACCAACCAATACTGCCACAATAAAACTTTTTTCCTCCAAATTAACACCCAGGAAAACGGTGGATATGTGATCCGGGTAATGGACAAAAGAATACAGCAGGCCGGCGTTTTCACTGAACCCGTTTCTGAAAACCAAAAACAGGGCTATAAATACGGGGAGTTGGATGATGATGGTAAGACAGCCGGAAAAAGGATTGGTGCCGTGTTTTTTGTAAAGCTCCATGGTGTGGCGAGCCTGTTCTTGCTTGTCTTTGTGTTTTTCGCGAATTTTTTTGAGCTCGGGCTCAAGTTCGCGCATTTTTCTCTGGACCTTTATTGATTTATGGGCAAAAGGGAAAATAATGAAACGAACGATAACGGTCAGGGCTATGATAGAAAGACCGACGGAATACCCGGGCATAGCCCCGATGAGAAAAATCAAACCGTTATAAAGAGGGTCGTACAGCGCCGTATCCCATATAGAGGAAATTGTTGCCACTTGGCTATTGTAGCCCAGAAGCCGCAAAACGTAAAACGCAGGCCATGTAGCGTGTAGCTTGTAACATGTAATGTGGTATGTGAACTCAAAGAAAAAACAACCACGTTAACGCCATAAGTTACATGTTACAAGTTATATGTTACATTTCTTGCGCTACACAAGCGGGTCTAGGTGTTTCCTCTGCCAAGGATGGCAGCGGAAAATTCTGTGAGCAGCAAGAAACAACCCTTTTGTTGTTCCGTATTTTGTTATCGCTTGAATCGCGTACTCGGAACAAGTCGGGTAAAACACGCAGCATGGAGTTGTTTTTATCCCGACATCCCTAATAAAACCATGATCTGGGGAGATCGTCTTTTGGTATAGTCTTATTAAAAAAATAGTAGTTTTTTTCACCCCTTAAAAAACCCGGCTTTTTTGATTAAAAAAACAACATCTTCCTCTATTTTTTTATACGGGACAATGCCGGCCCCCTTTTTGAACGAGAAAATAAAAATGTGCCCAGGGTTTATCCTACTGTTGATTTTTGAAACAGCAGCATAGCCGCGCCGGCGCAAAAGGTTCCTGTCGACTGCCTTCTTGGAGACGGTTTTGGGGGTGACGAACGAAAACTTGTTTTTCCCCGGATCCCCGCTAGACACGCGTAGTGTTAATCGTTCGGAAAAGAAGGCTTCCCCACCCTTAAGAACCCCCGGAAATAATGCCCTTTTGACTCTTTGTCCTTTGGGAATCATAGCCTTTTGGCCGGCCAGAATTTAAACGGACAGTTTCTTTCTGCCGATACGACGGCGGCTTTTAATGACCCGGCGGCCCGTCTTTGATTTTTGGCGAATCAAAAAGCCGTGTTTTCGCGCTCTTTTTCTTTTTTTGGGCTGGTATGTTTTTGACATGGAAGAATCCTACAACAAAAAACCGACAAACTCAAGTTGTTTGGGTGTGTTAATATACAATAGAATTTATTTGCTTAACAATCAACAGGTTGTGAACAGGTTGTGAACAAAACCACAACACACCCAGGGCTTTAAACTTTTCCTTTATGTAATATAATTGGCAACAAGCGGAAAATCTGTTGTGCGTAAAAAAATAAATTGATTGTGGTCTAAAAACAGAAAACACACATGAGTCCCGTTAGAGGCCGCGGTCACGGTAAAATAACCTAAATAAATGAAGTGAAAATATATGAAAATTAATAAAAATAATCTTGTTGCGGAGTGCGGAGTACAGTACGACCGCGACCTGCCTCTAACGGGATGAGTACCGACACAAAACAACTCTGGACAAACACCCTAAACGAGGTCGAATTAAATATCTCCAAAGCAAACTTCACGACTTGGTTTAAAAATACAAGCGTCGTCAAAGAAGAGGGCGGGATTGTTTATGTAAGTGTGCCGAACGAATTTGTTAAAGACTGGATAATAAACAAATATCACAAATTTATCTTGAAGACACTAAGGAATCTGTCTGACTCGGTCCGCGGCCTGGAGTATATCATCTCCCGGGACGAAAAAGGGGTCAAGAATATCCAAATTGTCCTTGGGGCGAACGCCGGTCCATCCAACGAACTCCCCCTAAAGGATTTGTACATAAACAAAGAGGATAATCTGAACCCGAGGTATGTATTTGACTCTTTCGTTGTTGGATCATTCAACGAGCTCGCTTACGCCGCGGCAAAAGCGATCGTCGAAAAACCCGTCCTTTATAACCCGCTGTTCATCTACGGAGGGACTGGGTTGGGTAAAACCCACCTCATCCAGGCCGTAGGGAATGAGGTAAAAAATAAAGGCGGTAAAAAAGTTCATTACATAACCTCGGAAAAATTCACCATAGACTGCGTCACTGCGATACAAAGCGGTAGGGCTAACTTTTTCAAGGAAAAATACCGCAAATACGATGTCCTTATCATCGATGATGTCCAATTTTTCTCAGGCAAAGAACGCACCCAGGAAGAACTGTTTCATCTTTTCAATGAGCTATATAATAACAACAAACAGATCATCTTCTCGTCAGATAAACACCCGTCGTACATACCAAACCTGGAAGATCGCCTGAAGTCGCGGTTCAGCGCCGGTATGACGGTCGATGTGTCTCTACCGGAGTATGAGTCTCGTTTGGCTATTATAAAGACGAAGGCCCTCGAAAGTGGTTTCGTTCTGCCTCTGGAGGTTGTCGAGTACGTGGCCTCTTTGGTTCAGGGGAACATAAGAGAGTTGGAGGGTATTTTAAACTCAATCATCTGCCAGTCCCAACTTAAGGGAAAAGAGTTGGGATTATCGGATGTTAAAGTGCTCATTAAAAACAACATTAAGCCCAAAAAATCAATTTCCGTAAAAGAAGTTATAAAAATAATAGCTGATTTTTATAGTATTGAGGAGGGTAGTATATATGAAAAAACAAGGCGTAAGGATATTGTAAAACCAAGGCAGATTGCCATGTATCTTCTCCGGGAAGACTTTAGTATTTCTTTTCCGTCAATCGGTCAAAAAATGGGTGGTCGAGACCACACAACCGTCATCCATTCGTGTGAAAAAATAAAAAACGAATTAAAAAATGACGGGGTTCTGTTCCAAGAAATAGAGCAAATAAGATCCATTTTTTAAGGTGTGTTTAGTTTGTGGAAAAGTCGTCTTATATTGTGTGTTTTTGTTAAATTCCAAAACAGACGAGGGGTTTTTACCAAACTTATTCACGGTTTATGTTGAAGTATTTATACAAAAAACGTTGCGGTAATTATATTTTTTATGTTTTTCCACAATACACACAACTATAATAATAACTATAAATAAAAAAATTAAATCTTTATGAAATTAGAATGCATTTTAGAAAGACTAAAAACAATTCTCCCTATAATAGAGAAAGTCACAGGGAAAAATCTTGCTTTGAATATTTTATCCTCCATTCTTATTATTGGGAGCGGTAAAACATTAAAACTAAGAGCGACAAACCTGGATATAGGCCTTGAGGTTGAATTACCGGCGAAAATAGAAAAAGAAGGAATTATTGCCGTGAACGGAGCGGTATTAAACAACCTTATTTTAAACACAAATAACGAAAAGAGTGTTTTTTTTGAAACAAAAAACGAAAATCTTATAATAAAAACACAAAACAACACGTCGACAATAAAAGGATATTCATACGCCGACTTCCCAACAATTCCGCTTATTTCAGGCGATGTTTGTTTTGACATAAACTCAAAAAAGCTGTTAAGTGGAATAAAGTCGGTGTTTTATAGCGCCTCTTTGTCAGATATAAAACCGGAAATATCCAGTGTTTATATCTACCCAAACGGAGAAGACTTGTTTTTTGCGGCCACCGACTCATTTAGGCTTGCTGAGAAAAAAATAAAAACAACACACATCCCTGATTTTACCGGGATTATTATTCCACACAAAAACATTAACGAAATAATAAGAGTTCTCGATTTAAACGAAGGAGACACAAAAGTTTGCTTCAACAAGAACCAAGTGTCTTTTTCTTACGACGGGGTCTACTTGACATCGAGGCTTATTGACGGAAATTTCCCCGACTACAAACAAATAATTCCAAAAGAACACAAAACGGAGGTCGTTTTATTAAAACAGGACTTCATTGGCGCTTTAAAGGTGAACGGTATTTTTCTTGATAAATTTAACCAAATAGATATGACAATAAAGCCGGAGACAAAAAGCTTTTCGATCAGCACAAAAAACGGAGATGTCGGAGAAACCAGCACGAACATAACTGCGGTTATAAAAGGGGAGGCTGTTGGCGTAAGCCTGAACTACCGGTACCTTTTTGATGTCTTTCAATCAATCGCAACAGACAGTGTTTCTCTCTTTTTGTCCGGGAACAACAAGCCTGTGACAATACAAGGTGTTTCTGATCAGACGTTCTCGTATCTGGTTATGCCGTTAAATAGGTAAAAAAATGATAAACAACCTAGCCCCTTTTCTTAATAAGTTTAAAAAGATAGAGAACAGAGCGCTTGTTATAAGAAAAACAACCAAAGAGATTTTAAAAAAGAATTTTTCGGTGGCAGTCCCTGTCGATTCAATAGACACAAGAGGACAAATCGTTTATATCAAAACATCTGGCTCGGCCAAGACGGAAATATTGACCCAAGAAAAGGATATTCTAAAAAAAATAAACGAGCGTCTGGGAAAAGAAACACTCCTTAAAATAAAATAGCCGACGCCGGACCGCAGTCTAGTTTTTAATTTCTAATTCCACAACAGCCTCTCCTTGGTTGTAAACGACGTCGTAACCAATGGCCCTAAGTTCGTTTTTTTCTTGCAAGAGGCCGGTTTCGTTCGGAGTAAAGGAGAAGTTGAATGGAGGGGTTTTCGAGGAGCCTACAAAGACATTGTTTAGAAAATAATCAACTCGACTAAGTTGGAAATGCCCGGTGTTTTTGATTTTTACAGAAACCTTCTTGTCATTTTGGTAGGAAGCGCTTGCAAGGGGTTCGACAAATGACAACTCCGGGTATAATTCCGGGCGATGGACGTCGTCATACAAAGAGGGGATATCGTTTTTTGTATAACCAGAGACGGGGTTGCTTCTCAGCCATTTTTGTATAGGGGCTTCCCATAGTCTGAATTGAGGGTCGTTTTCCGGGTGTTCAGGCGCTGGGCCCAGCGGGTCGTTTTTTGAAACCCAATATAAAATACTATGTACGTTTATCAACGGGCGTTCTTCCCGCGTTTCTTTCGGAGTAAGACTTGTCGCCAGCTTCCCGGATATTTTGTCTACCGTAAAAGTTTCGCCCCCTTGCCAAAAACCACGAAGTGTTGGTTTTAGGTTCTGGTCTATTTGTTTCGGTTTCTCAAACCGCTCACTTGGGTAATTTTTCAGCACTTCCGTCATAAACTCGTGCCACATCGGGGCGACAATGAACCCAGCTATCCTTTTTTCCATCGAACTATTGTCGTTGTTGCCGGCCCACGCACCCACCGCAAGCGACGGAGTGTATCCCAATATCCAGGCATCGCGATAATCATTGGTTGTTCCTGTTTTTGAAGCCACATCACCGCGCCCCTCAACATACAGCGCGGAGTGTTCGCCGAATTCCGGCGCGCGGGCGGCGTTATCGGACAAAATGTTGGATATTTGTAAAGCAATATCTTTCGGGATGGCTTCACTTGAACGGCCTTTGAATTCCTCCAGCACATTTCCCCGAGAGTCTTCCACTCGAAGGACGCTTTGGTAAGGATTTCTGATTCCGCCGTTGGCGAACACCGAATAAGCGCTTGTCATATCAAGAAGAGAGACCTCGCCTCCGCCCAAAACAAGAGTGAGGCCGTACCGTTCCGGGTTGGTTAGACTCTTGATTCCCATGGCTTTTGCGGTGTTTATGGAATCCTGGATGCCCGCGAGGTATAATGTTTTTATTGCAGGGATGTTTCTTGATTGAGCCAAAGCGTTCCGAATTGACAACGGGCCGAGATATTTGCCGTCGAAATTTTCCGGGCGGTAGCAGTCGTCCGGATTTACACCAAGAAGAGGGACTCCTTCCCAAGTGCAGGTTGTTTGAAATTCTGTTTGAAGGTCAAAAAGAACGGTGTCCGGGGTGTATCCCTTCATGAAGGCCGTGGCGTAAACGAATGGCTTGAACGACGAACCAGGCTGGCGGTGGGCGATAGCGACATTGAAATTGCCGTCTATCTCTTTGTCAAAATAATCCCGCGACCCGACCATAACGAGAATCTGCCCGGTTTTCGGGTCGATCGCCACTAGGCTTGCGTTTTTAGCGTTAAAATTTTTTTGATTTTCCGACGCGTACTTTTTTACGATTTCTTCCGCCTTGGTTTCCAAGTCATAGTCAAGGGTGGTGATGACCTTAAGACCTCTGGATTCTAAGGCGTCTCGCCCGTACTTTTCTTCCAAATAATCTCGGACGAAGAGTACAAAGTGCATAGCTTTGGCCCCGCCTTGTTTGTTTGGCAGAAATTGCGGCATCTCAAGAAGCGCGTTTTTGTACTCTTCATCCGAGATAAAATCGAGTTCCTTCATCCTGCGCAGAACGACCAGAGCTCGCTCGTCCAAGGCCTTACGGTTATTCCCATAAGGAGAGTAATGGGTGGGCGCCTGCGGCAATGCGGCCAAGTAGGCGGACTCCTTTAAACTTAAGTCTTTGGGCTCTTTGCCGAAAAATGTTTTGCTTGCCTCGGCGATACCATAAATATTTCCTCCGTAAGGAGCCTCGTTCAGATACACCGCCAAGATTTCGTCTTTATCCATCATCTTTTCCAGCTTTATTGCCAAAACCCACTCTTTTAGTTTTCTGGATATGCTTCGGTCCGAGGTAAGAATGGCGTTTTTGATGACTTGTTGGGTTATGGTGGAACCACCTTGATAATTACCGCCGGTAATGGGCGCCAGAGCGCTCATTACGACGGCGCGGAGAATAGACGACAGTTTAATGCCTTTGTGTTGATAGAACCCCGAGTCTTCAATGGCGACAGTGGCGTTTTTGATGTTTGCCCCCATATCACTACCCAAAACGACAGTCCGCCGGATATTTTCATGGACGTCGTATAATAAGACTTTCCCCGTCCGATCGTATATTTTGGTAGAACTCTCCACCTTGCGTTCCTCAAAGGAGTTGAAGTCCGGCATTTTAAAGGTTCCTATCCAAAAAAAGAACACTCCGCCAAGTAAAAGGAAAAAGAGGGTTCCCACTCGTAGCCAATGGCGGACGAAGAAAGGTTTTTTTAAACGCGAGTAAGACATACGCGGTATTAGTTGAGAATAGCACGGAAGCCCCGGAGACAAAAGACAAAATCGCTCCCCCGTGTTACAGTGTAATGGTGAAAATCGATACGGACCAAAATAAAATAAACCACATCCTTACTCACGCGGTGGAGGAGGTTTTTACGCGCCAGTCGCTTGAGAAAAAACTCCGCTCCGGTAAGGCGCTTAGGATAAAGCTCGGCTTTGACCCGACCTCCCCATACGTTCATATCGGCCGGGCCATTGCACTTTGGAAGCTTCGCGAATTTCAAGACCTGGGGCACAAAGTCGTATTTATAGTGGGCGATTTTACCGCGCTCGTTGGCGACCCCTCCGACAAGCTGTCCAAACGCCCAATGCTTACAGAGAGACAGGTCAAAGAAAATATAAAACACTACAAAGAGCAAGTCGGAAAGATTATTGATTTGAAAAAAGCGGAATTTCATTTTAACTCCAAATGGCTCCGGAAACTTGATTTCAACGATGTGGCCGAACTGGCTGAGTGCTTTTCCGTTCAGCAAATGTCACACAGGCGCAATTTCGCCGACCGCATAGAGAGGGGCGAGGAAATATCGCTCCGCGAGTTTTTGTACCCGCTTATGCAAGGTTATGATTCTGTCCAAGTAAAAGCCGACGTGGAGCTGGGCGGTTTTGATCAGCTATTTAACCTTAAGGCCGGCAGAATAATCCAAAAACACTACGGACAGCCGGAGCAGGACATTGTGGTTGGCGCTATGCTTCCCGGCACAGACGGGCGCAAAATGTCCTCTTCCTGGGGGAATGTTATAAACATACTGGATGAGTCAAGTAATATGTACGGCAAGGTTATGTCGGTCAAGGACGACTTGATTGTGAAATATTTTAATTTCTGCACGCGGCTTTCGGAAGAGGAAATTTCAAAGATTGAGAGAGAGCTGAAGGGCGGGAAAAATCCGCGAGATGCCAAAATGCGTTTGGCTTTTGAAATAGTGGAGTTGTATCACGGCGATAAAAAAGCCAAAGAAGCGGAAAACAGTTTCGTGGCGGCATTCCAAAAAGGAGGCGCGCCAAAAAACGCGAAAGAAATTTTTGCCGAGGCCGGTTCTCCGATATCGGAAGTTTTGGTGAAAGCCGGGATGGTTGCTTCAAAAAGCGACTGGCAAAGGATTGTTTTGGGCGGCGGGGTCGAAATTGTGGACGGAGAAAAGATTACCGACCCTCGCGCCGTTGTTTTCGGCAGCATACTTCTCCGTGTTGGCAAAAAAAGATTCGTTAGGATAACAACCAAGTGAACGGGAACCCGAAGCTAAAACTCCAATTAAAAACTCCGCGTCGCGGAGTTTTTAATTGGAGTCCCTTTCCTTAGTCCCCGTCTTTTTCAGCATCGTCTTCCTCGTCACGCGTGTCGTCTCCTAAATCTCCCAATATGTCGTCTGCAAGGAGACCGGCTTCATCATCAAGCACGGCCTCGGGGTCAAGCACGCGGTCCTCGTCTCTAATTACATCGTCCATATTTACTTTTGGGTCTAAATTATTAAATTGAACCTACTAATGGTTATCCCTTTTTATCAAAAAGTTGTTTACCGCGCAAGGGGCTGTTCTTTATGTTGTGGATAACTTGTGCAAACCCGCAAAAACCATTGTGTAGCAAGGAGTTTTTACCAGATCTTATCCATCACCTTTCTCCTCGCCAAATCTATGGATGTTGATGTCCCTACTGTCCTCGATAGACGAAACAAAAAAGCGGTTCCTTGTGCAGGAACCGCCAGAACGGCCTTGTTGGCACTTATTTCGCTTCACCCACAAAGGCTTCGTATGCCGCCAAAACAGCCTTTTCGTAATCGGAGCTTGAAACTCCGAAGACAATGCTTTTTTCGCTGGCCCCCTGGTCGATTGTTCGGATATTTACACCAGCCTTGGCTAAAGAACCGAACAATTTGGCCGCGACACCTATGGTGTGGGCCATCGCTCGGCCGACAACGCAAACCATCGCGAGCCCGCGCTCAACCAGGATGCTTTCCGGACAACACTCTTTTTTTATCTCCGAGACGACAAGGTTGGTTTTCCCGTCAAGCTGCTTGTCGTCTATAATGATGCTTATGGTGTCTATCCCGCTTGGCATGTGTTCAAAACTCACGGCGTGATTCTCGAGAACGCTAGAAAGTTTTCGGACAAAACCGACTTCTTGGTTCATCCGCGCTTTCGCCAGAGTAATTATCGTGAAGTTCTTGCGGCCAGCTATACCCACGATTGTCCCCGACTCTTTTTTCTTTGTGTAACAATCGGGGACAATCATTGTTCCGGCACCCTTCGGGTTGTTCGTATTCCGGATGTTGATTGGAATACCGACTTTTCGAACAGGAAAAATCGCTTCATCGTGTAGGACGCCGGCTCCCATGTAAGCGAGCTCGCGCAGTTCGCCGTATGTTATCACCCTGATTGTCTTCGGATTTTTTACAACCCTTGGGTCGGCCATCAAAAAACCGTTAACGTCAGTCCAGTTCTCGTAGATGTCGGCCCCCACCGCTTCCGCGATTATCGACCCGGTGATATCCGAACCACCCCTGGAAAACGTTTTGATCGCCCCTTTCGAGGTTGACCCATAAAACCCGGGTATGACGGCATTTTTGAGGTTGCGGAGAGAGCCGGCCTGTAGTCTGGTGGCGTTTTCGTCGTAACAACCGGATTCGTCAAACCGGATGATATCTTTGGCATCAATAAACTGGTAGCGGAGAGCCTCGGCAACAATAAGTCCGTTTAGATACTCGCCACGGCTTGCGATATAGTCGGCTGATGCCCCGCCCGAAATGTTTTCCCAGATCTCTTCCAGTATTGGGTCCAGGTCAAGCTTGACTCCCAGACCGACTGCGAGCAGAAAGAATCTGTTGGCGACGGCGCCGAAGATTCTCTTCGCCGAAGCGACATCGTTTCTACTCCCATGAAGCGAGTACAGGAGGTCGGTGACTTTCTTGTCCCCCAGATTTCTTTTGCCGGGGGCTGACACCACTACATACCGTCGGGCGGGATCCGCCATAACTATGTCAATGGCTTTGGCTGTCTGAGTGGCGCTAAAAAGAGATGTTCCGCCGAACTTTGCGACCTTAATCATGGTGCTTTCTCCTAAATCAAAGATCCTGCATTTACTTTGTTTACCCGAGTTTTATACTACAGGCCAGCAAAATATTTGCAACTAACGCGCAAAAACAAAAACCGCTCACCGGGTCGTGACGACTGGCGAGCGGCGGATTACGGTATTTGCTTGGCGGTTTCTTGCTCAATCTCCAAGAGATACCGGCGAAGTTCTTCGAGTAGTTGCTCCTCGACCACGCCCAAGTCGGAAACAAACATCGGTTCCCTCCAACTCACCATCGATTGGCCGGTAGTGGCGTCAAGGGTGAGCCGGCGGCAAATTTCGTCGCCGTTCATAATGAACAGGTTGATCCGGGGCAGACCGTAGTTCTCTTCGTACGCCCACACCACCTTAAGCCCCCACTCGTCTGTCTTTTTGGAAACCCGTTTAGTGATGCAGGCCGCGACAATGTTTTGCACCGCCTCGTCCCGCTTTTTTGCCCTGCCGGTGAGCAGAGCGTGCAGGGGACTGTCGCTTGCCGAGCGCACGTATTCGAGGTCGTTGTGCAGAAGTTCGGCGAACTCGTCGGCATCAACAAGTTTTGGGTATATCGTTGTTTTTCGATTTGAATTGTGCCCCCAGTCGTTGGAGGAGACAACAGCGAGCAGAAGCAACTCACCTCCTTTTTCCAGAGATATTTTCCCATCATGGGACAGCTGGATAAGGCGAAGGATTCCCGCCGAATTATTTTTCCCCGTGAATGTGACGAGCAGTGGCGCGCGAGGATTGAGCGCCCTGATAACAGCGGACAGCTTTTCTTGTAGCATGGGACCCCCAGTTTTCAAAAAAGAAAGCAGGAAAACTTACTGGTTAAGAGTATATCACGAAGTAAGTTTTTGTCAAGGGCTTTCTGGCGCGGGAAGCCGCAAAAATCAGACTTGCCAAAATTTTCTGATTCTAAAATTTAAGATGTGCCAGGCAGGTAATTCCGCAAGCGATGGCGTCCATTTCGTCGTCGGAGGAAATTTTTTTTGAAACGACAATGAGTTTGCCGACCATGCTGTTGATTTGCTCCTTGGTCGCTTTGCCGTAACCAGTGACGGCGGTTTTTATTTGAAGCGGAGTGTACTCGTGTACTGGAAGCCCGTTTCTCGCGGCTTCGTAGATAATAACTCCGCGCGCCTCCGATACCCGCATGGCGGTTTTTTGGTTAGTGGTAAAAAAAAGTGTTTCAACCGCCAGAGCTTCGGGCTTGAATTTTTTTATAATTTCACGGACGCGGTTTCCCAAAAGAGAGAGACGCTCCGGAAAAGGTAGCGAGGACTTGGTTTTGAAACACTCCGAATGAAGCAGAACTTCCTTGCGTGTTTTTTTGTCTCGTTCTATTACGGCGATGCCTAGCCGTTCAAAACCGGGGTCAATCGCGAGTACGCGATAGGTCGTAGGTCGTAGGTCGTAGGTTGTAGGTTTAGTCCCCATTAGTGTAAACCGTCTGCACGTCGTCTCTCTCTTCAAGTTCTTCAATGAGTGCGGACAAATTGGTTCCGTCTTCTTCGGAAAGGGGTATGGTCGTTTGCGGGACCCATTCACCACCTTCTTTTTTGAAAGCCCAGGAGGCCGCCCCTTGGGCGGCGAAAGTCGCGCTGCGTTCGGAAAGCAAGTGTTTTATTTCCGACGCGCTCCGGTTTTTGCTGTCGGTTAACCCCTCAATAATTATCGCGCATCCGCCTGGACCGTAAGCTTCGTACAAAACTTCATATAATTCACCCATCTCCGCGCTCGCGCCTTTTTTGACCGCGCGCTCGATCGTATCCTTGGGCATATTTTCTTTTTTAGCTTTTTCAATTACCGCGCGAAGCGACGGAGAATTAACGTCGCCCCTTGCGCGTTTAGATTCTTGAGCTATCAAACTAGCGAGCTTGCTGAATACCTTGCTCCTTTTAGCATCCTCGCTTCCTTTTTGTCTTTTGATTTGGGCCCATTTTGAGTGACCGGACATGGCTGATTTTCTTAGCGAGTGAAGCGAACTTTAGAAAATCGCCACCCCGTATAACTTTTGCCGTTATTATACACGCAACACGCGTGGCCGAACAGGCCATCCCTTACGGGCGAAGCGTGTTGCTTCAATAAGTGTTCACAACTTTGAACAATAGATAAGTCTATATTTCAATTCAAAAGTTTTACTGGGGTAGCTCATAATACATTTTTTGTCCCTCAATCAATAATTACCGTCGAGAAGCGCCTCGCCGCTGATTGTTTTGTAAAAATATGGCTAGGGTATAGCTTATAGCAAAAAATCAAAAATACAAAATCGCGCAACTTTACTTTAAATGAAAGATGAAGTAAGTTTGTTAATAATATTTGTACACAAAAGGAGGCGTTAAATGAGCGCAAAAGACCTTAAAAAGATTACTGCCTGTGATTTTCGTCGAAACCTGTCCTCGTTTCTCGAGAATGTATTTTTCAAGGGCGATACAGTGGCAATAACCCGCTACAGCGACCGCATCATGGCGGTTATCATCAGCCCCGAGGAATACGACAGATTGTGCGGTTTTTCAATCGCGCGCGCTGTGGAAAAACGCGCAAAGAAATGACCAAGTGGAACTTCGGCCCCGCCATCAGCGGGGTTTTTTGTCATGGAAACATTTCACCACGACCGTGGTGAAATGTTTCCATACATATATCTCCTAAACCCTAACCACTATACGCTGCCTACAGTAATTTTTCCTGTCTATCAATCGACGTTTCCAACCCCAAATGCTCATACGCCTTCGGCGTGGCTAATCGGCCGCGGGGAGTGCGCTCCAAAAGCCCGAGTTGTATCAAATATGGCTCAATAACTTCTTCGATGGTCGCTTCTTCTTCGGAGGTGGCGGCGGCGATTGTGCCCAAGCCCACCGGCCCGCCGCGGAATTTTTCCACAATTACCGAAAGAATTCTTCTGTCGGAAGCCGATAAGCCGATTTCATCTATCCCCAAAAGTTTGAGAGCTTGAGAGACGGCATCTTTGGAGAGCCCCTTGTTGTTTACCTGGGCATAGTCGCGGCAACGCTTGAGAAGATAATTGGCCGTGCGCGGAGTAAAGCGGGAACGCTTGGCGATTTCACCTATAGCTTCAGGACTAATATCGGCGCCCAAAATTTTTGCCGAGCGGCGGATTATTTTTCCAACTTCGTCTTCGCTGTAGAATTCAAGCCGGAAGGTTCCGCCGGAAAAACGCGAACGGAGAGGAGAAGAGAGGAGGGCTACGCGGGTTGTGGCGGCGATAAGGGTAAACGGAGGCAAGTCAAGCTGTATTGTCCGCGCCGAAGGACCTTTGCCGATAATGATATCAAGCGAGCCCGACTCCATGGCTGGGTAAAGTATTTCCTCGACCAATTTATTCAAGCGATGAACTTCGTCTATAAAAAGAATATCGCCCGGAGAAAGGTTTGTAAGTATTGAAGCGAGGTCCCCGACTTTTTCAATAGCCGGACCGGAGGTGATTTTAATCTGCGCGCCCGTTTCGTGCGCTATCAGATGGGCCAGAGTGGTCTTGCCCAAGCCCGGCGGACCGTAAAATAGAATGTGTTCCGGCGGGTGGTTTCTTTGTTTGGCGGCGGTAAGAAGAATATGCAGATTTTCTTTGATAATTTGCTGTCCGATATATTCGTCCCACTTGTTTGGGCGAAGGGTTTGGTCTAAAAACGAATCTGGTTTTTTTAACCCACTTATTTCTTCGTCTTTAATTTTGCCTTCGTCGGACATTTTGGACGGGTTAAATTTATAAAAAAAGTGAAACAGGAGGCGGTTTGAGCGCGATTTTTACCCAGTTGACAAAATAATATTTTTATGCTAACCTTACTTTGCCGTTAGTTCAGTATAACATTTAAATAATGAATTCTGCCAAATGTTTGCGGCGACTACATTAATTAAAATAACAACCGCCGCAAACATTTGGCGGGATTAGTGCGCGGGGTTGAGCATATAAATCTCTAAGCAACCGGGCTTCGGTCTACCGGGGGCGTTTTCTAGGACATTCTGGTTACCTTCGGGTTCCTACTGGGGTTATCCTGCGAACCGTTCCTTACTTTTAGCATTTTTGTTAAAAAGGTTACTTAGAGATTTATGCGCTTGACCAAACAAAAACTGCTTTTTTAGGAAAGCAGTTTTTGTTTTAGGCCTACCCATTTATTCCTTTTCTAGTTCCACCACCCGCTCCAATTCCTCAAGCGAAGTAATTCCTTTTAAGACTTTTACCAGTCCGTCTTCGGCTAAATCCAATATGCCTTGCGACTCGGCGGCTTTTTTTATTTCCCGCTCGCTCGGGTTTTCGGCGATAATTTTTTCAATATTCTCGTCGGTCAAAATCCCCTCGTGTATTCCGATGCGTCCCTTATATCCCGTGTTATTGCACTTAACACATCCCACCGCTCGCCAAATTTTTGCGCCGTTTGAGTTATCGCCGAGTTCTTCCAAAGCGTACAGCTTGTTTTCTTTTTTGATGCGGGCAAGGACTGCCGTTATCGTGAGCGACTCCTCTTTGTTTGGAACGCCTTCTTTTTTGCAGGCCTCGCACAACTTTCTTACCAGACGCTGGGCCAGAGCGATGTTTAAGGCCGAGCTTATTATTTTCGGGTTAACTCCCAAATCTATCAAGCGGGGGATGGTGCCGGCGGCGTTGTTGGTGTGGAGGGTTGAAAAGACAAGATGCCCCGTCAAGGCCGCGTTTATGGCGGTCTTGGCGGTCTCGGCATCGCGGATTTCCCCGACCATGACGACATCCGGGTCCTGACGCAAAACGGAACGCAGTCCGCCGGCGAAAGTGTACCCCTTCTCTTCCTCCACTTGTGTCTGAGTAATGCCGGGCAAATGATATTCAATGGGGTCTTCGATGGTTATTATTTTTTCGCCCGGGTCGTATATTTTTTTCAAGACTGCGTACAGAGTCGTCGTCTTTCCGCTTCCAGTCGGCCCAGTGGTAAGGATTATTCCGTTCGGTTTTCGTATCTCGCGCTCTATTATTTTGAACAACCTTCCTTCAATCCCAAGATTTTCAAAGGGGACGGAAATGGTTTTTGGGTTCAGAATGCGAAGCACAATTGATTCCCCGTAAGCCCCGGGCAAAATAGAAGTTCTTATTTCTATTTCCGCGCCGGATATTTTGATGCTGAAGCGTCCGTCTTGAGGGGAATCTTTTATATTTAATTTAAGCCCGGAAATAAGTTTGGTGCGCGAATTGAGCAGGCGATATGTATCAAAGTCAATCGACATCAGGCTTTCAAGCACTCCATCCAGACGAAAACGCAGTTTGACCGCGTCCGCTTCCGGTTCAATGTGAACATCCGACGCGTCAATGGCAATGGCTCCGGCCAAAATAATTTCAAACATGGCCGAGATTTTGTGGCCTTTGTTTTCGCGGGCGATAGTCTCGACCGTTTCTCTAATGTCGCGCAGGGTTTTTATTTTTACCGCCACTTCGTTTAAAAATTCCGTTGAGATGTCCATAATGCCGGCCCTTGTGGCAAACGATTGGGAAATTTCTTTGTAACGTCCCCAGGCTCGGGCGAGACTGGCGTTTGAGACCATATAAAGGAATGGGACAAATCCTTGGGCCTCAAGTTCTCCCACGGCTATTTTCACTTCTTTCTTCTCCGGAGAGAGAACTGCCACCAAAAGTTTTTTGCCCACCACTTGAAACGCGGCCATGCCGACCTCGCGGGCCTTCGCTTCGGGTATAAGACGGAGGGCGTCTCCTTCTATGGATATGCCGGTCAAGTCTATGTAGGGAACGCCGTATTTTTCGGAAAGCATTTTTACCAAATCCTCCTCCTCTCTTTTACGGAGTTCTGCCATCCGCTCATCACGTTTTGTCTCGTCAAAATCAATCATTTTGTTTTCTCTAGTATACCGCAAAGGCCCAAAGAATATGATTGAATTAGAGTATTGACAAGTTATGTAAAGTATGATAGAGATAAGACAGTTGGTTTTTAGAAATTTCACCTCAACGGGAGAACAGAAATGTTCCGAAATATCCGAAATACCGTTTTGATTTTGGCCGTGGCGTTTGCCGTGGCCGGGTGCGCCGCGGGACAAAGACTTGGACTCGTCCCGACCCACAAGGTCGTGGAGCTTGATGAAATTTCCAAGGTGACCGAGTCGCGGACGGTTGACGGCCGGACCGAAACCCGCGAAGTTTTGAACAAGATTTCGATCCGGAAAGATGTTCCCTACGACTGCGATGTGGTCACGGTGGACGAGGTTTTCCGTCTAACCGAATCGCGGACGGTTGACGGACGGACCGAAACGCGGGCGGTGATTGAAAAAATCCCCGTTCGCAAACTTTCCGCCCTTTCCTGCCCCGGCGCTTTTGCCGGAGGGAAGGTTGGGATTGGCGCCAAGGTCGGCAACAATCTGGGCAACTATGGGGGGATGCTCGGTTCCCCGGTGATTCCTCGGGGGGCCGTCAGGGATTCTCTCCCATCAGAGTTTCATAAATATCTTCCCCCCGCCAGTTTCTGACGTGAGGGAACCAAAGGTCGGCCGAATTTTTTCGGCCGATTTTCATTTCCCAAGGGGAGTCCTTGAAAAAACGAGCCTTGTTTTGCAACGGTTTACGAGGTTGCTTTCTCTGGGGAGCCGGCGCTTACCTACGCGAAAAATTTCGGTTGACAAAAAGGCAAGAATATTATAGAATCGCGGAAGTTAAAAGTATCCCCGATTAATCTTTTGAAAAGGAGGGACCATGAAAAAGTTCCTTGCCATTATTTTTTCGTTTTTGTTTGCTAGCTTCGCGGTGGCCACCACGCTTCTTATCCCAGTTGTAAATAAACCAGTAACCAAAGAACAGGCAATCAGTTTAGCCACAAGCGGGGGGACGGAATTGCGGATTCCGAAAGAGGAGCTCGTGAAAGGACTCAAGTTTGTGATCGTCAAACATGGCGGACACGACACCGGCGCCGACAACGCTTTCTCTGACGAAGAGTTGCTTCAGGCGATGAAGGAATCAACCGTCGTTCCCTGTAATTTCGAGAAGGGGGAGGCGTTGGTTTACGGGTTTCGCCGGAACGACCCGACGAAGATGGATGGATTTCTCCGGGATTCCCGCCCGGGGGAAATGTGTCTGTCGTACAAAGGCGCGCGATTTATTTCCCTCTCTTGCATGAATCCGCTTCTGGACAACAGACCCGTCCGGGCTAAAGAGGAAGAAAAAAAGAAAGAAGAAAAAGGTGATGGGAAAAAGGACGCGGCGGACAAAAAAACACCACTATCGGTGACGACGGAATGGAGGGCGACCTCGGTGACTCGTTTGACGGGGAACGAAGTCATTGTCGTCCAACAACCGCAAAGTAGCGGAACCTTTGTTTCCGGGTGGTACGGCGGTGTTCCTTGGGGTGGCTGGGGTGGTTGGGGGAATTACGGCGGACCCCAAGGTTGGGGACTGACATACTCCCAAAGCGGCCCGGTCCAGATGGTTCCACCTTTCGTTATGCAGAGGTGGCATTCAAATAATTGCCAGCGTTGCTAAGCCGGCATGGGCCGAACACAGGGAGGGAATTTATTCCCTCCCTTTTTCTTTTTGAATCGGGCTCTAGACAATTGTTTTTATCTAACTCGGTTGCTATTTTGTGACACATTGACATCGACACAGTTCCGTGATATACTCTAAAAATAATGATAATAAACCAAACAGTCCATATTTATCCTTTAATTTCAGGGCTTATTACGGCACTTACGGCCAAAGCCTCTCGTTTTAATATGAAAAAAATAACTTCAAGAACCATTATTCCGATTTTGGCCTTCGTGCTTATTTTTGGATACGGCGCGCCGATTGTTGCGCTGGCAACGGACACACAAAATGATTGTTCGGGGCTTTGTTGGGGTTTGGTTTATTCCCAAAGTGGCACTCTTCCTCCCGCACCCACTTTCACCATGAGCCCGATAACCTCCAACTGGAATCAAACCTACACCCAAAGCGGAACTCTTCCAGCTACGCCCGGATTTACGATGGGTCCGATAACATCCAACTGGAACCAGATTTACACCCAAAGCGG